>Ga0247734_1002030_pt1 | contig 14124 bp, 11 predicted proteins | sample UWRJL103311B2_FD_180933 | JGI IMG/M metagenome (GOLD analysis project Ga0247734, IMG submission 180933) | Plant litter microbial communities from Arlington Agricultural Research Station in Wisconsin, United States - UWRJ-L103-311B-2 | ecosystem: Environmental > Terrestrial > Plant litter >... | reverse complement strand
TGTTGTTTTTTTTTACCAATAATCAGGCAGCTTTTATCACAAAGGTTTTAATTGCTAGGCAGACGATTTTCCGCTGGCTAAATAAAGTGTGAGAAGATAAAAGCAGTTGAACAACAAATAGCCTAGATCCCGGCCATTTAATGGATGGAGCGTGCTCGACCATCAATGGTTGATTTGGGAATTTCATGAAAAAACATTTCCGTCATCCCCCACACCCAACTTCCATCACTCGGTACCTAGATTGCAGAATTCCCACTGATGTAAAGATCAAATCGAAGTGCAAGGGGAATTTGAAAGAGACATTTGCGGTGCAAGGAACGAAAATGCTAAGCACGCTTAAATAAAACCGAAACCATCACGTTACAAGTTTCATAGTGGTATCAATAGTTCTCATGGTATCTTGTAGTAATAACTAACAAAGCCTCGCAAGCACAGCAAATATGGCTATCTCAAGATCCCCAAACATCATCCTTCGACGCCATTCATCTACAGCTCGTAATCCTCATGATCGTATAATACACTTTGTTGAAGCGTCCCTAATTTGTACATGTGACAAGGAACGCCATTATTCCTTTCGTACGCCAGCAGATCCCGCCTCCTCGTTGGAAAAAAAAAAAAGTATTGTCAGGTCAAATGCCAAAGCAAGTTTCGAGTAACGCCGGGGTATTTAGTTGCTCTATGGAGCAAAGTAATTCTTAAGGCCAAAGTAAGGTAGATGTATACAAGAAGTGTGCCTCGTTATTTTGCGTACTAAATTTCCACAACTTCTTCCGCAGCCGCGTCCTCTGCGGCGGTGGCAATTTGAGTGTGAGGGAGTATTCCATTTAATCGAGGAGGGCTCCCACCATTGATTGATTTCGATTTATCAGAACTTGGAGGTGTGATGCCATTCACGCGTGGGTGAGTGCCATTGATTTGTTGATTGGTTTGAAAAGCTTGCTGATGGTGTTCTGGCAAGAGCGATATAAGACCTTGCTCTTTTGCGAGAGTCGAGTACTCGGGTTCGTGTGGGAAAACTTGCTGTAATCCCAATCCCCATTTTCGAGGTACACGTCGCTCTCCAAGGGAGACGGAGCTGATTTTATTGCGGAGAACTTCTCCCTGACGTACAAATTCCCCATTCACGTAATAAGTAGGCTGCGGAGCGAATCTTTGATTTGGATCCACATCTGGGTCACTAGTCCATCGTCCAGGACGCGGTGGCCAGATTGGGACCTCCTCGAGCTCTCGATATTTGACAACGAGTTCTAGGTTACGTAGATGGGGAAAATTTGGCACGACAAACATGAATTCGGAGACCTGAGATGTACGTTAGCCGATGTTCAAAAGGCTAGTTGGGACGTTTTACCTTGACAAAAAAGAGATCAAGATCGAGGAAAAGAGGCTTGCATTGCTCCACTGCCTTGAACCCCGTTTCTGAATTTTCAGGGAATTGCTGACACAGAGCGGTCAAGTTAGGGTGTCGTAGCGAGTACATTCCGTTTTCAATTTTCCACACAGCTTCCTTCGCAAGAAGTGATAGGGGTATACGCTCCCATGCAGTATCTACGATAAGTCAGCACTAGCGCTTGTTGTAATTGACATTAGAACTTACACCTAGACAACTGAAGGTCTTTCTCTCCTAAGAGCAAGGCAACATGTGTGTTGAGCATCCATTGTTCACGGCCACTAGGGTGCCCTATAGCCTCCGTATTGATTGTGTCATAACGAAAGCCTTCGATGAATCGGAAAAGTGAGGCAGTCGTGGGAGTTCTCGGATCACTGCTCATGTCTAACCACCTTAGCAACAATGGAAGCTTCGCCAATCTCTCCATTCTTTTCTCCTTCTCGACACGTATTCTCTCAGCACGTTGCTGTTCCTGAATCTGTGCTCGTCTGCGCTCTTGATCCTCACGTTTTTGCTTCTCTTGTTCAAGGTATAGCTTCTTCTGTCGTTCTTGCTCTCGAGCGTGTACTTCCGCATCTTCTTGCCTCTGCTTTTCCTTTCGCTCGATTTCTTCTTGGTGACGCCTCTCTGCTTCTACACGTTCTAATTCTTGTCGAAGATGCTCAGCAGCCATTTCTGCCTTCTCTTTTGCTTCCAACTCTTCCTTTTCACGGCGAGCTTGAGACTCTATCTGTTCCCTTTCGCGGCGTTTTCGAGACTCTCGCTCTTCTTCAATTTTGAGAATAGAGGCAGCCGAATCTGAAGTAGCAACTTCTTTTGCCGCACGTTCTTGTCTCTTTTCTTCTTCCTGACGTGGGTATTTTGATCGTTCCGGGGAATCCACACGTTTTGGTGCGCGAGCAGATTTCTCTTTGATATTTGCATCTAGATCTGGGTTTGTCGCCTTTTCGTTGGAAGTGGGTTTAGAATGAGTAGCCGTACGGTGATCAGAAGACGAGGCCATCAGACTCTCCGCCTTGGTGCCAGGTCTAGAGTCCCCTTCTATTTTCCTTCTCTTTTGTGGACCTCCAGTTGCGTCATAACTCGTGGTGACTTCCTGCATGCCAGAACGAGGCGGTGTTTCACTTTTCCTAGGTCTTTTGGCTGGGCTTTCACCCCTTATTGCAGAAAGTCTGTCCTTCGAGTCGTCCCTTTTAAGTGACCTGGACTTTTCCCTATCTAAGCTAGGTTTCTCGGAAGGCAGGTCCTTCTCACGGGGGCTGGAGGTCTTGGAGGTGCGAGATAAGGCAGGGCAGGTCTTTCTAGCAGCTTTGTCTGGCTTGCTTTCTCCTTCCCGCCGGTCTTTCGTAGATGCACTAGAAGTGATAGAAGTGACACTAGTTCGTCTTGGCTTCCCCAAGTCGCGGTCACCTCTAAATTCTTTACCTGAAACTAGTTTTCGCCGTGGTTTAATGGCCGTCTCACTTTCCGAGGCAACGAGTTCTGATTCCGATCTCTTCTGAGATTTGTGCTTCGGTGGACCAAGTGGACTAGTCTCGCGATCTGAGGTTGCTGCAGCACTCTCCTCCTTTCTTGGTCTGCCAGGTCCTCTTTTCCCAATGGGGTGGCCTTCTTTAGTTTGAACTCTTGAAGCACTTTTGCTAGTTTCAGAGTCTTTGAGCTTAGGACTACTGTTTCGACGCTTATGGGACCTGGAAAGCTGTGGTTCTTCTCGCCTTGCAGCGCGTTTGGAGTCTGTCTCGCGACCATCACGTCTCAGCCCTGGAGATCGCGGTTTACCTGGAGACGGCTTGTGCGTTTTCTTGTGTTTATCGAAGGCGTCCTTGAGAAGAGCTTCTTCTTCCTTCCATACAGACCCAGCGCGTCTCTTTGCAATTTCAAAATATGTTTCGCCCTTGATCCGGCGGGTGGGATCAAAGTCTGGTTGGTTTAAAAATAGCTTAATGACTTCTAGATTTTCTCTGCCAATAGCAGCGAGTATTGGTGTTGCGCTATCGGGTGGTTGATTATCAAGTGGATCTGGGTCTGGGTGGAATTCGCCATAACCAAAGAGCATATTAATGACATCGGGGTGTCCTGCTTTCGCAGCAATTATAAGAGATCTTGGGTCATCTAAGCTGCTGCTATGAACGTCCAAAATTCTAACTACTGTGTTAATATCATTCTGTGCTGCGGCTCTCCTCAGTTCTGAAAGATTTAGAGGTTGGTACAGAACACGATCACTGGTCTTGATAGATCGGGTAGAGGGGTTTCTTCGACTGGTGTGACTTGTCTCACGTGTCTAAAAACCAATGTTAGAATCATGTTATTCTAAAGACAACTTCAGGAGAAGGTTGGAACAGGGCGGTGTATAACGGTACTTGCCTCTTGAAACTGTACTGGAGGAGTCTGACGCGGGCTGCCCTTCGAATGAGATGGACGGCTGTCAGCATCTTGCATTTGATCATCCTCTGATGAACGACGATCGTTGGTCTTTTGTTTCGCTGCCATAATAGCCTCTCTCAACTCATCAGTAACTTCTGTATCCTCCTCGACTAAATCATAAGGATCCTCCCCTTTCCCATTGGCTTTTCTAGGGTTAGCACCTGCTTCAAGAAGTAGGATTACAACCTCAAGATGACCATTGTCGATTGCATCGTGTAATGGAGTATCCCGTGCGACATTTACAGGATCGACTGCACATCCTGAGCTCAATAAAAATTTAACAATGTCCGCATAACCCGCAATACTTGCTGTGTGAAGAGGAGTATTTTGTGCATGGTCTCCTTCATTCAAATCATCTGGTCGTTCTTCTAAGCGCTGCTTTACAATCTCCAGTTTTCCCGAGGCGCATGCTCTCGCCACCAGTGTCTGCCCTGAAGAGTTGACGTGCTTTTTATGAGGGCCCATTTTTGCTGGAGAGATGGCCAGGTCGCCCGTAACAGGGGCAGCGAGATGACGCAATCGTGAGCTACGAGGGTGTGAGTTGTTGCTGGAAGACGAATCATCAGATTGGTATTCCGTAGTCTGAAGAGGTGCGGGTATGCGTTTCTTCTTGTGACTCAAACCATGGGAAGACTTGGATGGTAGCTGGGTCGAAATGCTCCGCCTGTGACCTCGGAGGGGCGGTGATACTGATCTTGTCCGTTTCCTGGAATTCCCCTCATTTTTAATCGAGAGCCTATCTCTGGTCTGCTTCTGCTCTGCACCGGAGCTTCGTTGCCTTTTGAACCTTCGAAGATCTCCCTCGTCTCCAGACCCGAATTGTTTGTGTCTGGAAAGGATTCGATCAACCGATTTGGCTTTGTCACGGATAGATGCGCGGGGTGATGGTGACCGAGAAACGTCAGAAGAATCAGACCCAGCAGGTCCTAGGACTGCTGATCTGGTTGGTGCTATAGGAGATGAGGGTGATGGAACAGAGAGTGAGGAAGTATCGTTGTCATGATTAGAGTGTCCTTTCTGATGTGGAAGGTCATCCTTCGTGGAGTTGTTTCCATGTTTGGCGCGTTTTCTCTTTCCTAGATTTGAGGATGTTGTGGCTTCCCCTTCAGCTTCACTTCCCCTATCAGACTGGACCAGCATCTTTCCAGAGCTGTGCCTAACTTCATCGCGATTACGACCCACTCCACGCGGCAAGTCATCGATAGCTTCATCCTCTTCACTTCTGTCTTCATGCTTGATGGCTTTTCGAATTTTAGAAGGGGAATGACCGTCCTTTCCAGGTAGAACAATCGTCTCGGCCTCCGAATCACTCTTTATTCCAGCATCGAAGGGGGCCTCAGCGGAATCCATCGCAACATCGTGCAGCAACGTCGGCGGTGATGATCTAATACCATTTGGCGTGCCAGTTGGCGTACTTTCGACTCCCTCTGCCTCACTGACAAGAGCCGGTGAGGCACTGGGTTTCGGAGCAGCAGCAGTCTCAGAAGTAGCTGAAGCATCCATAGCATCTAGCCTATAAGTCGCTGTATCCTGCACACCATCCTGGGCCAGTTTATGAGGAGACACTTTGCAGTGTCGGGTATGAAGGACGAGGGAACTCCCGAGTCCTTTGGGGGGTGGTGGCAAGATTGGCAGCCTAGTAGCCTGGTTCAAGGTCGTCGCAGAGGATCCCAGCGCAATGGCAGACAACAATGTGATAGATGCGACGATACTGGAGGGTGGGCTCTGTTCTTTTGTCACGGAAGTGTAGTCGATAACAATTGTGAAGGTTGATCACAATCAGAGATCGTGAGTCTGTTGATGTTGAAGGCTGTGCTTATTGGTCGACTGGTCCAGCGAGGTTACGGCGGGCTTTACAGGCGCATTTGCGCAGTTTCAGGCGACGAGGAACACATCCGGCACACCTCTGGTGAAACAACCTAAAGGAACACCGTCAGTCATTGTGCAAAACAATCAATCCCAGGCTGGCAAAGGTCGCAATTGGGGAACATCTCATCACTTGAAGTGTCTTGAGCTCCCTTCTTTGGAAAGTTTTGGTCATTGCGACCCCTCCAAACTAACTTTTTGAATCTATCTCTCGAACACAATCCGGGTTAGTTGAGATAAGGGAGAAATAGTGGAGGATTTCTTCCACCCGCTGCAGTATAATATACGAACTAGGCATTGGGGAACCTGACAGCAGAAACGAGGAATAAAAGCGTCGTGCAATTGCTATAAATTCTCCCTCCCCACTAACTGTCAACATGCCAGTCTCTCTTGAGGAAGTTAGAATCCAGGGCTTACCTCCCAGCGCCTTCTACATCGCAGATTTCATATCTATTGAAGAGGAGCAGAGCCTTTTGGACAAAGTAAGTTTCGTCAGAGGTAATTTGGGGTCTGCGCTGATTCCCCAAAGATCACATCGGCTCCAAAGCCTCGATGGAAGCAACTTTCGAAAAGACGTCTCCAGACTTGGCCATCCGGTCTGACCCAAGACACACTACTTGAAGCCTCTCTCCCTATATGGTTGACGGATCCTATTGTCTCCCGCCTCATGTCTCTCCCACTTTCGCGCACAAATTCCACTCACATATTCGGAGACAGTCCTCATAGTGGCCCAAACCATGTCTTGATCAATGAGTACCTCCCTGGCGAAGGAATCATGCCGCACAAGGACGGGGCTGCCTACCATCCAGTGGTATGCACAGTCAGTCTAGGAAGCAGCCTGTGCTTAGGAATATACGAGAGTAAGGATGATGGTACAACAGAAACAACACCCAGATGGAGGATACTACAAGAGCCCCGTAGCCTACTAATTACCACCCATGAGATATATACGGACTATCTACACGGGATAGCAGAGACTACCGAAGACGTAGATCTTGGCCCAGATACAATCGCAAATTGGAATCTTTTGAGCTCAACCGATGGAGTTTCCAGTGGCAAGTGTGAGCGCCAAACCCGAACCAGCCTTACATATCGGGACGTCATTCGGGTAATAAAGCTAGGAACAAAATTCGCGATGTTTAGGAAGCGTTGAGCGACAGATGGAGCTCAATATATGTACGGCACTATTCTCCTGCGCCCTTTCAACTTTTCCACGCCAAACTTCTCCCCATACCATTTCTTCGTCGAGTCTGCTGTTACTGCAAGATTGGACGCGACAAATCCTAGTCCTGCTAGCACAGTCCCGTTAAGTAGATCACTCTGCGGAGCAGCCACCATTGCGATTGCAATATATATCAAACATTCACTTGTGTAGTGTGGACACACAACTATATTGAACAATTTTTTCTCAGGCAACGTGTATTTCTTAAGACCAGCAAGATATACATGACAATCATGCTGAGTCCAGGACGCCAGAGCAAAAAGGAGAGTTGCTGAGGCAGTGCGGATGGAAGGCAAAGAAAATTCTAGAATTGGTCTTAGCCCATTCAGGGCGACTGGAGACTTAGCGACTGAAAACCCGCACGAATGATTGAATACGTACCACTCCCTTCGATCCATACAGCTATCCCCATGAATACATAATAAATCATACCTATGGCCCAAATACCAATCCACATCTTTGCTTGAGACGGTTTGGTGAGTGTACTACATTCAAACAATCTCCTAACCCCTTGGAGTGTCATGAAAATCCAGGCCAAAACCACTTGATTCACAGTCATGCTGGATGTAGACTGATGTGTATATGAACTCATAAATTGAAATACTGTCCCACGAGTGAATAACTGGAATCCCCAAAACAGTGAAGACAAAACCGAGACGATGTAGTAATGAATGAACCATGTATGCGGGACTTGGACTGAAGCTACCAGATCAAACATAGTAGAGTGGAAGTTCTGTGGACGTGAAGATATTGCTTGCAAGGACGGAGATGTATTTCGGGAGCCGTAATTCATGATTTGGGTACGGAAAGATGGGATCAGCGTACCACCGAGATTGACTGCGGTCCCTAAGTTGAAGAATATTTTGCACAGTAGCGCCGGATCCATATTGAATAGATGAGAGGAATGGGTAGTTGAAGACATAGCTGGATTATCATTGAACTTTGCAATTGAGAAAGTGCTCAAGTTGGCAAGGCTGCAAGAGGGTGGCAAGGCTATCAAGTAACTAGTGGGCCTCCCGTGCACAAATTAAATTTAGGACATCACTCCCCCACATTGTTCAATACAACCATCCTTCAGAGACAACTGCACCCAAAGACTTAGTGATCAATCATACGCAATCATGGCGACCACAGTAGATAAGGTAAGTAGACCTTTGGCCAAGTTTGAGCGTTACTAATGACCTTTTCTAGATCAAGGACATTGAGGCCGAAGTAAGTACCCCCCTTCCAACTGCTTAAAACCTGCCCTAATTTTCCATCAGATGGCCAAAACCCAAAAGAATAAGGTGCGATTCGCTCCCTTGGACTTGAAATGTTAAGACGACTAATGATAGGAAAGGCTACATCGTTCCATTTGGGAATGCTGAAGGCAAAACTTGCCAAGTTAAAGAGAGAGCTCTTAACCCCAACAACAACAGGCGGTGGTGGTGGATCAGGTTTCGATGTCGCAAGAACAGGTGTCGCAAGTGTTGGCTTCATAGGCTTTCCATCTGTGGGGAAGAGTACACTGATGAGTCGGCTCACTGGACAACATTCTGAAGTTGCAGCGTACGAATTCACAACCTTGACTACCGTCCCCGGTCAAGTAGTATATAATGGGGCAAAGATACAAATGCTGGATTTGCCTGGTATCATTCAAGGCGCTAAGGACGGAAAGGGAAGAGGTCGACAGGTTATTGCGGTTGCGAAGACTTGCCATTTGATCTTTATCGTTCTGGATGTTAATAAGCCTCTTACGGATAAGAAGGTTATCGAAGCTGAATTGGAGGGCTTTGGGATCCGAGTCAACAAGTCACCGCCCAACATTCTTTTTAAGAAGAAAGACAAAGGAGGCATTGCGATCACAAACACAGTCCCATTGTCACATATCGATCATGACGAAATCACAGCCGTGATGAAGGAGTACAAAATAGCTTCCGCGGATATAGCAATCCGATGTGATGCTACGATTGATGATCTCATCGATGTTCTAGAGGCTAAGAGCAGAAGTTATATTCCGGTTATTTATGCATTAAACAAGATCGATGCCATATCGATAGAGGAATTGGATTTGCTGTATAGGATTCCAAATGCTTGTCCAATATCTTCAGAGCATGGCTGGAATGTTGACGAATTAATGGAGCAAATGTAAGCCTTGGAATTCCGAAGGCTGTAATAATAAACACTGACAATTAATTATAGGTGGGAGAAACTGAATTTGGTCCGAGTGTATACGAAACCAAAGGGAAAACTTCCAGATTACACCTCCCCTGTTGTGTTACGTGCTTCCAAAAGCACCGTGGAGGATTTTGTAAGCAAACGGAAAAATCTATATCGTGTTCCATAGACTAACAAAATAGTGTAATGCTATCCACAAAACTATAGTCGATGACTTCCGTCAAGCCATCGTTTATGGGAAATCGGTTAAGCATCAACCGCAGAGAGTAGGCCTCAGTCATGAACTGGCAGATGAAGATATTAGTAAGTGTTTTACATGCACATGAAGCATATACTCCTATTTCCCTGTCGGTCACACTTACTGACATGCCGTAGTTACGATCATCAAGAAATAGTTGCTGTACAACTCACTTTCTAGTTTGCCCAAGAAATGTTGGATTACCAAGCTTAGTAACGTAGAATTCTACAAGGCACGGCACGTCACAGAGCCGTCGGTAAGTTTAGAAGGAGCTTGAAAAGCACATTGAATAGTTCGGCACCTCATAGCTATTTCGGTAAAAGGTGAGAGGTAGTCTGTCTGCCTCGAGAGGTGACGACCGAGAGGGCCGATCCTCATAGCCCAACATCGACCTTCTCGCGGCTGAGCATGCTACTATTGTTGGGGTCGACCTCAAATTCCAGCGCTCAGCTGAAGCACGGAATAATACAATTTGACCAAACAAGTTCTTCTCTTTCTTCTCAGTCTTCTTCAGGACTAGTTTCAATGATTGTCGGTGGGTTATTATGTTGGTCTTCTCATTCTTAATCACATTTTTATCTGAGTTACATATGCAGCTGGATTTTCACCCCCATAGGCAGTCGCGCCCCATCGTTTATCGAAAGGAGTAATCTTCATCGAGCCTCCAACTTGCATATCCGGATAGTTTCTCCCATTACTGGGGGAGGGGCGGTTTCCAACAAGTAGATACTATACCACTGCGGAAGCGCATCGTTTCACAAACCAACGGCGCCGGGAAGTCGCGGCCCAGCGCTTAGTATTATCAAAAGCGGCATGCCTCCAACGGGGGGTCAATTTTGCCAAAAAACGTGCGGGCAAGACTTGTAGCCAATGGCAAAATAGACAGGCTCTCATTTATTGACCAATCGTTTTCTTAAAATACGGTCAACCAACCTAGTGCCCGTTTTTGCCTGAAATTGATTTGGCCTGGAACCGCCCATGTGTTGACTTTGAGTCTGTCAGATATATGCTGCTAGACTTGTTTCATGTTTTGACTTTCTGATCGAGGGGCTCGAAGGGGCCATCGATCGTGAATATGCTAGGGATGACGCTTTGAAAACTCCGACGTTGACGGCAATTACTCGAAATCGATGTCGCACAAACAGTTCCCCATGGGCAAGGTTTCGGAGAGCGTTGCTTTTATAAGTTAGATGGAAGAAAGGCTACTGTATGGAAGATACGACATTACGACGGCAAGCTGCTTATGGCGCACCTGAATTCGTGATAGTTTCAGTAGATCTGGACCGTTTGGGCCAGCATGATGCCCTCTTCTCGCTTCTACAAAATCTCACTATCCTTGGAACGAAAATGAGTGATATCAGTCATTCAAGGCCTCAGGACGCAACTTGAATCGCCAAACGGGCTGCTTTGCTTCCCATGCCAAGCTGCGTGCATGAACCTCGGAGAATAGCAGTAATGGCATAAATATCCCGAGATGATCTTCCTCTGGTATGTTTCCTTGCACAGCTCAACGGGCTCAGCTTAACTACGGTTGATGGGAATTGACCTGCAACACAAGGTTCCTTAGGGGCATGAAAACGGCTTTCAAAAGAAATGGAAACGAGAAAGGCTTAGTTGGCTTTTATTTCCGAATTGATCAGGGATAGGAAGGACGGACAGGTTTCTCTTCCTATTTGTTCGGCTTATGAAAATGCTCCACCAAAAGCTAAACATTCTACCATACAGTAATTTCAGAACAGTAATTGCTTTTCCATCTCCTCGATTCTTTGGGAAACAAGAATCGGACCGTGAAGCTACTCAAATCGCTCGTTATTATCGTCAAGATAATAATTGAAGCAAAAGACAGCCAGCATCTGTACACAAAGATAGTAAACGAGCCAGTTGGGTTGGTTCCGAGAGTACTCGCTTAGTGGTCTGCTTCTGTTTTCCAGACGCTCATCTGTGGTAGTTCCAAATTGCTCCCTTGTCTCTCCATGTCTCAATCCTACCCAACCTCCACGTTTTCTCAGGAACTACCACTGGCATGGCGGCGGCGGTGGACGGATTTCCAAACAGCATTGGCCCCAAGCCTCACGGACACACTCGTTGACTTCATGCCTTTGAACAAGCTGAGTTTACGCCATTGAAGCCTTGAAGCCGTGAAGCCTTGTGGGCCGCTCCTTAGACCAGAGAGCTAGAGGGACGGCCCATGTGCCTTCGAGACATGGCAAGCCGATTATTGTCCGTCCATGGCTTTTCGTAAAAACCCCCATTTCCACGTCGCTCCTCCGTGGGGATGAGAGGTAGTTGTTGCTGAGATCCTTGGGCTCCTGTACTTCTCCTACTGTATGGCTAATGTGATTGATAATAGCAGTTGCCATCAGTCCAGTCCTATCCAGCATGGGTACCGGTACGTACGGAGGAGTATCGTACTTTCGTCCATCCCAAATGCTCGACTTGTTCGGTTGTTCCCCCAAATGCTGGGGCCAGCAGCCTGATTCGGTCTTTGCGAGCAGCCATAGGGCGGCCTTGCGATTTAATCTTGCAGCCCCCATATCATCCATGGGCCATCATCCCTCTTCGGCGGTGTTCAGGGCTCGTGAAATGATTCCACCCTGTTATCCCATCAGGGGGCTTTGAGCGCGGGTACGAGGGTAGCCTGTGCTGTGCTGTATCTTTCCAAGCTTCCCTGTCTTGTTCACTTCTCAACAGGGGCTGGCTTGACTCGGCACCCATCCACTACTGCTCTCTCTCTTCCTCTTCCTCTTTGCGTCGCCATCTTCCCACCCCCCAAAAGGGAGCCAGACCCAAGATCAGAGGCCAGCCAAAACCCCAAAGCCACTGCGCAGCATCCAGCTTCTCCGCACACGCTCGCATGTACCAGTAGAAGAAGCTGCACTCCCCTGCAATCCTCAGACCTTCCTTCCCGTAGCTAGTCTAGTACATACATCCTCTCTGTACATCGTTCGTGCTTCCCTCTCAATGAACCGCCACCTCGACCTGCATGTTTAACTTGCCTCTATGCTGTCTGCGCCGTTTAACCATTCCTCTACTTCTGCGGTCGACCTGTCCAGTCTGCCTCTAACTCCAACACTGCAGCAGTACCTCAGCCCCTGGTTCTCCTTGACGCCGCATCAGGAACCATTGCTTATCATGCATGCAGTCTGCCGTTCATGAAGACTGCGTTAGCCAGGAACCTACCTCGATTTCGACGTATTTGACGCAGCTTTTGAATTTGCCATTGTTGTCGCATATAGACTTAGGATCCGTGCATTCATCCAGAGGATGCACAATTCCATGATGGCGCAAGTTGGAATGGATCACCACCAGGAGCAGCACCACAGCGGACAGGAAAAGTATGAAGCCTTTGGTAGCAATGAGGGATGGGTCGATATAAACAACAACTACAACTCTTCACAGAACCAGTCGCCAATATACGAACAGCAACAACAACACCATGGGGAAGATATAGGCTCAATTGGTTTTGTGCAGCCTTTTCACCAACAGCAACAGCAGCAATCAATACCGCAAGGGCAGAATTACAATCCACAAAGGATCGCACCTCCACCACCACATTCGACCCATCAACAATTACTACCACTAATAATGCCTAGTCATCCCACATGGCCAAGTATGTTAACGAATCCTGCAAGTTACCCAACTCCTCCTGTACCGATTCCGGTATCAGCACCTCCGCAGGTTAAGGGATCTACTGGAAAAGTTCCTGGGGCGACTTCAACACCTCGGAAGACTCTGACAGACAGCGATCGGAGGAGAATGTGTCAATACCATGAAGATAACCCCTCTGTGAAGCAAACGGAAATTGGAGGTCAGTGAATATAAACTTGAACCCTCCCCCACAGCCGAGACTATGCTAACTGAACCTAGCTCTTTTCGGTGTTGAACGAAGGTATAACCCAAGTGTAATGTTCCGTACTTCTGTTGCTAAATTTTGACCGTAGTACTGTTTCCAAAGTCCTTCGTCAAAGGGAGAAGTATCTTTTCCCGGAAGATCGGAGTTTATCACCAGTTAAGCGGACAAAGGGCAAGTTTCCAGATATCGAGAGAGCACTTTCCAATTGGGCGAAGAATTACCAGAAAAAAGGTCTGCCTTTGACTGATGCACTTATTAAAGAGCAAGCTCGCTTTTTTGCAACAACGGTGGGAAACAATGAAAGCCATGTGAAAACAAACAGCTCAAGTTGGCTTGAGAAATTCAAGCAGAAGAATGGTTTGGGAAAATTAACTCGGAGAGCTTCGGAAACCAACATCTCAGACAGTGGTTCACTGAACCCCGAGTCAGCTGGGCCATCTGCAACCCAAACTCCAAATGGAATCTCGCCAACTTCTGCACACGGTCTGCCATCTCCTTCACCGCTGTCTGCATCCAAGAGTGACGAGGACTTGAGATCGGATGGTTTGAATAGCTACTTTAACCAAGGCAATGGAACCTACAGACACTCGAATTCTCAGAGTACCACATCCTTATCAAGCATATACACAGATGCAGGTCCCTCATCATTCTCTGGTGGACCCACGAGTCCCACAACTCCTTTTACGTTTTCCCCAGATAACCACTCTTCATGGATGCCCTCTCAGCACTCTCGCCTCCCCCTCCCGGGCAGCAATTTCCAGCGCCCCCGAAGCCAGACATTTCCAACCCTTGGGATTGACCCATCTTTTATCTCTGCCCATTCTCACGATCCCTTAACACCAAAATACAATATGCCATCCACAGCACCTTCATCGGCGCTTGATTCACCCATCCACGAGCTGCCCAATAACCCCTATAGTCTCGATCAAACCATCTCGCCTCATCCCCTTCACCACAGCAGTAGCAACGGCTCTATG
>Ga0247734_1002029_pt1 | contig 14124 bp, 13 predicted proteins | sample UWRJL103311B2_FD_180933 | JGI IMG/M metagenome (GOLD analysis project Ga0247734, IMG submission 180933) | Plant litter microbial communities from Arlington Agricultural Research Station in Wisconsin, United States - UWRJ-L103-311B-2 | ecosystem: Environmental > Terrestrial > Plant litter >... | reverse complement strand
TTCTGAATGAGCGCATTCTGATTGAGTTTGTTTCTTAATGCCTGATTTTTGAAGATATATATTCCTGCCAAAGCAACCACGATAATACCTGCAAATAAAATTCCTGCTAAAATCCCGGTACCCGTTCCACTGTTTTGACCTCCCGCAATTTTACTTTGAAAAAAATCTGTAAAAAATGTACTTAACCGTTCAAATTCGAGAATGAAATTGAGTCCTATTAATACAAGAAGGATTAGAACATCAAAAATTCTTTCAGCAACAACAGTTCCAAAACTAAGATTTACCGGTACTTTTTCTAAACGGTACAAGGTTCCGCATCTTGTAACTTCACCCATACGGGGAACAATATAATTGGCAAAATAGCCTGTTAAAACAGAAATTGAACTGTTAAACAATCCGGGTTTGTATCCCAATGGTTCCATCAGCATCGCCCATCGCCATGCTCTGATTACGTGCGCCATTAAGAGAAAAGCACAGGAAACAGCAATCCATCGCCAATCGGACCGTCCGAATCTGTCCAGCATGTCGGCAAGATCAATATCCTTAAAAACAAACCAGATTAAGCCACCGGCCAATCCAAGTGAGATAATGTAGCGTAATGCACTTTTCATTTAATATCTGGTAAGATGTAGTTAGATATGAGGGTAACTAATAATATTCATTCGAAGAAATTATAAGAGAGTTAAAAATTTTAAATAAATTCTTAACTCTCAATTTTAACTCTTAATTATCCTTCCACCAATCTGTTATTATGATCAGGGAAAACCACCATGGGTTTAAAAGATTTGGCTTCTTCCTGTGACATACTTCCGTAAGCTATTATAATAATAATGTCTCCTATCTGAACTCTTCTGGCGGCAGCTCCATTCAGACATATCATACCGGTATTTCTCTCACCTTTAATGACATAAGTTACGAAACGTTCTCCATTATTGTTATTTACAATGTGTACCTGTTCATTCTCAATTAAACCGGCGGCATCCATTAAATCTTCATCAATTGTGATACTCCCAACATAATTCAGTTCCGCCTGAGTCACCTTCACCCGGTGAATCTTCGATTTCATGACTGTTATTTGCATTACCCGGTAATATGATTAAAATATAATTTACTTATGCATTAAGCCTGCAAAGTTAAAGGAATAATACACAGCCTTCAAAACAACTGACCCTTTGATACGGTTCCAATCATAAATCCGTGAAAAAATGAAGTTTGATTTTAATAAAAACATTTTTCCTGAATGAATAATTAAGGCAGCTATTAGTCCGTTTCAGTACGAACATTATTATATTTAAGTTTGATTTAGTACTATTAAGTAATAATCAGCGCAAAAGTGCTTTTATATACAATTAATTACCTTTATTATTTATACCAAACCCAATGAGTACAGAAAATAAGCCAAAGGATGTGACCCGCCGGGATTTTTTGCAAAAGACCACGGCAGCGGCAGTTGGAAGTTTTTTCATAGTTCCCCGCCATGTTTTGGGGAAAGGATTTGTTGCCCCAAGTGATAAGCTGAATATCGCCGGAATCGGTGTTGGGGGAAAGGGTTTTTCTGATACAAATAATGCTTGGAACAAGGGCGCTGAAAATCTGGTTGCGTTATGCGATGTAGATTGGGGACAGGCCAAAAAGAATTTTGATCTTCATCCAACTGCAAAAAAATATAAGGATTTCAGAAAAATGTTTGATGAAATGGAAAAGGATATTGACGCCGTAACCATTTCAACTCCTGACCACATGCATGCTATTATTGCAATGGCGGCGATGCAGAGAGGAAAACACGTTTATGTGCAAAAGCCTTTGACACATGATATTTATGAAGCAAGAATGCTGACAGAAGCTGCACATAAATATAAAGTGGTTACTCAAATGGGAAATCAGGGCGCTTCAAATCCTGCCCAAACCCAGATGAAAGAGTGGTTTAATAAAGGATTAATCGGAAATGTACACGAAGCGCATGTTTGGACAAACCGTCCGGTGTGGCCTCAGGGTATTCCGGTTCCAACTGGTAAATTTGATGTTCCGGCAGACTTGGATTGGGAACTTTGGGTTGGTTCTGCTGATTGGGTTGATTATAATCCTGCATGGCATCCGTTCAAATGGCGCGGCTGGTGGAATTTTGGAACAGGCGCTTTAGGTGATATGGGTTGTCACCTGATTGATCCGGCCTTCCGTACATTAGGTCTTGGCTATCCAACTGAACTGGAATGCAGCGCAGGTTCTGTTTTTATGAAAGACTGGACTCCTGAATACATTCCTGAAGGTTGCCCGCCATCGTCTCGTGTACAATTGAAATTTCCTGCTAATAAAGTTAATAAGTCCGAGGTAACTTTGACCTGGCATGATGGTGGTTTACGTCCGTTCCATCCGGATTTAATTCCTGCAAATGATCCGTTAGGTGAACCAGACAGCAGCAATGGCGTTCTTTTAATCGGAGAAAAAGGGGTTATGACTTGCGGAACTTACGGTATTGATCCAAAAGTGTACCTGAAAGACGGAACAAAACTGGAATACAAAAAAGGTGATTTTGGTAATAAATATACGGTGATGCCGGAATATGGGCATCATGTTTCCTGGTCTGACGCTTGTAAAGCTGGTTTCGAAAGTAAAGAACACAAAGGACTTACATCGTCATTTGATTATTCCGGACCATTAACTGAAACGGTTATTATGGGTAACCTGGGTATCCGGAGTTACAATTTGCGTCAGGCGAAAGCAGACGGTAAAGGATTTGATTATCCTGGACGTAAGAAATTGCTTTGGGATGGGAAAAATATGAAGATTACCAATTTTGAAGAAGCCAATCAATTCGTGAAAAGAAAATATCGCGGAGACTGGAAATTATCTTAAAAGAATAAAACGGTGCAGTCTGATTTGGCTGCACCGTTTTTTATAAAATGATATTATCAATTAGTCTTACCGGTCCGAGAAAAGCGGCAACACAAATAGCTGTTGAACCAGGTGATTGTAGCTTAGTTATAGGTTGTAAGGTTTTTATGTCGACTATCTCAATATAGTCCAGCTTAAATTCCGGTATAGACAAAAACTGGTTTTGAGCTGAATTTTTTATTTCCTGTATTTTCCCGCCTCCAAGAAGCTGATCTTTAACAGCAGATATTATTTTATAAATATTCGATGCCAAAGCCGTTTCATTTTGATTCAGGCGCTGATTTCTTGATGACATAGCCAGTCCGCTTTCTTCGCGAACAGTTGGGCATATCACAAGATCCAAAGGAAATGCAAGGTCTGCTATTAATTGACGTATTACCGAAACCTGCTGCAAATCTTTTTGTCCAAAATAAGCTCGGTCTGGTTGTACCAGATTGAATAAACGTGAAACAACAATTCCTACACCATTAAAATGTCCGGGGCGTGAGGCTCCTTCCATTACTGTTTCCAATGTGCCAAAATTAAAAGTCAGTACGGGCGGCGCCGGATACATTTCTAAAACTGTTGGAGCGAATACCGCTGAACATCCTGCTTTTTCAAGTAAGGCACAATCTGCTTCCAGGGTTCTTGGATATTTGGCAAGATCTTCCTGATTGGTAAACTGGACAGGATTTACAAAAATACTGCAGACAGAAATATCATTTTCCTTTGTGGAAGAGTTAAGGAGTGAAATATGTCCCTCGTGCAAAGCACCCATTGTGGGTATCAGTCCAATCGTTTTATTCAGGATACGTTGTTGAGATAAAAATTTCCGGAGACTTTGGACTGAAGTAAATACTTCCATGAATTGAATACTAAAATAAAGAAGTTTCCGGCTTTTATCGAATGAGGCTGAATTCTCAGCTGCAAGGTAAAATTGATACCGTTTTTAGGTTTTTAGAATGTTTGGCATAGATAATCCCAAATTGAACGCAATATTACAATTAGTTTGGAATATTTTTTGATTTAGCGATTTTTTTTTATAATTTTGCAAAACTTTTTTTCACAAACTGCTAAGATCTAATGGAGAAACTACGAATTTTATATGTAGCCAGTGAAATTAATCCCTTCCTTCAAACCACAGATGTTGCCGATTACGTAAGAAGACTTCCTCAGGCAATGCAAGAACGTGGAGCAGAAATAAGAATTCTGGTACCCCGTTTTGGTCTTATTAATGAGCGCAAAAACCGGCTTCATGAAGTAGTTCGACTGTCAGGAATAAATATTACCGTAGGAGATGAAGAAAAGCCACTTATCATAAAAGTTGCTTCCATACCCAATGCGAAGTTGCAAGTCTATTTTATAGACAATGATGATTATTTTCACCGTAAATCAGTATTCGTTGATAAAGAGAATAATTTTTACGATGATAATGATGAACGTGCCATTTTCTTCTGCAAAGGTGTTTTAGAAACGGTTAAAAAACTGGGATGGGCTCCGGATGTTGTACATTGCAACGATTGGATGACAGCTTTAATTCCTTTGTATCTTAAGACAACATATAGGAATGATCCTATGTTTAAAGATACTAAAAGTGTATTTACAGTTCATAATAATGCATTTGATTATAAGTTTGATGCTGATTTGCACAACAAGGCGAAAGCTTTGGATGTAAGTGACGAAGCATTGGCTCATTTACGTTCTGCTGATTTTGAAGGTTTTATTAAAATAGGATGTGCTTATGCAGATGCTGTTGTAAAAGCGGATGATCATTGCAGCGATAGTTTGAACCAAATTTTCAATGATGCACCTAAACGTGTTGAATTGGATGAAGAAGACGAAAAATTCTCAGAATCGTATTATAATTTGTATACTGATTTGATGAATTAATCAAATAAAAAATTTGAAAAAGGCGACAGAAATGTCGCCTTTTTTTATGACCAATTTTTAAAAAAAATTAAGAACTTAAGAACATTATGTAATGTGTTCGAGCACTATTTAGTATTTGGACAATTTTTAGTAATGACACTTGTTATACAGTTTTGATTATCATTTATTTGTAACGTTTTACATTAAGCATACACTAACTTAAATAATACAAATATGTGTGGAATTGTGGCATACGTTGGGAATAGAGACGCATTTCCTTTAATTGTCAAAGGTTTAAAACGCCTGGAATATCGTGGTTATGACAGTTCTGGTATTGCATTGCTGGAAGAATCAGAATTGAAGATTTACAAGAAAAAGGGCAAAGTTTCTGAACTGGAAAATCAGCATACAGGAAAGGAGCTGAAATCTACAATAGGGATCGGGCACACAAGATGGGCCACACACGGAGAGCCAAATGATGTAAATGCACATCCTCATTATTCCAATAATCGCAAGCTGGCAATTATTCATAATGGAATCATTGAAAATTATGCTTCGATCAAGCAAAATCTTATTAAAAAAGGACATATCTTCTTAAGTGACACAGATACTGAAGTGCTGATCCATCTGATAGAAGATATTCAGCTGGAAACAGGAAATGCATTGGAAGAGGTTGTGAAATTAGCATTGCGTGAAGTAGTAGGAGCTTATGCAATTGTGGTAATGTCCGTAGATCATCCTGGCCAATTAATTGCTGCACGTAAAGGAAGTCCGCTCGTAATAGGAATCGGGGAAAATGAATTCTTTTTTGCCTCCGATGCTACACCAATTATTGAATATACCAAGGATGTAGTGTACATGGACGACTACGAAGTGGCAATGATACGTGATGGGAAATTAAGTATTCAAAATCTGGATAATACACAAACTGTTCCTTACATTCAAAAACTTGAAATGGAATTGGAAACCATCGAAAAAGGTGGTTATGATCATTTCATGCTTAAAGAAATTTTTGAACAGCCACGTTCCATTACCGATAGTATGCGGGGCCGCTTGCAGGCCAACAATGCGCATTTGCATTTAGGTGGGTTAAACAGTTACATGGATAAATTGGCTGAGGCCAAAAGAATTGTTATCATAGGATGTGGAACATCATGGCATGCCGGCCTGGTAGCTGAGTATCTTTTTGAGGAACTGGCCCGTATTAATGTCGAGGTAGAATATGCTTCAGAATTTAGGTATAGAAATCCTATTATTAAGGAAAAAGATATTGTTATCGCCATATCCCAATCGGGGGAAACTGCTGATACGCTTGCTGCGATAGAACTGGCTAAATCGAAAGGTGCTACTATATTTGGTGTTTGTAATGTGGTGGGTTCGTCTATTGCCCGCGCCACACATGCAGGAGCTTACACACATGCAGGGCCGGAAATAGGGGTTGCGAGTACAAAAGCATTTACAGCACAAGTTACAGTGCTTACCCAAATTGCCATTGCAGTTGCCAGAAGAAAAGGTACAATCACGGAAGAAGCTTACCGGCTTCTTTTATTAGAGCTGGAAAATATTCCGGCCAAAGTAGAGAGAGTTCTTGAAAATGCTTCAAAGATTAAAGAAATAGCTTACATTTTTACGTATGCAAGAAATTTTCTTTACCTGGGCAGAGGACTGAACTTTCCGGTAGCATTGGAAGGCGCTCTTAAATTGAAAGAAATCTCCTATATTCATGCTGAGGGTTATCCGGCAGCGGAAATGAAACACGGGCCGATTGCATTGATCGATGAAGACATGCCGGTGGTGTTTTTGGCGACTAAGGATAGTTCTTACGAAAAAATCGTTTCTAATATTCAGGAGGTTAAAGCGAGAAAAGGAAGGGTTATTGCCATTGTGACGGAAGGAGATACCCTAATTCCGGGTATGGTGGATTTTGTGATAGAAGTTCCTAAAACGCATGAAATGCTAACTCCTTTATTGTCAGTTATCCCGATGCAGTTACTTTCTTATTACATTGCTGTTATGCGTGGTCGAAATGTGGATCAGCCAAGAAATCTTGCTAAATCGGTTACAGTAGAATAAAAATTTGCCATACAAAATAATAATAAAGCGGAGCATCAAACAGATGGCTCCGCTTTTGTGTATCATAACAAGCTTTTCCTGAAAATAAATCTTAACCCAATTCGTTAGCTTTGCACCAAAAATATTGCTTGATTTCTATAAATTATGCCCAGAAATTTCCTTCGGATATATTGTGTAAATACTGTTTGTCTTCTTCTCTGTTTTACTTTTTATTCATGTAAAAAGTCTGAACAAAATTATGTTCCAAAACCAAAAGGATACAACCGCATTGAACTTCCGCAGCATGTTTATCAAAAATTAACTGAAAGTCATCCTTATACATTTGAATTTTCGAAATGGGCTAAAGTTCTTCCAGATACTTTTTCTACGGCTCAAAAAGATTGGCTGTTTATTCAATATCCACAATTTGATGCCAATATTCAGCTTACCTATAAACCATTAGACAACGATCAGACAAAACTGAAAAGTTATATTGATGATTCTTTTAAATTAGCAGGAAAACATCAGATTAGAGCTTCTTCCATACAGGAACAACGCGTTTTAACCAAATCAGGACGTACTGTAACCATATTCAAAATTGAAGGAGATGTGCCAAGTCCTTATCAGTTTTATACAACAGACAGTACAAATCATTTTTTAAGAGGAGCAATATACTTTCCCGTTGCCACAAAAAATGATTCGCTTGCACCGGTAATAAACTATATTCAGGCAGATATGCTCCAATTGTTAAACACATTAAAATGGAGATAAAAATTAAAAGGATCATTGCAGTGGAAACCGGAAGAATGTATCTTTGATGTTCTTTCCACTAAGGCTTCACTACTATGGCAAAAAAGCAACCAAAAAATCAGCTTCCACTCGATTTTTCAGTTCGTGGAAACAGAATTATTCTGCAATTAGGACAAATTGAAAGTCAGAAGTCTGCGAATGCAATTTTTAAAGATTTGGTTGAAGGAGTATTGGTGATTGAGCCGGCAGGAGAAGCTGCGGATATCTCTTATGCGCAGGATATTGTTCATCAGATCGGCCACAAATTACCCTATCCGGAAGGAATTAAAATTGCTCAGTTACATCATGCAGAGGAGGCTTTTAAAGGATTTTCAGCAATCTATAATCAGAAAGGATGGGTATTTGTAAATGCAGCAGCTGAAATAAATGAGCGCAATTATCAGATTCATTTGCTGACAGTTTCCCTTGGTTTAAGCAGTTCTTACACAAACAAAGCATCTCTTGCAGCGCGGTCAGAACATTTAATTTTTGAAGCTTTATTACCTTATTCGGATGTGGAAAGTTTCTTCCGTACGGACATTTCTAAAATTCCGGAATTTTTTGCTTCTGATATTGCTAACTTTTTCAAAGTACCCTTCTCAATTGTGTTGAAAAGGGCATTACAGCTTTGTATTATAACAAAAGATCAGTATTGGAATTTCATGACTGTAAAACCAGTCTCTTCATCCAAACCCCCGGAACTTTTTATATCGGCAGATAGCAATCTGGATGATTTAGAAGCTCAATTATTTATCACAGGATTAGAATAGTAACAATCTGATTAACTGACATCCATATTGCTTAGGTCGGGTAAAGGACTTACAGATGTCCAGCCGCCGTCTACCACAAGGCTTTGTCCGGTAATATGTCCGGAGTGAGGCGAAAGCAAAAACAGCGCTGCATTGGCAATATCTTCACAAATTGCAGGTCTTCCCATTGGTGTAATTGCCGACCAGATTTTAGGATAAGTTGGATCTTCGGTCAGCGTTCTTTCTGTAAGTGTGGCTCCGGGCGCTACTGTATTTATAGTGATTCCATATGGAGAAAGTTCAAGAACCAAATTTTTAGCAAGCATTTCTAATCCGGCTTTTGTCATAGCATAAGCAGCTAAAAACTCATGCGCCTGATGGCCAACCACTGAGGACATTAACAAAATTCTTCCTCCTGTCTTCTGTAATCTCATTTGCTTTGCCGCTGCCTGAGTTAGTAAGAAAGAACCAATCAGATTTAAATCCAAAACTTTTCTTAGACTATCCAATGGGTATTCAAAGAAATCGCCGAAAAGGGTAATTCCTGCATTTGCGACTGTAATAGTAAGTTTGCCAAAACAGCGGATTGCTTCTTCAACCATTCCTTCAATGATTTCCGGCTTGGATACATCTCCTGAAAAAGCAATACATTCGCCGCCCTTACTACGTATAAATTCAGCAGCATTACGTGCAAGTATTTCGTCTGCATCGTTTAAAATGACGCATGCTCCTTGTAAAGCCAGCTGTTTTGCTATTTCGAAACCAATTCCTTGTCCGGCTCCGGTAACGATAGCAGCCTGATTATTAAATAATTGGGTGCTCATTGTTAATTATTTTAACTTAGTTTTATTGATCCGCGGAATAAATTTTAATTATCCAACGAATCAATAAACTTTTGAATGAATATCAATGCGAATCTCTCGCCACTTTATCGCCTGACCCGCCAACAAGAAAATCAAGGTCTGCGCCTTCATGAGCTTGCATTACGTGGTTAATGTGAAGGTGAACATAACCCCGGTTGTAACCCATATCCAACGGTTTCCACAGTGTACGACGGCGTTCAAGTTCCTCATCAGATACTTCCAGATTTAGTCTTCTGTTTTCTACATCCAGTTCAATCATATCACCATCCTGAACCAATGCCAATACACCACCAACCGCAGCTTCCGGAGATATATGCAAAACAACTGTTCCAAATCCGGTTCCGCTCATTCGGCCGTCTGAAATCCGGATCATATCAATTACTCCCTTAGCTAACAGTTTTTTGGGAAGTGACATATTGCCAACTTCCGGCATGCCCGGATACCCCTTTGGCCCAACATTCTTGAGAACCAGTACACTATTTTCATCAACATCCAGATCCGGATCGTCTAGTCTGGCTTTGTAATCATCGATATCTTCAAATACAACCGCTTTTCCACGGTGTTGCATCAGTTCAGGTTTTAAAGAAGCTGATGGTTTTATAACTGCCCCATTTGCACACAAATTGCCACGAACAACAGCCAGGCCAGTCAGGTTTTTTACAGGTTCTTCCAGAGTTCCTATTACATTTGGATCAAAACATTCTGCCGAGGCACAATTTTCAGCCATTGTTTTTCCATTCGCTGTAATTACGTTTTCATGCAACATTCCGAGCATCTCTTTAATTACAACCGGCAAACCACCTGCATAATAAAAATCCTCCATAAAATAACCGCCGGAAGGTTGCAAATTAAGCAGTAGAGGAATTTTGGCACATAAATCATTGAAATGATCCAGTGAAAGATCTACACCAATTCTTCCTGCAATAGCCAATAAATGGATGACAAAATTAGTCGATCCGCCGATTGCTGCATTGAGCATGATCGCATTTTCAAAAGCTTCCTTGGTTAATATATCGGATAAACGAAGATCATCTTTTACCATTTGTACGATACGGCGGCCCGACATATGCGCCAATACTTTTCTTCTGGAATCTGCCGCTGGAATCGCAGCATTTTCTGGTAAGGTTAGTCCAAGTGACTCGACCATACAAGCCATTGTAGAAGCAGTGCCCATTACAGCACAATGTCCGTCGCTTCTGCACATGCAAGCTTCCGCGGTTGTCAGTTCTTCCTGAGAAATTTCTCCCTGACGGTATAATTCACTAAACCGCCATACATCACTGGTTCCAATTGTTTTGCCCCGGTAACGGCCAGTCAGCATAGGACCGCCGGATACGACAATTGTTGGAATGTTTACACTGGCAGCGCCCATTACAAGCGATGGTGTTGTTTTATCGCAGCCGCAAAGCAATACGACTCCGTCCAACGGATTGGCTCTTATAGATTCTTCAACGTCCATGCTGGCCAGGTTTCTGTACAACATCGCAGTGGGTTTAATAAGTGTTTCTCCCAAAGACATTACTGGAAATTCAAGTGGAAATCCGCCAGCTTCCCACACACCGCGTTTTACAGATTCTGCAAGTTCTCTAAAATGGCCGTTACACGGTGTTAATTCAGAAAATGTATTACAAATGCCGATAACGGGCCGTCCTTCAAATTCATCTGCGGGATAGCCCTGGTTTTTCATCCAGGCTCTGTATATAAATCCATCTTTACCTGATTTCCCAAACCAGCCCCGGCTGCGTAATTTATTTTCTTCTTCCATTATCCGCCATAGTTTATATTCAAATAAGTAAAGGCACAGATCAGTAAAATATAATTCATCTGACCCTTTAAAAATAAATTATTGTATCTTCGTTTCATACGTGTTCCAGACATCCATGATATTATTAAGAGTTGATAAGCTGCTATTTTACTTGTTCTTAGGACTGTTTTCCTTGCCTGCTTTTGCTCAGTTTCAGACGGATTCATTTTTAGAAAAATTACTTAAAAAACACCCGGAGCGATTTGCAGAAGTTCTTAAAGATCCCGCTAAATATCAGATTCAGATTTTATATACCAAAATAGACCGTCACAAGAATAACGATCCTCACTTTATAACGTACAGTTATCATCTTGATAATGCCAGATATTTTTATCCTGCCAGTACTGTTAAATTAGCAGCGATCGTTGTGGCGCTGGAAAAACTGAATAAATTAGGCATTGATAAGTACACGACTATGCTGACAGATTCAGCACGTCCGGAGCAATCCAGTGTTCGTGTTGATACTACGTCTGAAAATAAATTACCCTCAGTAGCGCATTATGCAAAAAAAATCCTGCTGGCAAGCGATAATGATGCATTTAACAGGTTATATGAATTTATAGGACAAGAAGAATTTAATGAAACATTACACACAAAAGGTTACCAGAACGTAAGAATCACCCATCGTCTTGAATCACCGGTTAGTGCAGAGAATAATCGATATACCAATCCGGTAAAGTTTATAAAGGATGGGAAAGTGGTGTATCAGCAGCCTGCTAAATATTCCTCTAAAACCTACTTTTCTCCTACTCCTATTCTTCAGGGAAAAGGATATTTAAAGAATGGAGAATTAATCAACGAACCTTTTGATTTTACCCAAAAAAACTTCTTTGCTCTGGAAGAACAGCATAAGTTATTAAAAGCTATATTTTTTCCTGAGCAGGTTGCTGTGGAACAACGGTTTAATCTGAGTAAAGAAGATTACACTTTTCTGTATCAATACATGTCTCAGTTTCCCGTAGAAACCAGTTTTCCTGCTAATTATACGGATGATTATTACGACGGATATTTGAAGTTTTTGATATTCGGGGCTACTAAAACCAGATTGCCACGCCATATCCGTTTATTCAATAAATCGGGCGATGCTTATGGCTATGTATTGGATAATGCCTATGTAGCAGATTTTGAAAAGGGAATTGAATTTATGCTGACCGCCGTTATTTACGTCAATGAAGACCAGATTTTTAATGACGATAAATACGATTATGATACGGTCGGATTACCTTTTCTGGCTAATTTAGGAAAAACAATATTTGAATATGAATTAAGTAGAAAGCGATCCAATCGTCCGGATCTGGAAAGATTTGAAGTGCAATATGATAAATAAATCAGGAAGTTTTGTATTTCATGCGTGGCGCAATCTGGCAAATATAAATGTTAAGCAAATGCCCGATGATAAGCAAAGCCGATCCAATATATCCCAGCCAGGTAAATATCTGGTTTTTTCCTTCAAAAATAAGTGATACTGAAAAAATCAAAAGTGCTCCCCAAAGTAACGTCCGGATAACTAAGGATTTATGTTCTCTGGTTGCATAGTATACGGCAATTCCATTGATGAGAATGAAAAAATAATCAAGAGAAATAAAACCTGCATGCTCATGTTTATGAAATGCAGTAGAGCCAAACGCAAGTGCAGGAACCAGTAAACAATGGATAATACAAAGTACTGAACCCAAAATTCCTATATAATCAGCTTTGCCGTGTAAGTGTGTTGCTTTCATTTTTAAATGTAATGATGTTGCAAAAGTAAAGTTATATTCGATCACTTGCAACGGTGTTGCAATTTTTTTTGGGTAATTAATTTTATAATATATAAATGAATAAATCTATAACCGGGATTTTACCAAACTTAGAACTTAACTTTGACAGGAAAGGTTTTAATAATAACTGAGCCTGACAAAATAATAAACTTGTTAGAAAAATGGAACAATTAAGAGAAACGCTAAAAGGACACCATCTAAGGACTACAACTTGTAGAGAAGACGTTCTTTCAGCTTTCATAAATAAGAAAAATGCGCTTTCACACGGTGATCTGGAAGGAGCACTTGGAGAAAATTATGACCGTGTTACCATATATCGTACTTTAAAAACTTTTCTTGAAAAGGGAATAATTCATAAAGTATTGGATGATGAAGGATTGCGTTATGCACTTTGCTCGACTAATTGTTCAGAGCAAAAACATCATCATGATCATATTCACTTTAAATGCAGTGAATGCGGAGAAACAAATTGCCTGGAAAATTTACATATACCGGCTGTACAATTGCCGCAGGGTTATAGTCCCGAAGTCTTTAATCTTCTTATTCAGGGCACTTGTCCTAAATGCAAATAAATTAAATGAGATAATGAAATTCAGGCTAGCTGTTTCATTATCTCATTCATATAATTTTACTTCACTTTTAAGTTAAAGTCAAGATTGACATCATCACTTCCTGGTGTTGTCGTCCCATTTTTAGTACCTGGCTGATGGCGAAGCTGCACTTTTAATTTGCCGGTTCCTGCTGCTGTGGTTACAGCTTTTCCGGTTAGTCCGATAGGGTAATTATTTGCATCTTTATCACCATAAGTATATGTAAGTAAAGAAGATGGTGTGGACGTGTAAATAAATAAGTGTTCAAAAGATTCCTCATTCACTTCCTTTGTAATATCTACAACAGGAGTTTTACTTTCATCCAGAAGCTGAACGGAAAGCGTGTAGCTTGTATTTGCTTTTAAAGAAACCGTATCAAATTTGGTTGGCTGATTTCCTCCGTCTCCATCCGCATCTTTGTAGGAAAACGTGCTCACATTTGTCGTACCTGTTTCAGCAAAAGTCAGCGTAACGGAAGTAATCAGTTCATTTTCATCGTCAGGTTCAACTACCTCTCCTGAATCTTTACATTGACTAAATAAAGTTGCTACACCAAAAAGCAGCATCCAGACTAATTTACGGTTCATTTTCATGCGTAATTGTTTATGTAAGAAATAAAAAATTTAAGCTCCGAATTTCCATTTTAATCGCAAAGAAGCCTGGCGACCCATGTCGTCGGAATAGTAGCGGAACCTGTTCATATAATCCCGGTAGACGGTATTAAAGAGATTCTGGACAGAAATGCCAACTTCCAGATCATTTTTTTCTGAGATTTTA
>Ga0247734_1002028_pt1 | contig 14127 bp, 11 predicted proteins | sample UWRJL103311B2_FD_180933 | JGI IMG/M metagenome (GOLD analysis project Ga0247734, IMG submission 180933) | Plant litter microbial communities from Arlington Agricultural Research Station in Wisconsin, United States - UWRJ-L103-311B-2 | ecosystem: Environmental > Terrestrial > Plant litter >... | reverse complement strand
CCCGCGCGATGGCGATCCTGCGCCGCACCGCCGCAAAGCCGCCGCAGGTCGACGCGGTGAAGGTGATGCGCCATGGCGCGCTGTGCCTCGACCCGGAAAGCTGGACGGCGACCTGGCAAGGGCAGGAAGTAGGCCTGACCGTGACCGAGTTCACCATCCTGCGCACGCTGCTGGCGCACCCCGCGCGCATCTTCTCGCGCGACCAGATCATCGACCGTTTTCGCGGCCCCGGCTTCGCGCTGACCGACCGCACGGTCGACAGCCACATCCGCAACTTGCGGCGCAAGTTCGGCGAGGCGGGCGGCACCGACGTGGTCGAGACCCGTGCGGGCATCGGCTATCGCCTTGGCGCCTGCGGCGGGACGATGCCGCCGCCATGACGCCCCCATGATCGCCCGCCTAAAGGGCTGGATCGCCCGCCACTGGCCAGTGCTGCGGCTGCGCACTCTGCTACTGTGCACGCTGCTGTTCGTGGCGGCGCTGCCCGGCTTCGGGGCGATCTTCCTGCGCGTCTACGAGAACGCGCTGGTGCGGCGGACCGAGGCGGAGCTGGTGGCGCAAGGCGCGGCGCTGGCGGCGAGCGCGGCGGTGGTGGGGCAGGGCATTCCCACCTCGCCTCTGCCCCCCGCGCCCGATGGCTATCATGACCGGACGACCGAGGTGGACTTGCGCTCCTCGCCGATCCTGCCGCCGCGGCCGCCGGCGGCGGTGGAGAGCCACCGTCCCGACCCGGCGGCGCTGGCGCTCGCCTGGCGGATGGGCCCGGCGTTCCAGGAGACCAAGGTGACGACGCTCGCCTCGATCCTGATGCTCGACCGGCGCGGGGTGCTGCTCAACGGGCGCGAGGCTGGGCGCAGCCTGGCCGCGCTGCCCGAAGTGCGCGCGGCGCTGGAGGGACGCGCGGTGACGGTGCTGCGCGAGAACGAGGGCCGCCGCCACTCGCTCGAATGGCTCAGCCGCGCGGCGAGCATCCGCCTGCATCATGCCCGGCCGATCGTGATCGACGGCAAGGTGATCGGCGTGCTGCTCGTCTCGCGCAGTCCGCGGGCGCTGTTCCTCGGCGTCTACGAGGATCGCGGCAAGATCGTGCTCGGCGTCGTGCTGATCCTGGCGATGCTGATCCTGCTGTCAGGCGTGCTCAGCCGGGCGATCGTGCGCCCGATCGAAAGCCTGAGCCGCGCCACCCGCGAACTCGCCTCGGGCCGCCGGGTCGAGGCGCGGCAACCGACTCTACAAGTGGTGGAGATCGGCGCGCTCTATCGCGATTTCGAGCGGATGGCGGACAGCATCGACAAGCGCTCGCGCTACTTGCGTGATTTCGCCTCGTCGGTCAGCCACGAGTTCAAGACGCCGCTGGCGGGCATTTCTGGCGCGATCGAACTGCTGGAGGACCACGGCGAGGACATGGCCGCGCCCGAACGCGCGCGCTTTCTCGCCAACATGGCCGCCGACGCCGCGCGTCTTTCGCGCCTGGTGCGGCGCCTGCTCGAACTGGCACGCGCCGACGTGCTGGTGGGTGAGCGTGACGCGCGCACCGATGCGCGGGCGGTGCTCGCCTCTGTGGCTGACGCCATGGCGAGCGAGCGCTTCACCATCGTGCTGGAGGTGCCGGAGGCTACCCCCGCGATCTCGATGGACGCCGGCGCGTTGGAGGCGGTGCTGACCACGCTTGCGGAAAACGCGCGGCAGGCGGGGGCGACGCGGCTCGACATTGGGGTGACGCAGGACGAGAGCGTGGTGCTGATCGATCTGGCGGACAACGGCCCCGGTGTTCCGCAGGGCGATCGCGAGCGGATTTTCGACGCCTTCTTCACCAGCAAGCGCGAGCAGGGCGGGACGGGCCTCGGCCTCGCCATCGCGGCATCGTTGCTGGGGGCTTACGGGGCGCGGTTGACGCTGCTGCCCTCGCAGTACGGCGCGACGTTTCGGATCGAATGCCGGGTGGCCGGTTAGCAGGTCAACCCCCGCCCCATCCCGTGAGCGGGAGGGGGGAAGAAAAGGACGTCTGCATCCCCCTCCCGCTTGCGGGAGGGGACAGGGGTGGGCATTACACCCACCCCAACCGTCAGATTTTCGCGCGCACCGTCACGCCGTACGTACGCGGGTTGCCCGGATAGCCCTGGATGATGCCGGTCGACTTCGTATAACCCAGCAAGTTGACGTAATACGCCTTGTCGAACAGGTTCTCCGCCCAGAGCTGCACGTCGAGGCGGCCGTTGTCGAGCAGGGTGCCCACGCGCGCGCTGGCGAGGACGTAGCCGCCGATCTCGGCCGAGGGATCGAGCGTGATCGTCGTGTTCTGCTTCGAACGCCAGTTGACGTCGAACAACCCGTAGACTTGCGTGCTATCGTTGATCGGCACGGTGTAGTCGACGGTGAAGTCCGCCGTCCACTTGGGCGCCCAGGCCACCTGGCGGCCGGTCAGATCGCAGGTGAGCGCGGTCGACTGTGCGGGGCAGACCGAGTTGTGGAACGAGGAGTAGGTCGCCTTGTCGAAGGCCACGAAGCCCTTGGTGTGCAGGCCCGGCACCAGCCAGGTCTGCAGTTCCGCCTCGACGCCCTTCGAGGTCAGCGAGCCGACGTTCGAGAGGAACTTGAGCGCGGTGTTGCCCACGCCGATCGCCTGGTTGGCCTGGTAGTTCTTCACCTTGGTGTGGAACGCGGTGATGTTGAACATCACCTTGTTGTCGAAGAACGTGCTCTTGATGCCCGCCTCGAAGTTGTCGGCGGTCTCGCCCTTGACGGTTTGCTCGGCACCCACCGCGATCGCCTGCGCATCGGTGACGGGCAGCAGGTTGAACCCGGCCGACTTGTTGCCGCGCGCGTACTTGGCGTAGAGGAACAGATCGGACGAGACCTTGTAGTTCACGCCCGCTTCGCCCGACAGCGCGCTGTCACGCAGCCGCGCGTCGACGTGGCCGAGCTGGGCGTTGGCCCCCGCCGCCGACATCGCGGTGATCTGCGCGGCGTTGAGGTTGCCGGGGTTCGACACGACCGCGCCGTTGTAGATTTCCGAGCGACGCTCCCACGTCTGGCGCAGGCCGACGTCGATCGACAGCTTGCGCGCCGCGTCGGGGTGCCAGGTGACGTTGCCGAACAGCGCCTCGGTGTCGGTGTGGAACACCGCCTGGCTGGCGATGCCGAAGCCGTCGACCTTCGAGGCATAAGCGCCCTGCGCCCAGGTCTTGCCGCCGGTGGTCGGGAACGCGGTCGCGCTCGGGTTGGCGGCCCAGATGTAGTACTGCGGGCCGAATTCGACGCGCGAGTCCACCTGCAGGCGCTGGCGGCTGAGGAACCCGCCGAGGGTGGCCTCGATGGGCTGGTCGGCCGGGGTGGACCAGCGCAGTTCCTGGCTGAACTGGTGCTCCTTGTTGCACGAACCGTAGTCGGTGATCGCGTCGAGCTGGGTGTAGTCGTTGTCGTTGTTCGTGAAGCACTGCCACTTCTGGTAGGCGGTGATCGAGGTGAAGGTGCCGACGCCGTCGACATCCCAGTTGATCTCGCCGCTGGCCGAGTTCGACTTGGTCTGCGCGTTCAGCTCGCCGTCAATGTTGACGTAGCGGTGCTTGGCGTCGCTGGTCAGCAGCGTGTAGCCGGCGTTCTTCATGCGCGTCTGCAGGGCCGCGGTGTTGTACACCGACAGGATCACCGGCGACATCGTGTTGAAGTCCTGCTCGCCGTGCATCCCGATCAAGCGAATCGAGAGGTTGTCGGTGGGCGTGGCGAGCAGCTGGGCGCGGATGCCCGAGCCCTGGCGCGCGTTCTGGGCGTCGCCGTTGTAGAGGTTCTTGTACGTACCGTCGCGGCTCGAATCGAAGGCCGAGATGCGGAACGCCAGCTTGTCGGCGATCAACGGGCCGGTGACGCTAGCCTTCACTTCGCGCAGGCCGAAGTTGCCGAAGCTGACTTCGCCGCCACCGTGCAGCTCGAACTCGGGCTTGAGCGTGTTGATGATGACCGCGCCGGCGGTGGTGTTCTTGCCGAACAGCGTGCCCTGGGGGCCGCGCAGCAGTTCGACGTCGGCGATGTCGTTGAAGTCGGTCGAGACCATGCCCTGGCGGCCGGTGTAGACCCCGTCGACGAACACGCCGACCGAACCGTCGATGCCGTCGGTGTTGAAGCCGTTGTTGCCGATGCCGCGGATGCCGAGGTTAAGCTGCTTGGGGTTGGTGAGGTAGACCGAGAACGAGGGGAACTTGTTCTGGAAATTGGTGAAGTTCACATCCCGATGCCCGAAGCGATCATCGCGGCCTGCGCGCAGACCACCAAGAGCATCCGTTTTGCACCGATGGCGCATCTTTTACCTTATCACGATCCGGCGACGCTCGCGATCCGCATCGGGTGGCTAAGCCAGGTCATGGAAGGTCGCTATTTCCTGGGCGTTGCGCCCGGTGGGCATCATACCGACGCCATTCTCCACGGCTTCGAGAACCTTTCCGAACTGCCCCCACGGCAATTGGAAGCGCTGCATCTGATGGAGCGGGTCTGGGAAGGAAAACCGTTCCTCGAAAAGGGCAAGTTCTACCAGGCCGGTTTCCCTGGGCCCGAAACCATGCCTGAATATGACGTCATCATCGCCGACAACGGACCCTACGGCGGCCGTGACAAGCTCGAGATCGCCGTCACTGGCCTGTCGCAGAACTCGTCCTCGATGCGGTTCGCGGGCGAGCGCGACTATTCACCGATCTCGTTCTTCGGCGGCACGCCGCAGATGAAGGCGCACTGGGATACCTGGGCTGCGGCGATGGAAGCCAAGGGCCGCAAAGCCGACCGCAAGCGCTACCGCGTATGCCGCGACGTCTTCATCGCCGATACCGATGCCGAGGCCAAGCGGCTGTTCCTCAAGAGCGGCCTGGCCGAAACCTGGGCGAAGTACCTCAAGGAAATCTACGTCAAGTTCGGCCTGTTCAACGGGATCATCGCCGATTCCGGCAAGGACGTGACACCCGATACCATCGACGAGGATTTCCTCGCCGAGCACGTCGTGCTGTGCGGTTCGCCGGAGACGGCGATCGAGAAGCTCGAGACCCTCGCCGACAAGGTCGGGGGCTGGGGGCAACTCGTCTACAACCAGCACGACAGCATCGACGATCCCAAGCCCTGGGAGGAATCGCTGCGTCGCCTCGCGACCGAAGTCTGCCCGAAAGTTCGCAACCCGGTGTGAATCCACTCGATCGGCCCCGCGATCGAAGGGCGCCGATCGATAACCTCGGGACGGGGTGGCCACATGGCCGTCCCGTTTTTTTAGGAGTTACCGCAAATGGGTAATCGCCTCGACGGCAAGGTGTGCATTGTCACCGGAGCGGGCAGCGGCATGGGTCGGGCCTGCGCGCAGGAGATGGCCGCGCAAGGCGGCCGGGTCGTCGTGACCGACGTCAACGAGGACGCCGGTCGCGCCACGACCGCTACCATAACCGAAGCCGGCCATGATGCCGCGTTCTTCCACTGTAACCTTCGCGATGCGCAACATATACGCGAACTGATGGACTTCACTGCAAACCGATACGGCGGTATCGACGTCCTCCACAATAATGCCGCCGTACACGAGACCGATCTTACGGCGAACACCTCGATCGAGGAACTGCCGGACGATGTCTGGGACACCGTCTACGAGATTAATCTCAAGGCGCTGTGGCTCGCCATCAAGTATGCGACGCCTTATCTGAAGCAGTCGACCCGCGGCGCCGCGATTGTCAACGTCGCATCCACCGGATCATTCGTATCTTACCCTCAGGCCGGTGCGTATTGTGCCACCAAGGGCGGTGTTCTGATGCTCACCAAGGCGGCTGCCGTCGACCTGGCAAAGTACAACATTCGCTGCAATTGCTATTGCCCCGGAGCCATCGATACGCCGATGGTGCAGAAATACTATGAAGCCGCTCCCGACAAGGACGCGATCATGTCGGTGCTCACGGGCGCGCACCTGATTCCTCGTCTGGGTCGACCGGACGAGATCGCCAAGCTGGCATGCTTCCTGGCTTCGGAGGACAGCAGCTTCATCAACGGGGCCGCTTACGTGATTGACGGTGGAACGCTGGCCTGGCGCGGCGTCAACGCCTAGTTTCGTGGATCCGGTCGCGACCGCCCGACGTTCGACAATGGCTTCGAAGCTAGAACGGGGTGGTCGGGCCGGACTTCACTTGCCCAATGGGATGCGCTGGCAGAACTAGATGCCAAAATCAGGCCGTGCCGCTGTGCGGGGGAGCACCTGATGCGATCGCCATGACCTGTTCGAGTGCGATCCGGCCTGCCCCCAACGCTACGGCATTCGCCAGATGCAGGCGAAAACCGGGAAGAAAACGATGCGTCGGCGTGGCATCGCAGGCCATCGCGGTCAGTTCCTTTATCTTCGCGCGAACCTGCCCGCTTTTCCATGGCACTGCGCAATAGGCGAAGAAGGCCTTGAACTGCTCGGTTGAAAGCAGGAGCATCGATCTCAGGAAGCCGGGCAATTCGCGCTCGAAACCGATCCAGAAGGGGTCGTTTCCGATATACTTATCCCACAACTGCTGCTGCTCGGCCGTCAGCTTGTCGTCGAGCGCGAAGCCTGCGGATCTCGCCTGCACGAGCACCGGTGCAGATGCGACCATGAGAGTGTGGACACCCAGGCCGGACACGAGCGAGAGGATTTCCTGGACCTGCGCGGGGGTCGCTCCTGCCTCGAACGCCCCCCCGATAGCCGTTTCGACGGCCGCTCGATCGAGGGACGTGACTGAAACGCATACGCCGAGCGTAATGAGTTGAAGGTCGGCGGTACTCAAGCTTTCGCCGGGTTCGCATTCCACCGCCTCAGCCAACGCACGAAGATCGCTCACCGCCACCATTTCCCTCTCCTACACCTTCACGCAAACGCATGAGATAAATTTTCCAGTTCTGTCAACTTTGCCGTTGACTGGCGAAATCGATCTGGTCAACATAAGTGTTGAAGGCGGACAAGGAAGCCGCTTCGTAAATGGATTGGGGATGAAGATGCGACTTCTGAAAATTTCGCTGCGTGCCGTATTGATGGGCGGCACTGCTTCGGCGCTTGCATGCGGCGCGCCCGCCCAGGCACAAACCACCGCGGCTGAGTCGCCAAATGCCGCAGACGGCACCGCTGCAGAAGCACCTGCCGCGACCGGAAGAACCTATGCGGCTTCAGCCAACGAGATCGTCGTGACCGCCCAGAAGCGCGAACAGAAGCTCAACGACGTCGGTCTGACGATCAGCGCCGTGAGCGGGCAGGCGCTGCAGGAACGCAACATCACCACCTTGTCCGACATCGCGCAAGTAGTGCCCGGGCTGGTCTTCTCAACCAGCGCGTCGAACACGCCGGTCTACACTCTGCGCGGTGTCGGCTTCAACGACACTACACTCGGTTCCTATCCCGACGTCAGCGTCTACCTCCACGAAGCCCCGCTACCCTTCCCGGTGATGACCAAGCTGACCGGCTTCGATCTGGAGCGCGTCGAGGTTCTGAAGGGACCGCAAGGCACCCTGTTCGGCAACAACGCTACGGGCGGTGCCATCAACTACATCGCCGCGAAGCCGACCAAGGCCTTCGAAGCTGGCGCGACGCTGGGTTACAGTCGCTTCAACACGATCGACGGCGAGGCCTACATCAGCGGCCCAGTGTCCGACACGCTTTCGGCGCGCCTGTCCGGCAAGATCACGCACGGCGACGGCTGGCAACGCAGCTACACGACCGGAGAGAAGACCGGCAAGACGCGCAACTACGCCGGGCGTTTCCAGGTCCTGTGGGAACCGACCGATCGCCTTCGGGTCGCGCTGAACGCCAACGGATGGCTCGAAAAGGGCGAGCCGCCAGCCGTCCAGCTCATCGCCGTGCGCAATCCAGGACCTGCCAACCCGGTTTCGAACGCCCCGATCGCCCCCGATAATGCGCGCGCGGCCGACTTCAGCTCGAACATCAACCCTTATCTCGACAACCGCCTGTGGCAAGGCATCGGTCGCATCGACTACGACGTCACCGACGACCTCACTGTCACTTCGCTGACCTCTTACAGCGACTATAAGCAGAAGATGGCCTTCGATGGTGACGGCACCGTCCAGAACAATGCGGACTTCCGGTTCTTCGGCGGCGGTATCAAGAGCTTCTCGCAGGAGCTGCGCCTGGCCAACGGCGGTAGCGGACCGTTCCGCTTCATTGTCGGCCTGAACTATTCGTCGGACAAGGCAAGCGACGTCTCGGAACTGGATTATCGCGATTCGACGATCAACACCGGCACTGCGCCGTTCCTTGGCGGTATCTTCCGGTCTGCGTTCCGCGCCAACCAGAACATGAAGAACTACGCTGCGTTCGGTAACGTCGAATACGACGTCGGCGATTTCACCTTCAAGGGCGGCGTGCGTTACACGGAATCCAAGCGCAAGGCAGATAGCTGCTTCTTCGGTGTCGCCGCGGAAAATTCGAACGTACCGTTCGCTCCGCTTTACACCTACTTCGCCAATCTTTTGCGCGGTCAGAACGGGCTACCGCCCATTACGGTTACTGCTCAGGATACGCTCGGCTGCCTCACCATCGATACTACCGGACTGCTAGGTGAAGCGCCCACGTATCTGCCGGGTGAATTTGTCGGCCGCCTTAATGAAAACAACGTTTCCTGGCGTGCGGGCATCGATTATAAACCGCGCCCGGGCATGCTGCTCTACGCCAACGTTGCCAAGGGCTACAAGGCCGGCAGCTTCCCCTCGGTCGCGGCCTCCACCACCGAGCAGAGCCAGCCGGTCACGCAGGAATCGCTGATGTCATACGAGGCGGGCATGAAGGCCTCGCTGATCGACCGGACCCTGCAGGCAAACGTAGCGGCATTCTACTACGACTATCAGGACCGCCAAATCCGCTCGAAGATCGCCGATCCCAATTTTGGCCTCCTCGACGCACTCGTCAACGTGCCGAAATCGACGGTGAAAGGCTTCGAAGTCGAATTGACGGCAACGCCGGCCCGGGGTTTCAGCGCTTACACGAACTTCACTTACATCGATGCGACGGTGAAGAGCTATACCGGCATCAACCCGGAGACCGGAGCCGTCGGTCAGAACTTCGACGGGGCCAAGCTGCCTTATACGCCCAAGTACCAGGTTTCGACGGGCCTGAGCTACGAGTTCCCGATTGGCAACTCGCTAACCGGCTTCGGCGGCGCGGACCTTACCTTCCGCAGCGACACTTCGGCCTTCATTGGCGCTTCGGAAACGTACAAGATCAGGGACTACACCCTGCTCGACCTGCGAGCTGGCGTCCGGGCTGCCGACGATTCTTGGTCGCTCCAGGTCTGGGGCAAGAACGTGACCAACCAGTATTACTGGGACAACGTCGCCTTCTTCTTCGACACCGTCACCCGGTGGCCCGCGCGTCCCACGACCTACGGAGCGACGTTCAGCTACAAGTTGCGCTGATACCAACTCTCCAACCGGCGCCGCACTCGGCATCGAGGCGGCGCCACCTTTTTCCTGCGTTTCGCATTGATCGAAAGATGGATTATGACCGAAGCCAAACTTGTTGAAATGCGTGCCATCGAACGGATGATGTTCGATTACTCCTATCATCTCGACATGAACCACCCGGACGAACTAGCCGCGCTATTCGTGGAGGACTGTGAGGTCAGCTACGCGCCCAACTTCGGCGCGAGCGGCATGGAGGCGTACAAGAAGACGCTCGAAGGGATCGGCACCTTCTTTCGCGGCACCTCGCATCACAATTCGAACATCTGCATCGACTTCGTCAGCGAGACGGAGGCTGAGGTCCGGTCGATCGTCCTGGCGATCCATCGCTACACCAAGGAGCGCCCGGACGGCATCCTCTACGGCCAGTATTTCGATACCGTCGTGAAGGTCGATGGCCAGTGGAAGTTCAAGCGCCGCGAACTGCGCACCACGCTGACGACCGACTACCACGTGCGTGCCGGCAACCCCATCGGCCGGGCGGAATGACGCAGGAATCGGCGATCCCTGAAATTCTGGTCGAGCATTCGGGCCCGATCAGCTGGATCGTTTTCAACCGGCCAGCGCAGGCCAATGCATTGTCCGGCAGCATGCTGGACAGCTTCTCGGCGGCGCTGGACGAACTCAAGACGAGCGGTGGTTCCGTCGTCGGTATCCGTGCCAACGGCAAGGGCTTCTGTGCGGGAATGGACCTTGGCCAATACGGCGGGGCCGCGGCGATGGATCCCGTCGCCGATGCCAACCGCCTCAACGCCAACGTCGCGCGATGGCTGGCGATGTGGGACCATCCCAAACCGGTCATCGCCGCTGTCCATGGCTACTGCGCCGGGGTCGGCGCGCAGATGTGCGTCTTCGCCGACCTGACGATCGTGGCCGACGACGTGCGCATCAGCGAGCCTGGCGTGCCGATCGGCGGCGGCTTTATCGCACCGACGTGGGTCGCTCAGGTCGGCGCGAAGCGGGCCAAGGAATTCGCGTTCCTTCCCGGCAACAGCATCGATGGGCCGGCGGCCGTTGAATGGGGCTGGGCCAACCATTGCGTGCCCGCTGACCGGCTGATCGCCGCGACGGAGGCGCTGGCGGCACGGATTGCGCTGGTCCCGCCGGACGTTCTCCAGGTCAAGAAACTCTCGATCAACCGCGCCGCGGAGGCTGCGGGCTTCCGAACGGCCACTTCGGGTATAGCCGAGATGGATTCGCTGCTTCATCTCGCGCCATCCGTGCTCGCGATCCGCGAGCGCATGGCCAACGAAGGGCTCAAGGCGGTGCTCGACGCCTACCGTGGCCCCTCATCAACCGCACTCATCAACAGATTCAAGGAGTAGGCCCGTGGCCGACGTCGAATTCACCGTGGAGGGCCACGTCGCCCATGTCCGGCTCAACCGCCCGCAGGGCCTCAACGCCATCACGCCGGAGATGGACGATCTGCTGCTGGCAGCGTGGACCGAGATCAACGCGAACCCCGAAATCTGGGCCGTCATCCTGTCGGCCGAAGGCGAAAAGGGCTTCTGCATCGGCGCCGATGTCTCGGGCGGTGCCGAGCGAAAGGCGCGCATGGCGCTGGGCGGCGGGTTGACCGGCATCGGCGGACCTCTCGTCACCTGCAAAAAGCCGATGGTCGCCGCCGTCCAGGGCTTCTGCGTCGGCGGCGGCTTCGAACTGGCCATGTGCGCCGACATCATCGTCGCCGCCGATACCGCGCAGTTCGGGCTGCCGGAAACGAAAGTCGGCATCATCGGCGAATGCGGCGTCGTCCATCGCGCGATGCGGCAGCTACCCTACCATATCGCCATGCAACTGATCCTCACCGGCGAGCGGATCAAGGCGGCCGAGGCCCGTCACTACGGCCTAGTCAACGAGGTTGTGCCTTACGACCAGCTAGCAGAGGCGGCGGCGGCCTGGGCGGCCAAGCTCAATGCCGCCTCGCCGCTTGCCGTGCAGGCCGCCAAGGCGGCTGCGCTGGGGCGCCTCGGTCACCCGCTCGAAGTCGCCTTGGCGACCCGCTTCGAACCAATCGAGGAATACGCCGCGACCGAGGACAAGAAGGAAGGCGAACGCGCCGCCGGCGAGCGCCGCAAGCCGGTGTGGACCGGCCGGTGACGCCGCTGAAGCTGGACCCGGTGATCGATGGCGCGGTCTATCGTCGCGTCCTCGGGCATTACCCCACGGGCGTATGCGTGGTGACGGCCACGCTGCCCGGCGGCCAGCGCGCCGGGATGGTGGTCGGCTCGTTCACGTCGGTGTCGCTTTCGCCACCGCTGGTCGGATTCTTCCCCGACGTCGCGTCGACGAGCTGGCCGCAGATCGAAAGCGCCGGCAAATTCTGCGTCAACATCCTCGCCAGCGATCAGAAGGATCTGTGTCGGCGCTTCTCCGCCAAAGGTGAGGACAAGTTTGCCGGCCTGACACACCAGTTGTCGGCGAACGGCTCGCCGGTTCTAGGCGGAGTCGTCGCCTGGATCGACTGCACGTTGGACAAGGTCCACGAAGCGGGCGATCACTACATCGTCCTGGGGCTCGTGCAGGAGCTGGACGTCATACGCCCCGAGCAACCGCTACTGTTCTTCCGCAGCGGGTATGGCAGTTTCGCCCCCCTGCTCGATACGATCGAAGACCGGTGACAGACCGGCAGCACGCGAGGAAATGAAGATGGACCTGGAAGCGCGCATCAAACGGCTCGAAGATCGAGCAGCGCTGAACGACCTTGTGGTCGGGTATTTCCTGGCCGCCGACGGCGACGATCTCGAAGGAGTGAGGAGCAGCTTCACCGACACCGCCACCTTCAGCGCCTCGGGCGTGTTGGCGGGCGCGGGGCGCGATGCGATCGTCGCTTTCATCAAGGCGTCGCGCGAGCAGATGGGGCTGACGATCCATACGCCGCATTACGCCCAACTCGCTTTCGACGCCCCGGACCAGGCACGGGGGCTGGTCGGCGCACACCTGGAACTCGTGCTGGGCGGCACGGCGGTCTACGGTGCCGTCCGGTATACCGACGAATATCGCCGGGTGGGCGAAGACTGGCGCATCCACAGCCGCGACATGCGCACCATCCACCTCGCGCCCTGGCAGCAGGTCGGCGACGCGTTCGCTTCCGACACCCCGGTCCGTTGGCCCGGCGCCCCCGAAACAGCTTCGGACTATCCCCGACCGCCAATCCAGTGAGTGGGCGTTTGTTTAAGGCGCACTTCCGTCAGCGTCGTGAGCAGCAACCCGCCGTCCCGCGAAAGCCCGACTCCCGAAATCATCTTGATGGGAGCGGGCTTTCACGTGCGACGGAATATATGAAAACACGCGCGTGCGGGCCGTCGGCCTATCCCCGTCAGTCCAGGAAGGCGCGCATTGCCCGCGATCGACTGGGGTGCTTGAGCTTGCGCAGCGCCTTGGCCTCGATCTGACGGATACGTTCGCGCGTCACCGAGAACTGCTGGCCGACTTCCTCGAGCGTGTGATCGGTGTTCATGCCGATGCCGAAACGCATGCGCAGCACGCGCTCTTCCCGCGGAGTGAGCGAGGACAGAGTCCGCGTGATCATTTCCTTGAGGTTCGACTGGATCGCCGCTTCCACCGGCATGACGGCATTCGAATCCTGGATGAAATCGCCCAAGTGGCTGTCTTCCTCGTCGCCGATCGGGGTGTCGAGCGAGATCGGCTCCTTGGCGATCTTCAGAACCCGCTTCACCTTTTCGAGCGGCATCGACAAGCTCTCGGCCATTTCCTCGGGGGTCGGCTCGCGGCCGTGATCGTGGAGGAAGCGACGGTTGGTGCGCACCAGCTTGTTGATCGTCTCGATCATGTGAACCGGGATGCGGATCGTGCGGGCCTGGTCGGCGATCGAGCGCGTGATCGCCTGACGGATCCACCACGTGGCATAAGTCGAGAACTTGTAGCCGCGGCGGTACTCGAACTTGTCGACCGCCTTCATCAGGCCGATGTTGCCTTCCTGGATGAGATCGAGGAACTGCAGGCCGCGGTTGGTGTACTTCTTGGCGATCGAGATCACCAGGCGCAGGTTCGCCTCGACCATCTCCTTCTTGGCGATGCGCGCCTCGCGCTCCGCCTTCTGGACCATGTTCACGATGCGGCGAAACTCAGGGAGGGCCATGCCGGCAGCGGCGGCGATGTCCGAGATCTCGAGGCGGATGCGTTCGGCCTGTTCGGACTCGTTCTCCGCGAACGCCGCCCACTTCTTGTCCTTCCTGGCGACTTCGGCCAGCCACGTATCGTCCAGCTCGCGCCCGACGTAGCTGTCGAGGAAGTCGGCGCGCTTGACCTTGTGACGCTCGACGAGACGCAGCATCTGGCCGCCCAGCGTCGTTAGCCGGCGATTGAAGGCATAGAGGTTGTCGACCAGGTACTCGATCTTGCTCGCGTGGAACTTGACCGATTCGACCTGCGCCGTCAGGTCCTCGCGCAGCTGCTGGTACTGCTCTTCCTTGGCCGCCGGGAAATCGATGCCGAGCGCCAGCGCATCGAGCCGCTCGGACTGGAGCCCCTCGAACGTCTGGAACAACCCGGTGATCAGGAAGAACTTCTCTAGCGCTTCCGGCGTCAGCGCAGCTTCGAGCTGCGCGATGCTGATGGTATTGTCCTCTTCCTCGTCGACGACCTCCCGCTTGAGAATCGGGTTGCCGTCCTCGTCGAGCTGGTCGGCGGTATCTTCCTCGACGTCGTCCTCGTCCTTGAACG
>Ga0247734_1002027_pt1 | contig 14141 bp, 13 predicted proteins | sample UWRJL103311B2_FD_180933 | JGI IMG/M metagenome (GOLD analysis project Ga0247734, IMG submission 180933) | Plant litter microbial communities from Arlington Agricultural Research Station in Wisconsin, United States - UWRJ-L103-311B-2 | ecosystem: Environmental > Terrestrial > Plant litter >... | reverse complement strand
CTATGTTTCAGCATTGGATCTCGAAAGTTGGTGAAGGCAAAACAATCCCCGGACACATTTATTACTTCCGTGATGGTGTGTCTGAAGGTCAATACTCTCACGTTCTTGAACAGGAAGTTAAGCACATGAAGAACGCGATTGTTGATGAGTTTAGCGAGAAATATCCCGGCGTTGCTAACATTCAATGGACCGTCACTGTTTGTACCAAGCGTCACCACATCCGTTTCTTCCCTAAGGAAAACGACAGTTCCGCGGGCGATAAGAATTCCAACGCTCTTCCTGGTACTTTGGTTGAGCACGACGTTACTCACCCGTAAGTCTTTCCTTCCTGGTTACTTTGAGATAATTTGTTAATCATGCTCAGGTTCGAGTATGACTTCTACTTGTGCGCTCATTCCGCAATTCAAGGCACTGCTCGACCAGTCCACTATCATGTGCTCATGGATGAGGCCCGATGCCATGTTAATGATTTCCAACGCATGGTATATCAAATGTCATACCAGTATATGCGATCCACCACGCCAGTTTCTCTCTGTGAGTTGTCCTTTCCCCCTTCTTTTTGATATTTTACCTTACTAATATATACTAGTCCCTGCCATCTACTATGCCCACTTGGCTTCCAACCGTGCCCGTGCCCACGAAAACATAGCAACCTCAGAGGGTCCTCGTGGTGGTCAAAAGTATGAAGAGATTCGCCAGAACCAACGTGGTAGTGCTCAAGATGGTACCTCTCAAACCGGCTCTTCCAGCTTTGGTGAGGCTTTACCACTTCTCCCACTTGGGAACCCAGATCACAAGCGAGCTGACCTTGAGCGTATCCGCTACGGAATGTGTAAGTCCTTATCCCCTTTTCCCACTGCTACTCAAACTGATGCTCATTTTAGGGTACATTTAAATGTTTTCTTTCCGATGGTTCGCGAATGCTAAGGTTGACATGGAACTTGGCGTGGCATTTGCTTTTCATCCTCTCTGGCATATTTCCTTTAGCATACTTACGACCATTGCTTGATGGGCAACATTTCTTCTTGAGAATTGTCCCCTATCTGTTAGTCGAATATCCGGGTAAAGTTGCACCTGCATAGATCTTCTTCTGCTTGAGCCTGATTTTCTTCAATCAGCTTTCTCATTCGATTGATCCTTTGTTAGGGTGGATAGTTTGGTGGATGGACAAATGGAATGGCAGTGACGTCTTAGCTTAGAATTTCACATAATTGCAGTCTTCTATTTGCGAGATTTGACATCTGGTAATTTCTTACCAGTTCAAGAGTTGAGCAATAAATTAAAAAATTGATCGAACTGTTTGGGCTTCGTATTCTGATAGTTACGACTGTGATGTGAATTAGCAATATTGCTTAGGAATTGATAAGAAATGATGATTACTGTGTTGCGTGCGTCGAACGTTAGTTTCTTTCGAGCGTTCAGTAAATATAATATAAACCATACAGTGGTATATTAGCTCTAGGCCCGTACCAGCAGTTTATAGTTAGGGTCAAACTATATATTTATGATAGTAAGATTCTCAGCCTTGAGATCCTTCTGGCAGCATTTGAGATAAAATGAATAGCTTTAGCGAGAGTATTTTCTCACAAGTGGTTTAAATAAATATTTACAGAATTCCAGCTTGGTATATTCTGACGTAGTTAATTTGATGCGGGAGATGTGGTTGAGGTTGATGTTTATAGCTATGTTTGGATGCCTCGCAGGATTTTGCTAAGACAAGAACTTGGCTTGGAATTGACAGGCAGGTTGACTTTACTTAATAATTTGTTTTTGAAGTGGTTAGGAACCGAGATGGAAGATTGACTATCTGGCGCAATTATAGGTTTCAAGAAAAGCAAGTCACGAAGATCGAACAAACAGGACGGTTGATTATTTATGATCTTTTGAATTCAGGTGTCTATCTAGTAATACCATCATGCAGCGATGCCATTGGCACCAGTTCCCTTGCTACTCTTCATCCGCTCCTGCATCGCCTTTTTCTCTGCAAAGCGCTCCCGAGCCAACTGAATTGCTGACTTGCCCTCATCAGCTGGCTTACTGACGGTCTGCGGTTGTGCTTTCATCTTTTTCCTGGCTAGCTTGGTCTTCCGCGCTTCGGCTGCTGAGATGGGTGCTGTTGAGAACTCTGCCTTGGGCTCCATTGTTGAAGGCGTTTCAGAGGTGACAGGGGCGGAGGGAGTGGCTGGTGTTTTGAGAGTAGATACCCATTCTGAGGGACGTCTTTTGTATAGATCCATACTCCAATTCCGCCAGACGATACGACCAGTGAAGGAATTTCGAAGAGTGGTCTCGGCTGAAAGGAGAGCAGCGCCGATGCGCTCAGCAAACATGAAGAGTGTAGGTGCGCTTAATAGTAGCGAATCAAGAATATGTGTCCCGATATTAGAGTTTGCGAGGGCGAGAATGGGTTCGGGCGCTGGTAAGGAGGGTGTGAGAAGGGTGGCAATTAGCTTTCGTCGACATGTGAGGTTATTAGGTGTGGGCAAGAGGGCAGCTTGGAGAATGTGTGATGTTGGAGTAAAGAGGGACAGAGTATGTAGTGTCGCTGGGTTTTGGGCGAGAAGAGAGGTCTGTATGAGAGCTGATGGAGGGCCAGGGATGGCAAGCATGGACTGGGCAAGAAGCGAACCGTGGAGCTGTGCTGGAGCGGGTCTTGGTATTTGGGGTAGAGGAGCTGTTGTGCCGTCTTCTTCTTGCTTGGACGGAGGTGGGAGGACGGTGGCTGTGAGGGCTGGCAAGTCAGATACACATGCCATCTTTAAGATCAATTCATTAGGCTCTGATCCAAATGCTGTGGATATGGCATCTGTCAACTGTGTCGTAGGTGCACCTCGTGCATGGCATCGCTCGATGAGGATCTTGACGATGACGGTGCGATTTCTTTCTATCAATCCTAGTATCTGTGGGAGTATAGCAGTAACAGCTTCCTCAAGATCTTCTCTAGAGAGTCGCGATAGAACCTTAGCCACGACATATGATGCAATTTCGTTGCGTGCAAGTCCAGCAATACGGTCTTTGAAATGAGCTCGATAAATTTGCTTGAATGTTTTACCAGGAACAAAGGTAACGATTGTTTCTAAGAGACGAGATCCTACGGCATCGTACATGAGTCCGTTAATGAAGATAGAAGATTCAGACTTTTCATCCGAAATATCGTCGGGAAGCAATGTTGTCAATATGCTTTTCTGGCCCTCTTCCTTCTTGGTTTTCGATGTGATGTCCAATTCCAAAAGCAACTGAAGAGTTGGATTTCCAGACTCATGCGTAGCGAGGATTTTGATAAACGACTGGTCCATAGTGGCTATTGTATCGGATGTGATCTTGTTGATGGCGAAAGAGAATGATTCTGGAACAGCACGTTTCTGGAGTGAGAGCTCATTCTCATGGTTGGTGATTGAAGTCTTTTCCTTTCTTTTCGACTGGAGAAGTGACTTCGTAGACGACTTTTCTAGGGGTCTGCCGGATAATATTACCAAGAGGACTCGTAGAGTATGTGACTGGAGTAAACGTTAGCAACTTCTTTTAGACGCGTGCTGGAGATGGCTAAAGTATCGAGAATTCCAATTGACTAAATTCTTGAATTGCAAGAGACCATGGGCTCTTGTAATCTTTGAAATTTCAAAATCACTTACTGCAAATCGGTCTGTCATAAGAGCCATCATATTTCCTTCTAGTTCGTCTAAAGCAAGTAGAAAGAGAGCCTCCATAGACTCTAGTTTCTCCTCTTCACTATCCTCCTTTGCATCAGTCTTAATGTCCCCAGTTAACTCTTGTGTAACGATATCCGCACTCTTTATAAACAACATTTCGCAGCAATGACTTGCAAATCTATGCTGCACAAGATGCGCAAAGTTGTCCCGGAACCTCACGAAAAGCTTTTTCTTCTGCTCCACAGTACTCAGCAATATCAGTCGCTCCATCAGTCGGGAACATGACTGCGAGCATGCGATTTTTAACTCTTTCCCGTCTGCCTCCTTGAATACGTTGGCGAGAAAGTAGGATCGTTCCTCAGCGGATGGGAAATCATTTAGTTCCAGAAGTTCGTCTGCACGGCGGAAGTATTCCTGTTCTTCGTCCTCTAGCATACCATAAAACGGTCTCTCTATCACCCCCGGCGCTTCGTATTCATCCATGATAACATCCTCATTTGCGCCGCCATTGGAAATATCTGCACCCACTGCGAGCTTCTCGTCAAGTTCTTGGGGGAGTTCTTCGGCCTTTTGTCGTTTGTTCTGTCCAGTTTCGCCAGCATCCGCCTTCCTCTTCAATTTCTTCTCCTCTCGCCGACCACGGTTCTTATTTTCTCGAGGCATTGTGAATGTTTAATCTTTGGTGTCATTCGCGGGAGTTTCGTATGAAAAATCATAGACATGCAGCAGCAATATTTTTTGCTATACCGCTTTACTAGGTGAACCTAGTATGATTATTATTCCACTCTGTGCATCAAATGTGTAGTTATAAGCTATAAGGGTGGCATTAACGCTTATGGCCCCGCGAAGTCGGTGTCATTATTTGGCGTTTCTGCCGGCAGTATCATTCCAAAAAGCCTAGACATTTTCTCGTCATCAGTTTTACAAATTTGCATTAGGAAGGCTGAAAAGAGTGCTAGTATTACATATAAATACACTTTTTTTCCCCGCTCAGTACATTTTATTCCGGCTAATATTATATCTTTTTGCAATGGCTTCTAATGCAATCACAGTACCAATTCTGAATGGGGGCGCCAAGCCTCTGAATCGAGCAGATGAGGTTGATGATGTGAGTGACTACTTTCAACAGTCAGAAGCTCCGTAATTAAACTCTGGCTAATCCCAACCTAATAGTTGCTCAAATCTGTACAGGCGCTTATAATTCCATTCATCAGATCAGCTGATGTGGATGCTGAAGAGAAGCACACTGGTCATGGCCTTGCTGTCCCAGGAGGTGGTCCAAGAACGAGTCTTGTGGAACACCATAAGCCTCAGAAACTGGTCGAGCTGTTGAAGTTCGAACTCCCTGGAGAAGGAAAAGGAAAAACAGGTTTGCTGGAAACCGTAGAGCAAGTGCTCAAGTACAGTGTCAACACTTGGGATCAAGGGTTTCTAGACAAACTTTATGCCAGTACCAATGCTGTAAGAACCCCGGGCCATTCGCTTTCTTGACTTTAAGTTCATCCTATTGTCTCAAGCTGTATGAGAGATTCAAAGGCCGAACTGAAACTGCGTTATTAGACACCATGACCTGGCTGTCGTCGGTCAATACGTTATAATGATTTTCCTTTTCTAGATAGCTTTAAACTCGGGCTTGAACATTTCATATAACATGAGACAATGAAAGGCTTTATGGTGTATTTTGATTTCAAAAACTAAGATTTCTTAGGTTGGAGTCATTTCAGAACTTTTATTAGCTGTCCTAAATACAAACGTAAGTTTTGAACCTCCTCGGTGCCAATCGAGCTGAGCATTTTAGGTTCACGTCTTTCAAGTCTCTCCAGCCCTGTCAGTAATTGAGAAAACAACTGCAAAACAGTTAGCCAGTCTTTTTGGTTTTACTGGACCACATGCCGGTGGTATCTCAACTCAAGGAGGCAGTGCTTCAAATACCACCTCCATAATTGTAGCTCGCAACACGCTTTTCCCGGAATCTAAGACTAAGGGCAACGGCAATCATCAATTTGTGCTCTTCACTTCAGCTCATGGCCACTACTCTTTGGAGAAAGCTGCTCAGATGTGCGGAATGGGTTCTGACAATGTCTGGTCTGTCCCTGTTGACTCCAGTGGACAACTCGTCCCATCAGAACTCGATGCTTTAGTCACGAAAGCAAAAGCCGAAGGAAGAACACCCTTTTATGTAAATGCCACTGCTGGTACCACCGTTCTTGGATCATATGACCCATTCGAAGAGATTTCTGCCGTCTGCAAGAAGCATAATCTATGGCTGCATATCGATGGTTCTTGGGGAGCTCCAGTCATCTTCTCCTCCAAACAGAAACATAAGATGGCAGGTTCACATCTGGCGGATTCGTTAGCACTCAATCCCCATAAAATGCTAGGGACGCCAGTTACATGTTCATTTTTGCTCGGGCCAGATATGAGAGTCTTTCACAAAGCAAATACACTCCCGGCAGCTTACCTGTTTCATGAAGAAATTACCGATGGCGAAGTATGGGATCTAGCGGATCTGACGCTTCAATGCGGTCGTCGAGCCGACTCTCTAAAACTCGCACTTTCTTGGATCTATTACGGCTCCTCGGGCTATGAGTCTCATATTGATAGCGCATTCTCCGTCGCTTCATATTTCGCAACCCAAATCTCCACACACCCGGACTTCGTTTTGGTTTCTGAGAACCCGCCACCGTGTCTCCAGGTCTGCTTTTATTTTGCCAAAGGCGGAAGTGTGAAAGGCTTCAAGGGTTTGGAAGAGGTTGGAGAGGAGGAAAACACAAGAATTACTAGTAGTATTGTACAAAGCCTGATACCTAAGGGCTTTATGGTTGATTATTCACCGGGTGCTCAGGGCAAAATGTTTCGAGTTGTGGTCAATGTCCAAACTAGACAAGGCACGATTGATGGGCTGATTAAGGCGACTGTAGCTGCTGGTGGAAAGATCTAAAGCGTATCAACTGAGGACGATGTCTACAACAACAACAATGACAAAGTCTATCTTGGATAAATTTGAATCACTGCACCTTTAAATGTAGATCTAGAACCCTTATCTTATATGTCCAATAGCCAAATATAGCATCAAAATCACCTAGCTTAACATTTTGGCTTGTGGAGACCTTGATGGGCTGAGTAATTTTCATTATTGACCGACACACCTGATCAACATCACTGGCTTTTCTTCTGAATGACCTGTTACAAACACAACACGATTCTAGCCCATTGAAGTCCCCCGCAACATCACAGGTAAATCTAAGATTTCCCTATCTTGAATTTTCCGCAGAGGAAAGGCAAGATTTCGTCTACTCTGTAGTACTGCAGCGATACAACGAAATAGTTCCCGAATTACTCTAAAATGTCTTCAAAGATTTCCGTCCCCTCTTTGCAACGTGCAGTAATTTATTTATTTATTTATTTATTTATTTATTAGCACACCTCATACCAATAATAGTTTGGTTCGCCATGCTCATATCATTTATCTAGTCTCACCTAACACTGGGATATATCAGATTAGCCTATTTTCTATCTCAAAGGCTGGGGCGTGACAATTGTAGACCCGTAACTCTAGCTTATTTTTATTTTTCTACAGGACGACATTCTGCACTTCTCCTCTCCACCACGCCTCTATGTTTTCTGTAGTCGTCCTTCGTAACTTCTCAATTGAACTTCTCGCCAGCCATGCCAAATGAGGACTCAAAACCAATCTTCCCTTCGCCCATTCCTGATTCGCAGCCTGAACGAGAACGTTCTCTTTGCCAGCTGGCTCCTTGACAAAGACATCCGTAGCAGATCCGGCGATTTTGTTCTCCTGGAGCGCTGCAACCAGAGCAGGTTCGTCAACAATTCCTCCGCGGGCAATATTGACGAGAACAGCTTCTGGACGCATCACAGCAAGCTCAGGCTCGCCAATAAGCGACAATGTGCTTGGAGAGAGCGGGACCGTCACCATGAGCACGGTGGATGTTCTGATGGCATCAGTAAATTCTGTTCGTCCCTCTCTGATTTCATTTGTGGGAACGCCTTTGCGCTCTGCAAATATGACCCTCATCCCCAGTGCTTTTCCAATGGTGGCGACACGATTACCTGAAAGAATTTAGTATTGTCTCCATGAGGTAACTAATCACGGATTCTTTGCAAGAAATTTAAAAACATGAAGTTGACACTCATCTATCGTGTCACGCTATGGAAGCCAGTTAATTCTAAAATTAGAACAGGATGACCCCAACAGCAACCTTCAGGCCAAAAAACGGAACCCCTCCGATCTGTTGGTTGTTGGTTGCATCTCTACTGCTTGTTGATATGTATGTGTCTTATGCCTCGAAGAGTTCTGAGTGAAATACGGAGTTAAAATATTGGAATCACGACTCACCTAGCTCACCACCGCCAAATATCGCCATGACTTCGTCGCCACACGTATTAGGTATCGAGCCAAAGTCCTTGGCCAGACTCCCCTTCTCAAGCCATCTCTCACCCCCAGCAGTCAGTTGATGCATACCAACCACATTTCGTCGTAGTGCAAAGTAAAGCGCTATAGCATGTTCGGCGACAGCTTCATTGCTAGCTGCGGGAATGTTGCACACCGTAACATGCCGTTCTTTGCATGCAGCCAAGTCAATGTGGTTGGAGCCAATGGCAAAGACAGCTACGAGCTTGAGTTTGGGGCACGCATCGAGAACGGAAGATGTGATGGGAACTATATTATTCATGTTAGTCGCTACTACTAGCCACAGCTCAGAAGGACTTTATGATGGTTGACGGTATTTTTCAATCTTTTTCTCTCTTTTTCTCTCTTTTTCTCTCTTTTTTTTTTTAAAAAAAACAATCCGGCTTGGGTTCCAATTTAGAGGACACTCACTCAGGGTTGTAATTACTACATCTGCATCCTTAAGACGGCTTATGATGATGTCTTGGTCGTGGGGAGTATTGTGGTGAGCTGTATAGCTGTGAGGGATTGTGAAAGTGGGGTCCGGAGCATGGAGTGCATCAAGACGAACAATTTTCAGGGGTTCTCGGCTAGCCATGATTTATATGTATATAGAATACTATGTCTAATTGCTGTAGAAAGAGAAAGAGTAAAGTAGAGACTGTGGATTTGCTCAGGGAAAGATAAATGTCTTTTTTGTAGATGGATGGTCTTGCTGCTCACCTATCTTTAGGTGTTGGGTTTATTAGTTACTTTAGACAAGTTGAGATTAGGGCGCGGTCACATGACCATTAAACCCCTTTTTAAGCGGGTATTCCCAAGTCAGTTCATTGGTATAACCCAAGGTTACACCAGATTTGCTTTTGAGATGTTTTTGTTTTTGGAGTGAGCTTTACAACACCGCAATATCCTCTAACAAGGTCAACGTAAACTTTTACCGAAGTTCAGACTGGGAAATGAAGGAGGTCACGAAAGCTGTGCATGCGAGGGTCGAGTTTGTAATGTGTGTTGAAGGTCGATATCGAACGTTTGACCTTCGCAGCCTTTGGGAGTGTGGTCGGAAGGTCAAAGTGCGACATCGCTGTAAGTGAGTAAAGCCTCGTTGGTAAATTGATTCACTTACATACTCCAACCTGGTCTTAGAAAAATTGAACTGAGCATTCTAGTGATTGTGATATGTCCCGCGATCTCAGTCGTATGTCGTGGTATTAAGTGAATGAAAACGCTGTAACAACTCCCAAGTAAGGAGCCAAGGTAAACAGAGAGTAGTAGCATATGTCTTCCGCTGACTAAGGGGCTGATTATGCCGGGATACATGAAAAGTTGTCGTCCAAAGCCCTTGTTGTAAAGGATGGAAGGAAGGCCGTTCTAAAGTGTCATAAACACCGAGCACTAGCTTTGACAAAAGTTGTTACTCTCTCAGATTAATAAAAGTTACAAAGTAGTAAGATGGGGACCACGAATCTTTTGACTCAACCGAACTAAGAATAAGTTGATGGGAAAGCGTCATCGCTTGGCTATTATTGAGTTTTATGGGCCACTGCTACCGAAAAGCATAACCTTATTATCCTAAAGGATGCAAGGTACGGACACAACCTTGGACATAACCTCACCTACCTATTAACTTTATAGTGTACTACAGCAGTTCGGGTTGCAAGGGTTTCTTCGCTTGAATGAGTCAGGGAGGGTCCTCTGAGGATTTGTTCAAGCCAAAAACCCGGGTGTCGGATAGGGTGCCCGATAAAAGATGTCTAAGTCCTTAACTAAAGAAATGAGGAATAAGAAACGGCTGTGGAAAGGGATGGAGGGACATCTTCCGTTTTTACCGATGGCCAGTAGATCCGATTAAGCTGTTTCATAACTTAATAAAAGAGATGTTGACACCGGCCTGGAACAGCGATTGAATTTGATAATACGGTTTAGAGAATCCGACTGGTCATATTTACATCCAGTTGAGTTCATTACTTTTCCCACACACTATGTCTGTCCGTGTTTCACATAGCGAATTCAATACCGAGGTTCAATCCAGAGTTTAGGCTTGTACGGAGTCGCGTTATGGAGCATACATACATACTATACTGTACATCGAGCTGTTCTTGAATCCGAGTTGACCTCAAGGAATCCATCTAATGGCCAAGACCAAGAAACAAAGCGACCAATTAGTTCGTCGATGTCAGCCAAAGCGTACCGAAAACGACCAATGCATTTTATCCAACCGTGCGCCTCTAGTATCAATCAACTCCCACTGTCTTGTGCAAAAACAGGCGCACCAGGGAAAGGAAAAGCAGGAAAGGGATGTTAAGTAGATGGGCGCACAATCCAGGAGATTCGGCAGTCGTGGACGGGGACCGGCACGGGGCACGGGTCGCTTAAAACCCGTTTAAAAATGTGGAATGCAAAAGAGCTGATGGTTGATCAAATCTTCTTCGGGCCTTCTAAAGCAATTTCCGGGCCTGATTTGGCAGCGGGAAGCCCTTGAAAATAAGCATTTTGAGTTTTTTTTTTGCCTTTCATTTCTCGTTGACGTTGACATTGACGTAGACATTGACTTTTGAGCGATTATGATGATGAGTGATGAGTGATGAGTGCTACCCGACATCCGGGGGAAGTGTAAACAAATAATAACAATAACAATAAGCTCCGCTCCGTATACTCTCTCCTCTCTCTCTCGCTTCCCAGTCAAACCTTCATCTTCCTTTCTTTTTCTCTTTTTCAATTTGCATTTGATGATCAACCCTCAAGGAACAGAACAGAACAGTACTGTAGAGATGGACGTGCCGGGGCTGATATTTTGATTTGTCCAACGGGACCGTTGTGTGTACTACTACAACTGTACACTGCCGCTCCGTTGCCACTAATGCAGGATAAACCTCCGTTTCAACGAACCGTTTCTGGAATTGCCTTGGGGATAAGGAACTATTATGATTCAGTCCGACGTCTGAGCACACTTCCATCACGGCAAGGCTTGTGATATGCAGATCCAGGCAGAATCACTACCACCACCACCACCATCACCACCCAAGAGACAGACCATGGAACCATCCATACTGTACGCCGTGGCCGGATAAAGATGCGGTGGGAGAAAAGGAGGAGCAGGAGGCGTTGGCGTTGGCTGATGATGCCTGTTGCGACGGCAGCCTCACCTCGCATATGAAAGGGGACGAACCAAAAACCAAAACCAAATAAAACAACTCCAAAACTGACAGCCCTCCCTCCCTCCTTGAGATTCCTCACAATTGCGCTCAAATCCCAACCTGACAAATGCCTTGATCGATTCGAACTCATGGTATATCCTAACCATTTCCTCTTCGGCAGGACAAAATCGAAACGCCCCTCAGACCCTCCTCAACCCTCGAGCCTCTTCCCACAATCTGCGCCCTCCAAAGAGCCACGGCAATCCCTGATCTTAGTTACCGTTCGATATATCGTCCACCCTTTTCTTCCAACCACACACAATTTAGCAGCGACACTACTATTTTGGCGGTTTATATATGCGGAGGAGATCTGCAGATCTGTAAACATTCGGAAGATTGATCCTTTACAGTTCGCGAGGAGGATAATTGCAGGAAGGCGCACGCTTGGTAGAGCACGCATTTGCCGTGCCCACGACAACAAGGAAACAACAAAAAGAAACCACGCCGGGGCGAGATTGATAAGGGGGGGTTGAATTTCACAGACACTCGGTTTACGACCTCAGTTGATCCTTCGGCAAGCCACACACACCCTTGGGTCTTACATTTTGCTCTATAAACCTCCCTCACCACCCTGTACTCCGAACTGCCTTTTCCTTTGCACGTACGACGGCTCATAATGGATGATCAGATGGAACGAATATCAATCACCATCTGCGGTGACGGTGGCTGTGGGAAATCCTCAATAACGCTCCGTCTCGTGCGGTCACAATGGACGCACGAATACGACCCCACGATCGAGGACTCCTATACTCTGACCCGAGACATTGACGGGCGGACGTACCACCTGTCCCTGACAGATACCGCCGGGCAGGAAGAATATCGTGGGATGTGGGCGTCCTCGAATCTTCGTTCAGATGCCTTCCTGCTGGTTTATGACATAACCTCCATGAACTCTCTCGGCCAGCTGGATTACTTCAACGAACTCATAGATATGGAGAGCGATACAAGGGAGGAAAGCTGGGCAGGGGAATCTTCAAAAAACAAGCAGCGGGCAAGCGGATACGCAAAGCCAGTCAAAATAGTTGCGGGCAATAAATGTGATCTTCAATCTCAGCGCCAGGTCAGCGCGCAGACAGGGCTTGAGTGGGCGAGGAAACACGGCTGCGGCTTCATGGAAACGAGCGCGAGGAACACGGTTAATATCGAGGAGACATTCGCGCTGATAGTAAGGAGGGTGGTAGAGGCGAGGCGGTTGGCGATGTTGGAAGCCGACTACAAGTCCGGCAGGAAAGATCCCAGAAATACGATAATAGCGAGCCAGATCCTCGGGACGAGGAGAGCGGTAACGGCGCCGCTGAGCCCTTTGCCCGGAGGCCCGGAGAAGGCGATGACCTTTCAGCAGCACGGAGGGGAGAAGAGACTGTCGAGGTTCAGGGCATTTTGGCGTAGGCTCAGATGCTGCTAACTCTAGTGACGGGGTAGCTACGCTCTCTTCTCGTGGGTGCTTGTTTACGATATAAAGGGATGGCTCGCCTTCTGACGATTGTATATGTTTTTATGGAGGGGGATGGGCTTTTGTAGGACCAGTTCTCCCCTTGATTTTTTTTGGAAGGGATATTAGCAAGCGGCTTGCACGCATTCATGGATTAGCGAGCGATGGGTCTTTTTTTTCAGTGGACTGGATATATATACCAAGACAGGGTAGGTAGGCGTAGACATGAGACGCGGGTTGCACTTTTTCTATAATAATTAGCTAGAGTGACGTTCCGCAAGGACTACGAATTCAAAGCATGTGTGCTTGCTGTTGTTACAGTAACACAAACCACAAACCACACCCTTTCTGTTAATTTTTAATTTCTTTCACTTCATCGGGTGCTCGGTCTTGTTACCTACCTCCTTTTGGGACACAAAGTGGTTGATGGGGCTGGCGGCAATTTTCTATCCTCATTTGTGGGAATGGACCTGCTTGTCTCGCCATCAACATACATCACCTGGAGGTTTTTCAAGTTCACCAGCCCGTGATCGTAAAGCTTTTGGAAACCAAATCGGGTTTTCCATTATACATATACATACATAAATAAATACAAATGTCTTTCAAAAGACGGCATCACATTGTCTTGCATGTACGCTTTTCTTTCGTGGATGATGGATGATAGATACTTAGCGCAAGGGGAGGAAAGTCACATGCATGAACACAGCCGAATCTGTAGCCCAGCGATGGGAGGAGGGACGGTCTTAGGACGAAACCAAGCAAGAAAAATAAAAGATTTGTATAGCCAGCAAAAATATATATATATATATTGTTTTATATGTTGTTATCAATGGCCTTCTATATATAAAAAACAACCTAAAATACCTACACCAATCCAACTCCTCCGTTTGTTTTGAAAGAAAAGTATTACATATCCATCCGAGATTTTCACATTATCAACCAGGGTATGCAAGCAAGTATGCTGCGAGCGTTGTTGTTTTGTTTCGCTATGGTGTTGGTGACGGCTTATGCTGTTGGGCCTGCTGTTTTGTGTTAGTTGGCGGATCGATTGATGAACTGGGGTTAAATGAGGGGACTTACTCTTCACCACAGCGGCTGAGTTGAAGCCAACAACGTTTCCTGATGCATCTGTCATGGCAGCGGTCTCGACTGTGACTTGTCTCTTCTCTGTTCCGGTCTTGACAACGCCTGCTGGGTTGAACTCTACAACATTGCCCGAAGCATCTGTCATAGCAGCGGCCTCAGCTGTCACCTGTCTCTTCTCTGTTCCGGTCTTGACAACGCCTGCTGGGTTGAACTCTATCACATTTCCTGCAGCATCGGTCATGGCCGCCGTCTCAACTGTCACCTGTCTCTTTTCGGTTCCTGTCTTGACAACGCCTGCTGGGTTGAATTCTATCACATTTCCTGCGGCATCTGTCATGGCCGCCGTCTCGACTGTCACCTGTGTC
>Ga0247734_1002025_pt1 | contig 14145 bp, 12 predicted proteins | sample UWRJL103311B2_FD_180933 | JGI IMG/M metagenome (GOLD analysis project Ga0247734, IMG submission 180933) | Plant litter microbial communities from Arlington Agricultural Research Station in Wisconsin, United States - UWRJ-L103-311B-2 | ecosystem: Environmental > Terrestrial > Plant litter >... | reverse complement strand
GTCTGGTATGGGTGTTGTAGTGTAGCGTGGTGCTGTGCTGTGGCGCTCTTGGACAGTGCTATACGAAAACAGCCATCTTTCTCCCCGCCACCACATCCCCGGTGCCTGGCCTGGGGTGAGTACTGTACCGGGGTCCTCCGTCCGATAATGTGTATAATATATATATATATATATATAATGTACTATATATACATGTGTGTGGTTATATATATGTGTGTGTTTATGTGTGTCTCTATGTGTAACTAACTAGCTTAGAATGAACAGCAGATGCCCCCATAGAGAAAAGAAGTTGGTTGGTATGTTGGGTGGCTTAACTATGTGAGAGTGAGATACGACTGACTTATACTTAATAATGAGATATCACTTAAAACATTCCATTCCAGTAGTACAGTACATACAGTACATACAGTAATAACAGCAATAGCAGTAGTAGCAGCAGTAGTAGTAAAGTAGTAAAGTAGTAATATTGTACTGCATTGTAGACTCACAGCAGATGACGGAGGATCCGATGTTTATGTACATACAACTTATATAATCTATTCTACGATATTCTCTAGCCTCCCTCGGGGTTGGTTTGGTTGGGGTTGGGTCGTCCAGCTTTTTTGCCTTTATTACCAGTAAAAAGAAGGTTACGGCCCCAGCCAGCCAGCTTGGGACGAGCTGCCGCCGTTTGCGGAGGTATGACTGGCTGCTGTCCATCCAACTCACCTCACCTCACCTCACCTCACCTTCTTTTCGCTCCTCTACTGTACTACTGTACCTAACCCAACCCTCCTCTCTTCTCCGGGAAGGGGAAACGAGCAGGAACAAACCACACGCACATCAACATCAGCCCATACGTGGAAATATCTTGGCCAGACTCAATTCTAACCCGGTCCCATCCAGGCCCATTCAAGTCATGCACCCGACCCTGCGCTGGCTCCCAATACAAATAGTGCCTTTATGATCCCGTCCCTTTCCTCGTTTCTCTTCCTTCCTGTTCTATCTCCTCCAACCCATACTGTATGTAAAAGATATATGATAGTTGCTCTTGCCTTGTAGCCTCCTAGAACTCATCATCTGCAACTCATTATCCACAACGAAATCACCCACGATAGGTGGTACCCAACATACTGTAATCAGCCATGTGTATCGTTCTAGCCACAACAGCTCATCCTTCCTATGCGCTCATCGTCCTTGATAACCGAGACGAGTTCATCCTCCGTCCCACAAGCAGACCGCATTGGTGGGAGTCTCATCATCAGGAAATCCTCTCGGCGCGAGATCTTCAGCGCGCAGAACAAGGCACCTGGCTAGGAATCACGAAAACCGGAAACTTTGCCGTGCTTACAAACTACCGCGAGACAGACACAAATGATAAAGAGCATCCAGTGCAGGGAACGAGAAGTCGGGGGGCGATGGTGACCGCTTGGTTAACAGCTCCAAATGACGAATCTACCCCGGAGTTTGTTCACAGGCTGCTCGGCGGCGAGGGCGTAAAAGGGGTTGGTGGTTTCTCGCTCCTCTGTGGGAAACTGAGACGACACAAGGCTTCTAGTGACGAGTTGGAGCCATTAGCCATCATTTCAAACAGAGCCGGAAGTCCTGATGATGTGCCATGGATCGCAGGCAACCGCGGAGAGGTGTACGGACTAAGCAATACCTGTTACGACGATCCTGAAGCGTGGCCAAAGGTTGAATTGGGAAAGGAGCTGCTGAAAGATGCGGTGGCGGAAGCATTGAAGACAAAATTATCGGAAGAGGAGCTGGTGGAAAATTTGTATGCAATCCTGGATACAGACACCCTTCCAAAACAGAACGGCGAGGACTTTGAAGCCTTCATCTATCGCCTTAGAGAATCAATTTTTATTCCTTCCATTGGTCATGCAACACCTCCTCAACAAATGCCAAAAGCGGACAAAATCGCAGCTGCCAGGCCAATACCAAATGGTACTGCAACTTCAGCTACACAGGTCGTAGCGAAGGCGGAAGAACATCCAGAGGCTGCTGCAATGACTGGTATTTATGGGACTCAAAGACAAACCATTATGCTGGTGGATTGGCAGGGTCATGTGACGTTCCGAGAACGTTCACTATGGGATAAGGAAGGGAACGGTATAGAAAGAGGTAAAGCAGATGTGAAGTTTGAGTTCCAGATTGAGGGATGGAATGGAGAAAGTAAGGGAAATGAAGCCCATGCTCTCTCAGTTTTATAGTGACTGATGGTTCCATCTTATAGATAAGAATGCAGTTTAAATATGCTGTATAAAAAGAGTGATGCTCTTCATCCTTGGAGGGATCTGTAGTAGAGAGGTAGTTAACCGAAAATTCATAGCCTTCTTAGAGTCAATGGCAGAAACACCATAAAATAAAACAACTTCGCTCTTGCAATAAACAACATTGAATGCATTCACCATGACAAGCCCACGACAGAAGAGAAGCTCAATTGCTAGCATTGCTAGCTGTTTTGACCCCATTGAAGAAGTGAGTTCCTATTTCCGAAAATTGATCTAAGCCCTATATCTAACAATATTACACAGAATTCGCCCGAAAAGGCAGTAGCATCCTCTGTTTTCCAAACACGGTACCTAACACGATCAACAACAGCTCCTATTGTTGGAGATCCTATCACCCCAAGTTACAATCCATCGCGTGCATATCCTCGGCCTCGTCGTGTATTGCATGATGCAAACCAACCATCCAAGATGAAGAAGTCACGCACTGAAACTGCATTTCCCTCCTCGCTCTACAGCACGCCAACCACGGCAAAGTCTCCCTTGACAGCCTCGGGCTCACAAAGCACGACTTCAACATTTCTCAGGTCGAGAAGAAGGCTTGAGGCCTCGCTTTTACCAAGCAGCTCTAGCTCGCCTCAATGTCCCGACTCAGCTCCAACATTACACAGCCCTTTAGGTGCATCTCGAAATCCGTCTAGAAATCTTCACAGTACGCCAACGGTTGCTAAATCTAGACTTACGGCTTCAGCTTCAACAAGTGATATCAGTCAGCCGCGCAAGTTTACGTCGAGCTTCACGCGTCAGTATATGTGTTTGAGGTTTTATCGAAATTGGTGTTGACTCCACGATATTAGGAACTCCTCAATCGCATAGATCTAGATTGTCGTTGGTCGATTTTGAAGCAATGAGAGCCACATATAAGAGTCGTGGAGTGGATGTTGGTGCGGGTTTGGGCATCCCTCAGGGTCAAACATCTCGCAGAGTCCAATGTAAGTGGTAATCCCACATTAATTCCGCTAAGGAGTGGCTAATTTATATATCTAGTCCCACAATATCCCAATACCCGGCACCGAGTATCAGGATTACCAGCAGGTCCGGAACTCAGTTCACATCACTTCCAAACACGTATTCCCAGCCCCTGTGCTCCTTCTCCAAATCATCCGGAACGCAAACAGATTAGACTCTCGAGCACACCCGTTTTGCCTAGCCAACAGGCGTCAAAAGAGGTAAGACTCACGTATTTACATATTGATTACCAAAGGTTCTGATATTGCGTAGAATATCGCACCAAAACGTCACCTTCTTAGCCAAATCTCTCCTACCACTGCAAACAAAGGAGCTCCCAGCCTTCCAAGAGCAAAGACGTTCGGTGTATTTGGTGGATTGAGCTCTGCATTCTCCCGTTCTAGTAGCCGTCAAGTTTCCATTTCGGTGTGTAATCCCTTACCAATGCTCGGTGAAGCTCATTTAATGGAACTTATACATATTCAGTCATATCACTGTGCTAAATTTGTGAGTTATAGACACAATCAGGCGAGGAGCACCCTTGGCACGCAATTTTCAAGGCACCAATAGCAGAAGAATTTGATGGACATTGGACAGGGCGATTTGTTGGCAAATTTACCAAATTCCAAAACCAAGAGCTGGCAGAAAACCTTTCCAGGATTGATAAGCTTCAAATGTGAGCCACTCTTCCCCCATTTAGGTCCAACTGGAAGCTGACTGAAGCACTAGGTCAGGAAGATCTGTCGATAGTGAGGATGGCTACGATCGCCTACTAACCGATAACGACCTAAGAGTTCTTCGAGTGAGTACTTTACTCATAGGCCTACCGAAACCATCCAAGGTGCAATAGGTTTTTCTCTGGAACACCTACTGATTATGATCTAGGTGTTCAAGGAACTGGATGAGCTCTGCGTAACAAGCGAAGCAAAGAAGAGTCTCTGGGATTGGTAAGAAATTATCCCAACAAACTTCGCATCACATGCTGATTCAATTTATAGGCAACTTCTCTACGCTCGCTCGACCAAAAATGAGAAGTTCCTTCCAAACGGCGGTACGATGACCAACGCAAGAGGCAGCTGGGTCAGTCGTATGGGTAAAGCTATCAAACAAGAAGGAAAAGAATTAGGGAAGAAGACTAGCATGGCGTTCAGAACTCGTAATGGTGGTGAAGGCTTAGAAACGAAATCTTAGACTGGCACGGCTACTAATCACGACTTACGCTACTATACGACTTATGACTGCTGCATATGAATAGCATGGATGGGTGGAGTTTTTTAAATGTGTTAGACTAGTGGTTGGGCTGTATGATATTAGGGAAACCAACCCCTCATACCGTATTGGGGGGTTTGCGGCGATGATTTCGAAAAGAAGTTCATGTAAACCATGTAATGAGTATTGGTTAATAACGAAACCTATGGGAAACTGAGCTGATATGTATGCAACTCCGTGCCACTTTTAATAACCGTACCAAACCAGCAAAATATATTCCAAACTTGACTTGAGTATGAAAATGGGGTTGTTTTTAAGATATTGTTCTTGCATGCGGAGACTGCATGGATATCTTACTTTTTGAACTCCCCTTTCTTTCTAGGTTTCTAGTTTTCTGGTTTTTTATAATACCAATACCTACAATAACCAACTCTGTCGTAATCCAATGCATAATAAGGCACAGTTACCCTAGCAAGCCTAGGATAATAAGGATACTAGACTAGCAGACTAGGTACCTAGTGAAAAGGTTTCGCTTAGTTTGTGAAGCGAGCCCCCCCTGATTGATTCTTTTGGATTTGGATTTGATTGTTCGGTATAAAAACATACACACACACACACACATATGTGTAGCATACATAACCCTCTTAGACTTTTCCAAAAGGTTACCAGCCCTTTTTTGTTTTTTTTGTTTTTTTATCTTTATCTTCAATACATGCATAGAGCGAGACTAGTAAGCCTTTATGAGAGTAGTTTTTCTTTTGGTTTTATCTTGTTTTATCATGTTTTATCGTATTTTTGGTTTGATGGTATGTGCAGGAGGAGAGAGGATATTATTGCGTAGGGTCATTCATGAGAATAAAAAATGATGGGAATTACTGCAGGTAAGTATATATGGCGGCGTGGGAATGATTTGGTTTGATTTGATTTGGGGGTTTCTTTATATGGAGACATGAATGCTGTAGTAGGATGTTGGGGTTGTTGGGGGGGGTGGTGTGCTCAAAAAGTCTGTAGAATGACATGTCATAACTCCATGACGACGATTCCTCTTTTAAGTCCAAAACTACTGAGAGAGAAGAAGAAATAAGAAGTTTTCATCACGAGAGCTATCGAATGGTCAGTGTGGCTTTTTAAGAGTTTTTTGTGAAAAGACAAAAAATAATCGTCATCAAGAACAAACCAACCAATTTGTATCCTAGATTTGCACCGCATGTTAGAGGGTAATTTGGTTGACTTTCCACTTGAAAAGTGTTTTCCGGGCAAAAGCCAGTTCATATATCACTTATTTAGAAGTAACGGGAGTCAGGAAAACATGCTAACGTGGAGACTCATGAATCTCGTAAATACATAGTACTGGTACTACCAGAGACTACTTACTCTACTGTAGAAATCGGGTCCCCTCGATGGCAATTCCAGGGTCTTGTGGGGTTGCCACGCGCCACGCATTTCTCAGCCCTACGGCAAGTGGGGACGACCTCCCAAAAATAAACATGAGGCTGGTGGTGTTCGGCCGCGTCGTCAACCTCTCCCCTCCCCTCCCCCTTGCATTTTCATACCTCTTCTTCAAGAAAGAAAAACTGCGCACTCTTAGACTTCTCTTCTTTTATTATAATTAAAACAACTTATATCTGTTTGTTCTTTTTTCCATAAAAAGACTCGCTGCAAAACTCGAATATGGCACCTGTGTTGCAAACCTCAGGACAGGTTATCCATGGCGCAAGAAGAGCGATTCTATCAGCGTCAGCCGCGAACCCCCTCCTTGCACACGACATATTGCGCCGGAGCCTGTCCTCGCCGAACTCGACGCAGAAGGTTACATTAGGGGTTATTGCCGTCTATGTTGTGGTGATAGCGCTGCTCTGGAACCTGCCATATGTACGCTGGTCGTTATGGCCCTTCAAGGTGAGTTGAGTCGCCTTTGGACGCATTTTGCTGCGAAAAGATAGTGGCAGGGGGGCGTGCTGTAGATAGATGGGCTGACCGAGCTTGTGATTTACAGATGCTTACGATTGCCTTTCATGAATTCGGACATGCGATGGCCGCTTGTCTTACCGGAGGACGGGTCAAGTCGATATCTCTTGATCCGAGAGAGGGGGGTGTCACTCATATGCAGGGCGGAATTAATGCGATTACTTTGCCGGCTGGCTATCTTGGATCGTCATTCATCGGGGCCCTTCTTATATTCTGCGGCTTCAACATTGTGGCAAGCAAGGTTGCTAGCATAGCCCTGGGCGTATGCTTCCTGCTGACACTTTGGGTAAGTGCAGCTCCAGAGGGTTTCTTGCAGTTGAAAGTCTGGGGGTTTACTTGTTCTTTGGACATGTATGTCTGAAGACTAAGTTTACTCTTAATCCCGAGTTCAGTCTATAAATTTACCCTGCTATAGACAAGCTGACATGAGAACAGTGGGCGCGACGGGATTGGTTGACTATTATAACTGTCCTCGCAGCAGTTGGACTTTTAATTGCTTGCTGGTTTATCAAGCACGCCGAACCGCTCCGTTTTGTTGTTCTTTTCCTAGGGGTTATGAGCGCTTTATACAGTGCCTGGGATATTGTAAGCTAGTTCCCCACAGATTCAACCCCTCTCATATTAATCATTCACAGTGCGACGATCTTATCCTTCGTAAAGTCAACGAATCCGACGCCAGCGTGTTTGCCCAACGATATGGAGGCAGCTCGCAATGCTGGGGAGTTTTCTGGTGCATCATTTCACTTGCATTCATGGCCTGTGGGATTGTAGCTGGATTGGCGGCCTTCCCCGAATCGTTTCAGGAGCAAGAAGATGACTCTAAAAAGTTTATCCCGACGCGTTGAAGCTTTTTTTTTATACCATATAATCCTAAGAACTAATGCAAACCTTACCTCTTCTCACAACTGTGCCATCCAAACATCTAAAGGCGCACAGATTTGAATACCCGTTCTAGTCATTGTCACATGTTTTCTGTTTCGCTTCGGTTCTACAGTTTTTTCGTAGCTGTTATTGTGAACCGCGGCTTTTTTATGCCATTCTTATCGTATAATCCAGACCAATTGCTACACTTGAATAAGTAATTTTTTGTCACAAAGTTTGATCAAATCAACAGCCCCGGATTTTTTTTTTCATGCAAGGTCTTTACATAATCCTGACCGTGTAGCCAGCTCTGAGGCTGTACATAACACATAAGCCTACAGCTTCCAACACCCACTCCGATCGATTGGTGATTTCCAACTGTGGTATTCGGACGGTCGGTGACATCTAACAGTAAGCCACAGCATTTTTGCTGATGCTGAAAACTACATACCCTTTAGTCAGAATGGTTGGTGCCAATGCTGAGACGCCTATACAGTCAGAATGGGCCCTTCTGACATGGGAGAGAGCGTTGGTTCGACGATCAAGCAATGGGAATATAAAAGAGTGCCGGTTTTCCTTGGGGGGGTCATATTTGCTTGTTGGAGAGCTATGATGCATCCTGAACTTTCGGAGGCTTTGGATCAATATAAGGATTCTCTCAATCCTATAAGTAAGTTATTATCTCCATTTTCGTTTTCCGTTTTTCGTTTTTAACCCTCACCATTTTTTTCTCCATACAGTATTGTTGATTATCAACATTCCGTTACAATACGACTCACCCAACCCACCGAAATAGCCCGAAGAGTTCTAATTGTCAATTAGTTGAGCGGACCCAGCGTGAGCTCTTGCAGCTCCGCTCAAACAACGTCGAGCTCCAAACTTACATCTCAAAACTCTTCTACGACTTGTTGATCCAAGACAACGACGACATATTCGGGACCACCTATCTCGAGAATTGGAGTCCTGGGTCTCAGCAGAATATGTAAGAAATCCCCCCGTCCCTTAAGCCCGCAACTACAATCTAAACCTTGCCGAAGCAATGGCAATGGTGCTACATCATGCACATCTTTCCACGCCTTTCTCGCTGCAAATCGTGCGAAGGTTATAGACCGCCAGCTGCGAGACGAGCTGTTCAATATCGTACCGCAGAAGGAAAGCACCTGGGTGACTTACACGTGTCAGTTTTCGGGTTTGTTGGGGTGTGGCAAGGAAGTATGCATGGAGCTAGTTGTGACTCTGAGGGTGAAAGTTGGAGATGGAGATGAGAAGCAGGTGCTTGAGACTCGAGAGTTCTCGCTGGTGGCCTTGAGCTGACCAAAACGTTGGGGAGATGGCCAGAGGATTATGAAATTCCGGGGGATTGCGAATAGTGCTGGGCGTGTGATCATGGACTCAGCTAGGTTTCTAAGTGTTAGTTCTAGCTATGGGGAGTTTACTAGAATATGATCGTGCTGCTGCGAAACGGAACGTGGATAGAGGCTTTATTTAGTACGAAGCATTATTTTTATAAGCATAAATAAGCATAATCCAATATTTTCTCCAAGTTATACCTGAGCTCCCGATTTCTCTCAGTCCTAGTGATATATACTCCTTTCAAAGTGCTCTCATTACCCGATATTTAAAAACTGTGATAATGCAGCTCAGCACCGGCGGAAACTTTGTCCAAAAGGACCAGCGAAAGCCATTCCAGTATTCCATTTTTCTGAACTTTTCCATTTCTTTTTCCAAAAAAGGTAAAAGTGTCTCCCAAAACTAACACTTGATTCCAAGTCTGATTCTAAGGATGACCTTCAGGAGCACTATTCCAATCAGCCTCAAACTGTCCCCACCACCCCGAACTCGGGAACTCCCTCATCTGCAGCTCATGCACCACCAAGTCATAGCTGCCATCCGCCGGCGTCTTTCCCTGACACACATTGCCGCCCATGGCGACATTGATGATGAGCTGCCAGTCGCTAATCCTCCTCGCGCCGTGGGGGATCAGAGCCTTCATGACCGGCCTGCCGTCGATATACCAGATGGCCCTCCCACCGCCATCATTGCGGCCAACGGCTTCATCCTGCTGCCAGACAAACTCGTAGCGGACGGGCCGGCCGGCCATGTTCTCCACCGGCGTCTCCATCACGCGGTGCTTGTCCCAGTCCTCGCCGTTGAACTGGCCCCAGTGCAGGCACGTGTGGTTGATGCCGTCCGCGTTCCACGTCTCCAGGATATCGATCTCGGCCTCGTTCGGCCACTGGAAGGGCTCCGAGGGCAGCAGCCAGATGGCCGGCCAGATCCCCGGTGCGCATGGTGGAGTTGCGACCACGACCAGGCTGCCGCGCTGCTTGGAGAGCGTGGCGTGCGACGTGAGCCGCGCCGACGTGAATTGCCCGTTTGACGAGATGGCCCGCACGACGAGCTTGCCGTCGGCCGTGTGGAATGAATTTGCGCCGTCGGGCGTGTAGTTTTGCAACTCGTTGTTGCCCCAGCCGTGGGCCCCCGTTTGGTGCTTGAATTCCTGCGCTACCGGTGTTGCGGCGTTGAATGATGGTTGCCAGTAGGGTTTTTGCTCTTCGGTGTGGGAAGAAGCCGAGTATGACTGAAAAGAGGGCTTGTTGGGTGGGATTGGAGGTGCATAGCTGCTGTTGGGTTGCGAGGGTGCTTGTGATCCTCCTGGAAAGGATGTTGGTATGTTGTGTTGAGCAGCAAGTTCCTTTGCCTTTGCTTTGGCTTTTGCAAACATCTTGCAACGTATCGAAAGTTTACGTTTAAATAAATCAGAGAAAGATGAGCTTTTACAGTACTTTTTTTCGGATTGGAGATTGGAAAAGCGCTAGGAAGAGACGTTTAAAGCTGGATTATAGCTTTTATATTGTCGTCTGTTAAGGAGTTGGCGACTCCACTTTTATAGACACCGCTGACGTATTTGTATGCACGTATGATCTATATATATATATGTGTGTGTGTGTACAATGTGCCTATCCTGAACTTGATAGAGTGATTGCCTATGAAGGTAGTTGATACTGATATATTGTCAAGATATGATAAAAATTACTACTGTGGGTGACCTACTGGTATTCACACCCAGTAATGTTATTTAATTATACATCTGAGCTAGCGAATCATATATCTCAACTCTCGACACAAGCAATGGTATCATTCGCTCGCTATGTATAAAAACGACACAAATCTCCTGATTCCAGATATATGGCTTGCTCCAAAAAAAAAACAAATAACCACCTTCTCCTGATAACTCCTAAATCTATGCAATCTAATTTTCATTCCTATCTTCTCGTCTTCCCACTCTCCAGACTCAAGTCCAACGACCACAACGAATCCCAGATCATAGACCTTCTTACCGGACTTGTTCCTGTCGATGCTTGTGTGTTATTCGATCTGGAGGAGTTCTACGCAGCACATCAGCGCGACGTTCAGGGGCCGAGAAGGCCGTCAATATTTGTAGGTCGCACCTCAGGTTTCAATGTTCTCTCCACGCCTGGGCTGGGATCTTGTTGGCTACCGCTCTTGATCATTTGTGCATTAGAAGGCTCTTCTTCTACCACTGTGGTGCTGGCATTAGGTACGATTGAGGCCTGTGACCCAGTCCGACCAAGAGGGCTTGTTGATGGGATCGCTTTCTTGGAATTGGTGCTGCTGCGTCGGCTATCCAAGCTTTTGCTGAGTGTCTTATTGATGCCTTCCATCCCGCTGCTTGACGACTTTTTAGATCGCCGTATGCTGCCTGTAGCATCAATGTTTGCACTGGCAACTGTGCTCTTCCCTAAACCAGGAGTGGACGGTGCCCCAGGCTTTTCTTCTGCGGCATCGATGAGATACCAGCGTAAGCCATCCGATAGATCAAATGGGTTATCGTCCTCAAAAGAGTCTCCGCCGTTACTGGCTTCGCCGAACGATCTCCCATCGTTGGGATGTGCTCCAGACATTGATTTGGATAAGTCCACCACTCGATCCTCAATTTTGCTGATGCGAGCAACCAGCCAGTCACGGGAACGAAGCTTATGCGAATCTTGTTCCTTGAGGAAGTAATGGGGTGCACCAACATTAAATGCCGCCCATGCACCAGTAGCTTGATTCCGCGTCGGCAAAAATAGTGCCAAATCCCCCTCTTTGAAGTTCTTAAAGGCGATTTTCTCGTGCGCTTCTTTCTGGGCCATGTGAGACTTTTCGCGATATGCACGAGCATCCTTCGAGTACTTCTTTGCTGTATATTCTATGTCCTTGATACGCTTGGCAATGACTTCACAGAAAGCTTCCACGTCAAAGTTACCTATGGCATTTAGATAGGCGCCGTACTTTTCTGACTCCGTCTCCGAATTATCGTTATGCATCCAATACAAGAGCTCAAGATCTCCACTATCGACCATTGCTTTTCGAGTTGCTGCCCCTGACATGCTTCGCTTAGTAGCAGAGTCTGGGTCCGAGGAGAGATTTGCAATAGAGCGATCAGGTTTCGGAAGCTTCTGTATAACCATGTTACCGCCTTCTCGAGTGACGGAAAAGCTTAGCCTTTCAAGAAGTCTGCATAGACGATCATTCTGAGCGTACACTCGCTGAGTGAGATCCTTCGCACGCTCGGTGCGGGCCTCGAATCTCTCGGTAAGTTTCTCGTTCTTACCCTGTACAGACTGATGTTTGTCATGGAGTGTTCTGACTTCTTCCTCAAGGCTTCCGATTTTAGACATTCGCGAGGCTAGATCTTCGGACATGGTCGTGACCTTTCGTTCTTCCTCCTCGAGACGAGTGCGAAGAGCTTCTGAACCTGTCTCCCCATCCGAAATCTTAGATCTGAGTGTTGAAAGCTGATTTCTCTCATCACCTAGTTCTGCTTCAAGTGCTGAAAATCTGGCTTGCTCTACACTCAACTTTTCGCGCAACTGAGCGGTCTCGGCCTCTTCTTTAGATAGTTGCTCCTTCGCAACAGCCAGCTCTGATTTAACTTCAGTCAGAGAGGCATGAGTGCTATCTCTATCAGCACGAGCAATGACAGCTGCGCTTTTGACCGATTCTAGCTCGGCGACGAGATCTCCGGAGCTGCTGATTAAGATATCTCGGAGGGTAGCAAAGTCTTGCGGGGTCGGGGAGTCTCTGACTAGCTGAGTATGGATGTCAGACAAAGCATTCCACTGTTCACCAACGGCAGATTCTGCTCTGTCGGCACGGCCCAGAAGAATTTTGTTCTCGTCTCTTGCTTTTTGCAGTTGCTTTTCCAAAATATCGTTGGCCTCGCGCTGTAATTTGGCATCGTTTCGCAGGAAGTCAACCTGGCCTTGGGCTTTGAGTGCTTCGGCTGCAGCATCTCTCCGTACTTGTTCAAGCTCATCTTGCAGAGCTCGCACGCGGTCATCAATAGTACTCCTTTCGTTCTCGCGAGAGCCTAAATATCGATCCATTTCATCCTCGAGCTCTTCAAGCTTGGCTTTTAGACGCTTGATTTCATCCTCGAGGGATTTCCGCTCTTCTATGAACTCGCGTTGCTGCGCTTCGAAATTTCCCATTAGATCCTTCTTCGTAGAGTTGGCCTCTTCTACAAGGGCTTTCATGTTGGCTGCTGACTGTGTCTTGGCAGAAATCTCCTTCTCCATTCCTGCAGAACGCTCGCGTTCAGCAATGAGCTCAGCCTCTAGGACCAAGAGCTTTTGTGCAAAGGCCTTGTCTTCAGTTCCTTGATTTGCCGAGAACCGCCGGGAAGAGACTGATGAGCGCCGAGACATGTCTTCGTTCATACGGGGAGATGCTAGAGGGTTCCCTATGTTTTGCATCTCAGGGCTAGGGTTTCCAGGTAGCTGGAACACATTTCCTGTTGATGTCCTACTAACGTGGGTCTGTCGGTGAAGTAGATCCTCGAGTCTTCGCACTCTGCTCTCGGCAGTCTTCAGCTTGACTTCCATCTTGGCCTTATCGTCCTGTAAAGTACGCATGAGGTCATCATCTCCACGGAGGAGAAGCCCACTCCGTCCCATTGCAGCTTCATGTATACTCCCAGCCTTGAAGGCTTTTGCTCTCTTGCTCTGTTGCTTGGTTGGATTGTCCAGCTCGCTAACGACTTTTCTGACTTCATCTACCACGGCAGCTTTGATATCCTGAGTTTCTAATATTTCAAGAAGCTCTTCTAAATCTTCTCGAGTTACCTGGGGCCACTCTTCTTCCTCTCCATGCAGATTTATTTCCAGCCCTAGAACCTTCCTTTCCGCTTTTTCACCCCAGAGCGCGATTCCAATATTCTTTTGCCATTTCCTCCGGCGCCGAGACTCCTCATCTTGAAAGGTTGCTAGGTCGTTTGCTAATGTGGAAGAATCCGATTTCACCTTCTCGTTCCATTCCCTTCGTCGGATAGCCTCAGCTACAAAGGAAGCATAGGTGACGGGTAATGAATCCATAGTAGAAAGCAGATCAAGAGCATCATATCCATTATCATCCATTGCCATAGTTGCAAAACGAGCATTTGCATCGCTAAGCATCGAAGTTAAGGTAGCAACATCATGCATGATGCCGAGACAATCATTTGCAATCGCATTCCGCGTCTCCGTTGCCGCATTTAAGAGTGCCTCCATCTCCAAAGCTCGTTTGGATAAGTTCGGCAGGAAGTTTTTCGTGTGCAACAGGGCGGATTTAGAAGCCTGGGACTTATTCTTCTGTGTATCTGCATAATCCAAAACATTCTCGTAGTCATTGCTCACCTTCTTCGCAATGGCCTCGATGTCTTGCATCAGCTGTGCAGGCTCTGTTGACAAACCTCGAGCTGCACGATCATGATTCTTCTCCACCCGGGTCCATAAGTCATCGGCTCTTTTGAGCACCTCGTCCACCCTCAGACCTAGCTCAGCACCATTCTTATTGAGTTGCGTGGAGACCTTCCGAACCAGTTTCCCAGCCCTCTTCACCT
>Ga0247734_1002024_pt1 | contig 14160 bp, 9 predicted proteins | sample UWRJL103311B2_FD_180933 | JGI IMG/M metagenome (GOLD analysis project Ga0247734, IMG submission 180933) | Plant litter microbial communities from Arlington Agricultural Research Station in Wisconsin, United States - UWRJ-L103-311B-2 | ecosystem: Environmental > Terrestrial > Plant litter >... | reverse complement strand
GGCGGGCCGGAAGGCGACGTGACGCTCAAGCAGAAGGGCTATGCGGTGCTCGACCTGATGGCCGGCGTGCGGATCGTCGGCCACGTGCGCGCCAGCGTGAACGTGCGCAACGTGACCGGCGAGAAGTACCTCAACTCGCTGAAATGGGGCCAGGCCTTCTACGCCGCCCCACGCAGTGCGGTGGCGACGGTTAGCTTCGCGTATTGAGGGGTGGGGGTGTGAATGCACGCTCCCCTTTCCCACGTTCCTCTCTCCCGCCTTCGCGGGAATGACGGGAGGAGGGTCTAGGCAACCATGCGTTTCAACGCCCCGCCGGTGCGACATCCTCGACCAGCGCGGCGGCGGGGATGCGCACTTGCGCGACCAGCCCGCCGCCTTCGCGGTTGTGCAGCGTCACCGCCGCGCCGAAGGTGCCGGCCTGCGCCTGGGCGATCGCCAGGCCGATGCCGGTGCCGTTGCCGGTGCCCGAGGACAAGCGGCGGAACGGCTGGAACGCGACTTCGAGTTCGTAGTCGCTGAGGCCGGCACCGCGATCGGCCACCTCGATCACGAGGTCTCCGCGATCGAGGCGGCAGGCGAGGTCGGCGCTGCCGCCGTACTTGACGGCATTGTCGACGAGGTTGTCGAGCACGCGGGTCAGCGCGATCGGCTTGACCCGCGCCTGGACCTGGCAGCCCTGGTCGAACACCACCGCCTCGCCGATGTCGGAACGGTCCTCGGCAAGGCTGGAGAGCACTGAATCGATGTCCATCACTGACATCGCCTCGCGCATTTCGCTGCTGCGGGCGAGGTCGAGACCGTTGCGCACCATCTGCTGCGTGGCGGCGAGGTCGGCGATCAGCTTGTCGCGCAGCGGCTCGTCCTCCACCTGTTCCAGCCGCAGGCGCAGGCGGGTGAGGGGGGTCTGCAGGTCGTGAGTCACCGAGGCGAGGATCTGGGTGCGTTCGCGCAGGCCCTCGCGCACGCGCTCCTGCGCGAGGTTGAAGGTTTCGAGCGCGGCGCGCACTTCGCTGGGGCCCCTGACCGGGATCGGCTCGAAGTCGCCCACCAGCGAGAAGGCGCGGGCGGCGCGCTCCATCCGCCGCAGCGGCGCGGTGGCGAGGCTGGAGGCGAGCAGCCCCAGCAGCGCCCCGGCGATGATGATGAGTTCGAGGTAGGGCGGGCCGACCAGCGGGTGCTTCGCTCCGCGATCAGGCCACAAGTCCACCACGTAGCGGCGCTCGACCCCGGCGGTCTCGCGATAGCGTACGACCCAGCAACTGGGCAGCGGATCGGTGTTCATGCCCGCCGCATGGGGAAACCGCTCGAACCGGGCGAAGCATTCCTCGTTGGTCAGCGGCAGGACTTGCGCGGGGTGGCCGAGCGCCTCGCTGACCCGGCGCGAAAACTCGGGTTCGGGCGTGTGGCCCCGCCACGCATCGGATGTGGCGTGGGCACCCAGCACCAGCCCGTTGCGCAGCGAATAGTCGGTCTGCGCCGGATCGGCGCGATAGCGCGCGGCGATGTCGACCGCGCTCTTGATCGCCGAGTCCACCTGCTCGTGGCGGAACCCGGCATCGCGCAGCGCTTCGGAGGCCTGGAGCGCCAGCAGCGCCGAGGCCGCCATGCCCAGCGACAGCACGAGCGTCAGTCGCCCGGCCAGCGAGCGCGGGTAATTGCGCAGGCGTTGGAGCAGGCCGGGCTTTTCGATTGCCTCGATCGCGGTCATTCAAACGTCACCGGGCCGGGCAGCACGTAGCCTTCGCTGCGCACGGTGAGGACGAGGTCGGCGCCGCCCGGCACGCTCGCCAGCTTGTGGCGCAGGCGGCTGATCTGGATGTCGATGGTCCGGTCGAACGCCACCGTGGCACTCCGCTCGGGCAGCAGTTCCTCGCGCGAGAGGACCTGGTTGGGCGCCTCGATGAAGTGCGACAGCAGCCGGTATTCGGCCGAGGACAGCATGATGAGCCGGTCGTCGCCCGTCACCAGCCGGCGCTGGTGGAGGTCAAGCCGCCAGGGCCCGAACCGGGCGAAGCGGGCGACGCGCGGGCGGCCGTGGTCGAACACGCGCGAGCGGCGCAGCAGGTTGCGTACGCGCGCCAGCAGCTCGCGCGGTTCGAACGGCTTGGTCAGGTAATCGTCGGCGCCGAGTTCGAGGCCGAGCACGCGGTCGATCGGCCCTTCGCGCGCCGTCACCATCATGATCGCGCCCTGGTGCCCGGCGGCGCGCAAGTCGCGGCACAAGTCGAGCCCGTCGCCGTCGGGCAGGTTGATGTCGAGGATCATCAGGTCGACCGGGCCGCCTTCGAGGCTGGCGCGAAGATCGGCGACGGTGCCCACCGCGTCGACGCGCTGGGGCTCGCGCGAAAGCTGCGCGGTGATGAGTTCACGAATGTCCGGGTCGTCTTCGAGGACGACGATGCGCCCCTCGGACGCATTGCTCTGCGGGATCATGAAGACGGCCATAGTGCGCGCAGTAGCGCGAGTCTGCGCCGCGATACACAACGAAACAATCCGCTTCCGCGCGCTACATCCCGTTACCCACCGATCCTTGCCCGCCCCCGCCGCGGCGCACAATGGCTATCTCAAATCCACAGAACCGCGTTTCAAGGAGCCTTGGGCCTTGCGTCTTTCCCTCCCCCCTCTCGTTATGGCCTCCGCGCTGGCGATGGCCACCGCCACGCTCGGCGGCTGCGGCCAGCAGCAGGCGCACCAGCCGCAGGCGGTCGAAGTCGGCATCGTGACTCTCAAGGCCGAGCCGGTGACGGTCTCGACCACGCTGTCGGGCCGCACCGCCGCCACCGCCGTTGCCGAAGTGCGGCCGCAGGTCGACGGCATCGTCCAGAGCCGCCTGTTCGAGGAAGGCTCGCTGGTCCGCGCCGGGCAGCCGCTCTACCAGATCGATGCGCGGCTTTATCAGGCCTCGCTCGACACCTCGCGCGCGCAACTGGAGAACGCCGAGGCCGACCTGTTCACCGCGCAGGCCAAGGCGCGCCGCTATCGCACGCTGGGCCAGAGCGACGCGGTGAGCGCGCAGGACCGTGACGACGTGACCGCAGCGGCGCGCGCCGCGCAGGCCTCGGTCCACCAGTACCAGGCGGCCACCCGCACCGCGCAAGTCAACCTGGGCTTCACCCGCGTCTACGCGCCGATCATCGGGCGGATCGGCCGCTCGTCCGTGACCAAGGGCGCGCTTGTCACCGCCAGCCAGACCGACGCGCTGGCGACGATCCAGCAGCTCGACCCGATCTTCGTCGACATCACCCAGTCCTCCGCCAACCTGCTCAAGCTGCGCCAGGGCCTCGCCAAGGGTTCGATCCTGCCCGCCAGCACCGCGGTGACGCTCAGGCTGGAGGACGGCACGAAGTACCCGCAAGCCGGCACGGTGGAGTTCAGCGAGGTCAACGTCGACCCCGAGGCCGGCACCGTCACCTTGCGCGCGAAGTTCCCCAACCCCGACGGGCTGCTGCTGCCGGGCATGTTCGTGAACGTCGACACCCCGCAAGGCCTGATGCGGGGTGGCATCCTCGCGCCGCAGCAGGGCATCTCGCGCGATGCCAAGGGCAACGGCACCGCCTTGGTGGTCAATGCACAAGGCAAGGTCGAGCAGCGCACCGTGGTGACGGCGCAGGCGATCGGCGACAAGTGGCTCGTCACCAGCGGGCTCAAGGCGGGCGACCGGCTCATCATCGAGGGCATCGACAAAGTGCGCGCGGGCGCCTCGGTCAAGGCCGTGACCGTGAAGCCGGGCGAATGATCCGATGAACATTTCCCGCTTCTTCGTCGACCGGCCGATCTTCGCCTGGGTGCTCGCCATCATCGTCATGATGGCGGGCATCGCCGGCATCATGAGCCTTCCCATATCGCAATATCCCGATGTTGCGCCGCCTCCGGTGACGATCAGCGCGACCTATCCCGGCGCTTCGGCGCAGACGCTGGAGAACTCGGTCACGCAAGTGATCGAGCAGCAGCTGACCGGCATCGACAACCTTCTGTACTTCTCGTCGAGTTCGGACAGCTCGGGCTCGGCCTCGGTCACGGCGACTTTCGCCAAGGGCACCGACCCCGACGTCGCCCAGGTTCAGGTGCAGAACAAGGTACAGCAGGCCAATTCGCGCCTGCCCACTCAGGTGCAGCAGCAGGGGCTCACCGTCACCAAGTCCGGCTCGGACATGGTGCTCGTGGTCGCGCTGTACGATTCCAGCGACAAGACCAGCACCAGCGACGTCGCCGACTATCTCGTCTCGAACTTCCAGGACGACCTCGCGCGCGTCAACGGCGTGGGCGGGGTGCGCGTGCTCGGCTCGCAATACGCGATGCGGATCTGGCTCGACCCGGCGCGCATGCTTTCGCGCCAGCTCATCCCCTCCGACGTCGAAAGCGCGATCACCGCGCAGAACGTCGACTTGTCCGCCGGCCAGCTCGGCGCCGAACCGCTGGCCAAGGGCCAGATGCTCAACGCCGTGGTCAAGGCCAAGTCGCGCCTGCAGACGCCCGAACAGTTCCGCCAGATCGTCGTCAAGACGCTGACCGACGGGTCCGTCGTGCGCCTGTCGGACGTGGCGACGATCGAGATGGGGCAGGAAAGCTACACCGTCTCGGGCCGGATGAACGGCCACCCCGGCGCCGGCATCGGCATCGAACTGGCCTCGGGCGCGGATGCGCTCAAGACCGTCGCGGCGGTGAAGGCGCGGGTCGACGAGCTGTCGACCAACCTGCCGCAGGGCTACAAGATCGCCTATCCGCGCGACACCAGCGACTTCGTCAAGCTGTCGATCAAGGAAGTGATCGAGACGCTGGTGATCGCCATCGTGCTCGTCGTGATCGTGATGTACGCATTCCTTCAAAGCTGGCGCGCGACGCTGGTGCCCGCGATCGCCGTGCCGGTGGTACTGCTCGGCACGTTCGGCGTGCTGGCGGTACTGGGCTATTCGATCAACACCTTGACCCTGTTCGCGATGGTGCTGGCGATCGGCCTGCTGGTCGACGACGCGATCGTCGTGGTCGAAAACGTCGAGCGGCTGATGCACGACGAGGGGTTGAGCCCTTACGACGCCACCGTCAAATCGATGGAGGAGATCGGCTCCGCGCTCGTCGGCATCGCGCTGGTGCTGTCCGCCGTGCTGCTGCCGATGGCGTTCTTCGGCGGTTCGACCGGCGTGATCTATCGCCAGTTCTCGGTCACGATCGTTTCGGCGATGGGTCTGTCGGTCGTGACCGCGCTGGTCCTGTCGCCCGCGCTGTGCGCGATGCTGCTCAAGCCCAAGGCGCATGAAACGCACGCTGACGATGTGGAACCCGCACCGGGCCTGCGCGGCCTGCCCCGACGCGCCAAGCGCGGGCTCGACCGCGTGTTCGGCGGCTTCAACGCCTGGTTCGACCGGATGACCGGCAAGTACGTCGACACCACCGGCAAGGTCATATCGCACCGCCGCCTGTGGCTTCTGGGCTATGGCGTGGTGCTGGTGGCGATCGTGGCGATCTTCGCGAAGCTGCCCACCGGCTTCCTGCCCACCGAGGACCAGGGGCAGGTGATGATCGTCTACCAGTTGCCCGCCGGCGCCACCACCGAGCGCACCGACAAGGTCCGCCAGGAAATCGAGGCCGCGTTCAACACCGAAGCCAAGAACATCAAGGTGCTGTTCACGGTGACGGGCTTCAGCTTCAACGGTTCGGGCCAGAACGCCGGCATGGGCTTCGCCAGCCTCGCCCCGTTCGACGAGCGCACCGCGTCGGCGGACAGCGCCACCGCGATCACCGGCCGCCTGATGGGCAAGCTGGCGAAGATCCGCGACGCGCAGGTCTTCGTGATGACGCCGCCGGCGATCCAGGGCCTCGGCCAGTCGAACGGCTTCACCTTCCAGTTGCTCAACTCGACCAACATGGACCGGGCCAAGTTCGTGGCCTTGCGCGACAAGATCATCGCCGCCGCCAACCAGGACCCCAAGCTCTCGCAGGTCCGCGCTTCCAGCTTGCCCGATACGCCGCAGTTCGACGTCAACTTCGACGACGCCAAGCTGTCGGTCCTGGGCGTCAGCGTCGCCAACGCGACGGATACGCTGAGCACCGCCTGGGGCGGCACCTACGTCAACGACTTCATCGACCGCGGCCGCGTGAAGAAGGTCTACCTGCAGGGCGAGGCGACCTCGCGCATGCTGCCGAGCGACCTCGACAAGTGGTTCGTACGCTCCACTTCCGCCACCAATGCGGACGGGACGAGCAAGATGGTGCCGTTCTCCGCCTTCACCAGCATGAATTGGGAAACCGGCCCGAACAGCTTGTCGCGCTTCAACGGCCGCTCCTCGTTCTCGCTGCAGGGCGATGCCGGTTCGGGCTACAGCTCGGGCGATTCGATGGCCGAGATGGTGGCGCTGCAACAGAAGCTCGCGCCCGGCACCAGCTATGCGTGGAGCGATCTGTCGTATCAGCAGAACCAGTCGAGCGGGCAGGCGATGTACCTCTACCTGCTGTCCGTGGTGGTGGTGTTCCTGTGCCTCGCCGCGCTCTACGAAAGTTGGTCGGTGCCGATCGCGGTGCTGCTGGTGGTGCCGCTGGGCGTGATCGGCGCGGTCTTGTGCGTCGCGGTGCGCGGGCTGGAGAACGACATCTATTTCCAGGTCGGCCTGCTCACCACGATCGGCCTCGCCGCCAAGAACGCGATCCTGATCGTCGAGTTCGCCGAAATGGCGCGGCGCGAAGGGCGCGACATGATCGAGGCGGCGCTCGACGCCGCGCGGGTCCGCCTGCGCCCGATCATGATGACCTCGATCGCCTTCATCGCCGGCGTCGTCCCGCTGGCGATCGCCACCGGCGCGGGCGCGCAAGGGCGTATCGCCATCGGCACCGCGGTGCTCGGCGGCATGCTCACCGCCACCGCGCTCGCCATCTTCTACGTCCCGCTGTTCTTCGTCATCGTCGCCAAGGCGTTCCACCGCGACGACGCGAAGCCGGCCGAAAGCACCACCGAGGACCACGCCTGATGCGCCGTTCCCTGATCTCCCTCGCGGCGCTGGCCCCCGTGCTGGCCCCCGTGCTGGCCCCCGTGCTGGCCGTCGCGCTTTCGGGCTGCGACATGGCGCCCAAGTACGTCCAGCCGCAGCTCGCCGCCCCCGCGCAGTGGCCGCAAGGCGCGGCCTACGAGCCCGCGCAGGCGGGCGACGCGGGCATGCCCTGGCGCACGCTGTTCGCGGATCCGCGCCTCCAGGCGGTGATCGAGCGGGCGCTGGCGAACAACCAGGACCTGCAGGCCAGCCTCGCCAATGTCGCTTCGGCGCGCGCGCAGTACCATGTCGAGCGCTCGTACCAGCTCCCCACGCTCGCAGCCGGGGCCGACGCCACGGCGGTGCGCGGGCTCAAATCCTCCGCCGCCGACAGCCAGAGCTACGACGCCAACGTCGGCTTCAGTGCCTTCGAACTGGACTTGTTCGGCCGTCTCAAGAACCAGAGCCGCGAGGCGATGGAGACTTACCTCGGCACCGAATCCGGCTATCGCTCGGCACGGCTGACGCTGGTGGCCAACGTCGCCACCGCCTACCTCACGCTCGCCTCCGACCGCGACCTGCTGCGGTTGGCCGAACAGACCCGCGACAGCGGCAAGCGCTCGGTCGACCTGACGCAGACGCTGTTCAAGGCGGGCCTCTCCAACGCCACCGATGTCGCTTCGGCGCAGACCGTGCTCGAACAAGCGAACTCCGACGTCGCCTCGCAGACCACGCTGGTGGCGCAGGATCGCAACGCGCTCGAACTGCTGGTCGGCGGGCCGGTGACGGACGCGGAACTGCCCGCCTCGCTGTCCGAACTCGACGCGCGGATCGGCAAGGTTCCGGCGGGCCTGTCCTCCGCCGTGCTGCAGCGCCGCCCCGACGTGGTCGAGGCCGAGCACAACCTCAAGGCCACGTACGCGCAGATCGGCGAGGCGCGCGCGGCGTTTTTCCCGACGATCTCGCTCACTTCGGCGCTGGGGCTTGCCAGCACCGCGCTGGGCAACCTGTTCACCGGCAATGCGTTCAACGCCAGCGGCACCGGCAGCGTCTCGCTCCCGCTGCTGGGCGGCACCACCAAGGGCAACCTCGAATACGCCAAGGCCCAGCGCGACTATTACCTGGCGACCTACCGCTCGACCGTGCAGTCCGCGTTCAAGGACGTGGCCGACGCGCTCGCCAGGCGCGGCACCATCACCGACCAGCGCGGCGCGCAGGACCGCCTCGTCGCCGCCGCACAGAAAAGTTACGACCTCGCCGATGCCCAGTACCGCGCCGGCACCGACACTTACATCGCCGCGCTGGTGACGCAGCGCTCGCTCTACGCCTACCAGCAGACGCGCATCGCCACGGTGCTGGCGGACCTCACCAACCGCGTGACCGTCTACACCGCCTTGGGCGCGGACGAGACGCTGGCGAAGTAACAAGCGTCGTCCCGGACTCGCTCCGCTGGCCGAGCCCAACTCACGTTGGAGAGGGGGCTACCTTCACGCCCACGAGGAAGGTTTCAGTGCAACATCATCGCGCTGAGCCTCGCCGATAGGTAGCCGCAGCCCTGCCAGCGGTCCCGGATTCCCCGCCTTCGCGGGGGCGGGCAAGTCCGGGACGGCTGTCTATGCAACCGTACCCATCGTAAAAATCACCCCGTCATCCGATTGCAATACAGGGGCAAACTCTGCCACATAATCGCTGTTGCGAATCAATAGCATTATGGGGTTTCACAGAATGAACGTATCGACACGGCGCGCCTTGGCCCGGACATTGACGACCGGCTGCGCGCTCGGCGGCATGGCGCTCGCCGCCACCGAGGCCCAGGCCCAGGACTCGGGAGAAACGCCGGTCCTCGCCTCCGCCCGCGTCGAGGGCACCGCGATCGACAAGCCGGTAGACCGCAACGCCGCCGGCAAGCCCGAAGTCCTCACCACCACCACCCAGGTCGGCACGCTGCACGACCGCATGGTCGATTCGATCGCCGACTACTCCCGACGCGTCGACGCCGGAGTGAACTTCAACTCCAGCAACTTCAGCATCAACATCCGCGGACTCGACGCCAACCGCGTGCTCACCACCGTGGACGGCATCCGCCTGCCGTGGCTGAGCGACGGCGCGCGTGGGGTGCAGGGCGGCGTCGCCGCGTTCGATTTCAATTCGCTCAGCGCGATCGACGTGGTGAAGAGCGGCGATTCCAGCTTCTTCGGGCAAGGCGCGCTGTCGGGCGTGTTCGCCGTACGCACGCTCGATCCCGAGGACCTGCTGACCGGAGGCAGGCGGACCGGCGCGCTCGCCAAGGCGACGTACGACAGCGCCAGCGACAGCGTGTATCTCAACCAAGCGGGCGCCTTCCGCACCGGCGATACGCTGGTGCTGATCCAGGGCGGCTACCAGAACGGCGCGGAAACCGAGAACCAGGGCAAGGTCGGCGGCACCGGCACCACCCGCACCAAGCGCAACCCCGCCAGCTACGACCAGACCAACCTCATGGTGAAAGTCCACCAGTACCTCGGCGGCGGCCACCGCCTCGGCCTGTCGGGCGAGCTGTTCAAGCGCAGCTACGACGAGGATACGCTGACCAGCGTGAGTTCGACCTATACGCAGTATGCCACGCTCGAACAGAACAAGCGCAAGCGCCTCGCGGGCACCTGGGACTATCAGGCCGGGGGCGACGGCCTGATCCGCGAGGCGCACCTCGTCGGCTACTGGCAGCGGCTGAACTTGCGCACGTACACGCAGGCCACTCGCAAGACCGCGCCGATCGGCCAGTACGACCGCGACAGCGACCTTCAGGACGAATCCTGGGGGGCGCAGGGCAACCTGCTGGCGGCCACCACCACCGGTGCGATCAGCCACGCGATAACGCTGGGCGGCGAGGTCTACTGGACGAAGACCACCCAGTACGCCGCCGGCGTCGACACCTGCACCGCCGCGATCTACGCGTGCTCGTTCCTCCACGTGAACCAGTCCGACATGCCCGATGTCGACGGCACCGATCTTGGCCTCTACGCGCAGGACCGTATGACCCTCGGCGCGTTCCACCTCACGCCCGGCCTGCGCTACGACTACTATCGCCGCACCCCGCAGGACACCGCGACTTACACGCTCAACGCTGCTTACGAAGGCCTGCCCGCCCGATCGAGCGACTCCAGGTTCTCGCCCAAGGTGCTGGTCGAGTTCGACGTGACGCCGGGCCTCACGCTCTACGGCCAGTGGTCGCAGGCATTCCGCGCGCCGTCCGCCACTGAGTTGTACCTGACGTATGGCGGCACCGGCAGCTACGTCAGCATCGGCAATCCCGACCTCAAGCCCGAGACCAGCAACAGCTACGAAGTGGGCGGCAGGTTCGGCGATGCCGAGCGCGGCTTCAAGGTCAGCGTCTACGACAACTACTACCACAACTTCATCGACACGGTGACGACCACCGCCGCCGCCGCGGGTCTTTCCGGCAGCTATCCGTTCGGCGTGTTCGAGTACGAGAACTTGTCGCACGTGCGCATCTACGGCGCCGAGGCGAGCGCACAGTGGGCGCTCAACCCGAACTGGCGGGTGTGGGGCTCGGTCGCCTATGCTCACGGCAAGGACACCGATGCGGATACCTACCTCAACTCGGTGCCGCCGCTGAGGGGCTTGCTGGGCCTGGGCTACAGGCAGGCGCGCTTCGGGGCGGACGTGTCGGCCACAGTCGCGGCGGCGCGCAACAAGGTCGCTGACCCGACCTCGAGCCTCAACAAGACGCCCAGCTACGGCATCGTCGACTTCACCGCCTGGGTGAAGCCGGGGTTGTTCGACGGTTTGCGCATCCAGGGCGGAGTGTACAATATCCTCGACAAGACTTACTACAACGCGCTCGACATCGCCGACAGCTCGACCGTGGGCCAGGCGTACTACAGCCAGCCGGGCCGGACCTGGAAAGCGTCGATGATCGTCGCGTTCTGATTTCGGGGGCAGGGGAGCCGGGGCAGGACTCCCCCCATTTTTCAAGGACTTTCCACGATGCCCACCCTCGTTCAAACCCCCGGCAGCGAGAGCCGGGCGAAGCGGCTCAAGGCGGCGACCGGCGATACGCACGACCGGCTCGACAAGCGGATCATGGCGGGCGACCCGTTCGGCAGCCTCGACAACTACCGCCGGTTCCTCGGCGTGCAGTACCGCTTCCACGCCGACATCGACGCGCTCTACGCCTCCGAGCGGCTGCGCGTGCTGCTGCCCGACCTCGCCGAGCGGCGGCGGCTGGGCCAGATCGGCCAGGACCTGACCGACCTCGGCGCGCCGCTGCCCGAGGCCGAGGCGCCGCGCTTCGCCGATGGGGGCGCCGACCTGGCCGAGGCGCTGGGCTGGCTCTACGTCGCCGAAGGCTCGAACCTGGGCGCGGCGTTCCTGTTCAAGATGGCCCGCGCGCTCGGCCTCGACGAGGGCCACGGCGCCCGCCACCTCGCCGGCCACCCCGACGGGCGCGCTGCCCACTGGCGAAGCTTCACTGCCGCGCTCGATGCGGTGGATCTGGGCGAGGCGGAGGAAGCCCGCATGCAGGAGGCCGCGCGCGAGGCGTTTCGGCGCGTGCATGGGCTGGTCGAAGCGGCGTATTGAGGGGGCACTTTACGCGCACGCCACACACGCTCGCAATGACGGAGTGAGGTAGCATTCTATTCTTCGGGAAGGCGCTAATCCTCCCGCACCTGCGGCACCCGCAGCCGCGCCACCAGGCCACCGTCAGGCCCGGCCGCGAACGACAAGCGTCCGTCGAAGCGCATCATCAGCCGGTGCGCGGTGGGAATGCCCAGGCCGAAGCCCTTGGTATCGCGCGCCCGCGCCTCGTCGAGGCGGAAGAACGGGTCGAGGATCGCTTCGAAATACTGCGAGGGGATGCCCGGCCCGGAGTCCGCGATCTCGATGCACCAATGCCCGGAATCGCGCCGGATCGCGACCCGCGCGGCGCCGCCGAACTGGATGGCGTTCTCGACCAGCGCCTCCAGCGCCATCGCCAGCGGCTCGGCGAACGTCTCCACCATCACCGGGCCTTGCGTCTCGACCCGGGCCTGATCGCCGTAGCGGCCGAGCACGCCGCGCGCCAGTTCGTCGAGGTCGACCGTCTCGGCCTCGGCCGCCAGATGCTGCGCGCGCAGGAAGCGCTGGAGCGAGGCGAGCAGGGCCTCCATCTCGTCGACGCTGGCGAGGATGAGGCCGCCCAGTTCGGCGTCGTCGATCAGTTCGCCGGCCACTTTCTGGCGCGACAGCGGCGTGCGCAGATCGTGGCTGATCGCCTCGAACGAGCGCGCCTGGTCGTGCAGCAGGCGCTCGATGCGCTCCTGCATGACGTTCATCGAATGCGCCAGCTTGCGCAAGTCGGGCGAGCCGGTCTCGCGGATCTCGACCTGCCGGCCCTGGCCGATGGCGTCGGCGGCGTCGCTCATCCGCCGCAGCGGACGGGTAAGGACGTGCAGCGCGAGCAGGCCGATGAAGAGGAACGCCCCGGTGGTCGCCAGAGTCAGCACCGTGGCACGCAGCGCGACCGGCCACATCGCGTTGATGTCGCGCGAGCGGAAGTTGAGCCAGTGCCCGTCCGCCAGCCGGATCGAGCCGACGAGGTCGCACTTGCCCTCGGGCGCGCCCTGCATCGCCAGCCGCAGCGAGCGCCCGGCGAGCGAAGGCTCCCAGTCGAGGATGCGCCGCTCGATCCGCAGCAAGGTCTCGTCGTCGTCGTGGGTGGTGACGGCGGGTCGGGCGGCGACGGCGGCGGCGAGGTGGCGCGTGCTCATCGTCGGCGCGGTGAGCCGGGGGTCGGCGGCGTGGATGCGATCGGACACCACGAGCAGTTCCGCGACCCGGCGCGACTGGTCCTCGTTGAGCGTCTGGCGGTCGATCGACTGGTAGAACAGCAAGCTGGCGGCAAGCTGCAGCACGCCCAGCAAGAGGAACACCAGCGCGACATAGACCGCGAAACGCGGTGCGAATGGTCGTGGCAAGGGGCGTGGTAAAACCTGGGCCACCGTTGCATCCTCTCTGTCCTGTCCGGGCTCGGCGGTGGACCCGGCGCGGCTTTGCCCAGCGGTTCCACCCACACGCCCCCGCGTCAACCGATCGTTGCCGCCAGCAACGATTTGACACGGCTGGCGCCAGGGGTCGAGGGCGCGCAAGGCGACACAGGTTTACACGGTTTACACGGTCCAGAGCGAAAGGTGTCACCTTGGGGCGGAAACTGTCACCTTATGGGGGGGATGTGTCACCTTGGGCGGGGAAAGTGTCACCTTGTGAGCGGGAAGTGTCACCTTGGGTGTCACCTTGTGCGGTACAGGTGTCACCTTGCGGCAGGTTGGGGCCGGGCTTGGGGCGTGGGTTCGGAGCGGGGACCATGGCGCGAAAGTATCGCGCGGAGGTGGTGTAGGAAAGCCACGCCCTACTTTCCTTTCGTCATTGCGAGCGAAGCGAAGCAACCCAGCGCGGCCTAGATCACCCTGGGTTGCTTCGCTGCGCTCGCAATGACGAGTGGGGGTGAGGCCCATCACCCCCGCGTATCGCCGGGCCAGGTCTTCTGCGCTGCCCAGTCGGCCACCTGCAGCGCCTGCAATTGCGCCTCGACCGTCTGCGCCAGCTTCGCGGTCGCCGGTTCGCGGCAGCCCAGGTTATACGTCAAAGCCGTCCGCGTGCCGCTCGGCGCGATCCATTCGACCGTCATCTGCGCCATGTCGGTGGCGGCAGAGGGGCAGGGCTGGGCACGCTCCTCCCCCGTCAGGGGCCGCGCCGAGGCCAGCGCCTTGCGCAACGCCTCGTACGTCTCGCGCCCCGCACTGCGCGCGCGCGGGCCGAGCACGGCGGTGTGCCGCTCGCCGGTGAAGTCCACGCGGCCGGCGGGTGTCACCGCCACCGTGTAGACCGGGCAGAACCCGAAGCAGGGGCCCCGCGATATGCGGATCTCCTCCAGCTTCGGAGAGAGGGGAGGGACGCCGGGCCGCACGCGGGGGGTGCAGGAGATGAGCAGCCCGGCGCCCAGGGCAACCGCTACGAAGGAAATCGCGCGCATCGCCCTTTACCAACCGATCGTGATGGAGCCGCGAAGGGCGAGGTCGACACGCCCATGGCGGTCCTCGCCCGACAGTTCGCCGCCCAGGGTGAAGCCGTTCGACCCGCCGATCGCACGCAGGCGAGCGAACCAGCCGCTGGTGGCGCTATCGCCGGTGAGCGTGAAGTCCTGGCCGTCCTTGAAGTGCGC
>Ga0247734_1002023_pt1 | contig 14161 bp, 7 predicted proteins | sample UWRJL103311B2_FD_180933 | JGI IMG/M metagenome (GOLD analysis project Ga0247734, IMG submission 180933) | Plant litter microbial communities from Arlington Agricultural Research Station in Wisconsin, United States - UWRJ-L103-311B-2 | ecosystem: Environmental > Terrestrial > Plant litter >... | reverse complement strand
CCCTTACGGTAACCATGCATTGCCCCCCAAAGCAGAGGAAGAAGGATGAGAACATCCAATAATTTCATGCTAATAAACTCTTAACCAATGTAGAAACAACGCGTCCATCGGCTTGTCCGGCCAATTCTTTAGTAGCAACACCCATTACTTTTCCCATATCAGAAGGACCGCTGGCACCAACTCTGTCAATAATTTCCTGCACTTTGGTTTTAATTTCTTCTTCAGTAAGTTGCTTTGGCAGGAATTGTTCAATAATTGCCAATTCTGCTTCTTCCACCTGAAGCAAATCTTCCCTTCCTTGCGTTCTGTATATATCTGCTGATTCTCTGCGTTGTTTTGCAGCTTTTGTCAATAATTTTAATTCATCATCTGCCGACAATTCTCCTGAACTGCTGCCTGGTTTCGTTTCTTCCAGTAATATCAGGGATTTAATAGACCGCAAAGCACGTAATGTATCAACTGCTTTTGCCCGCATGGCATCTTTTATACCTGACTCAACCTGACTTTTAAGTGACATATATTAATGATTAAATAAATGATTGGGTAAATTTAGAATACGTAAATGCTAAATTTGCGTTTGAAGGTACAAAGTTACAAGAATCGTTACGAATTGACGAGTAAGTATTGGACATTAGTCTGAAATTGTATCATCCTATTATTCATCACTTAAAATTGTATTATGACTCGTCTCAGCGTAAATATCAACAAAATAGCAACTCTTCGTAATTCACGCGGCGGGGACAACCCAAATGTATTGAAGGTAGCAATGGACTGTGAACGTTTTGGCGCTCAGGGAATAACAGTTCATCCGCGTCCAGACGAAAGACATATCCGTTATCAGGATGTATATGATTTAAGTGAAATTGTAAAAACGGAATTCAATATTGAAGGAAATCCTTCCGAGCGTAAATTTATAGATCTGGTATTGGCTGTAAAACCGAATCAGGTGACGCTTGTTCCGGATAGTTTACAAGCAATTACTTCTAATGCAGGCTGGGATACAGTAAAAAATGCAGATGAATTAACCGAACTGATTAAAGAATTTAAAAAAGATTTTATTCGCGTATCCGTATTTGTAGACGCAGACGAAGCAATGGTAGAAGGCGCCAGAGCTTGTGGTGCAGACCGAATTGAACTTTATACTGAACCTTATGCCGCTTACTATTTTGAAAACCGGCAAAAAGCTGTTTTACCTTTTATTAAAGCAGCAGAAAAAGCAAAAGAACTGGGACTTGGCGTTAATGCCGGCCACGATTTAAGCCTTGACAATCTGCATTTTTTAAAACAATGCATTCCCTGGATGGATGAAGTTTCCATTGGTCACGCATTAATTTCTGACGCGCTTTATCTGGGACTGGAAAATACAATCCAAATGTATTTAAGAGAACTTGAGTTGTAACAGATAAAGATTTCTAGATGACACGGATACACGAATAACCACAAATCAAATTTTACATATCCTATTTTATGTATTCGTGTTAATTCGTGTATTCGTGGCAATATCCTATTTTCCGCCAAAAGTTTTTGCAACTTTCATTGCAATTCCCATGTCGCCTTCAATTTTGAGTTTCCCGGTCATTAAAGCCATCATCGCGTTCAAATCTCCGTCAATAAGTTTTAAGGCATTTTTTACAGAAACTTCCAAAGTACAATCTGCATCCAGATCCTCGTTTGAAACCGTATTTGGAACTACCTTGCTATTGATAAATACATTTCCTTCATCTGTTTTGAACTTTAACGTAGCGTCCAAACCGCTGTCCGTACCAAGCATATCTTTAACACGTTCTGTAAGAATTTGAAGACTCATAATTAATTGGGCTTTATTCGTTTTAATGTTGTGTTTTTCATTGTAACAAGACGACAAATGTATATTCCCTGACAAGAATATTCAAATGCTCTTGGTGTTTCAATGTAAAACTACAACTTTTGCGCCCTCTTTTCGAGAAAACACATTTTGTCCAGATATAACCAATGAGTGAACCAATCAGCCGTCCAACATTTCTCACATTTTTATGTTTTTTAACTTTCATGAGTTCCGTATCCGGCCTATGGAGTCAGTCAGAACGTTTGTGGAATCCAGCTATCACAGCCGAAAAAACCAGAGAAACTTTTGAATTAGTACAGGAAAATATAAAAACCCAGGCTATTGAGGCTGATACCAAAGCAATGAACAACATGTTTGATTCTGTGATTAGCCAGACTTCATCCCGGACCATTCTGACAGGTGCAATCATCATGCTTATTTTTGAAACGTTTTCGTTGTATGCAGCTTATTTAATGTGGAATCTGGAAAAGAAAGGATACTACCTATATCTTGGCGGCATAGTAGTAGCTTTTTTGGCGCCATTATTTTTAATCGGTGGCTGGCTTGGGATTATTACGTCAATGGCAGGTATATTTCTCAGCGTTTTTATGGCCATATTTTATGCTTTCAATTTAAAATATATGCATTGAAAAACAGTGGCACAGCGTTTAAAACTTAAAAGCTGAAAAGAAGAAAAATCTGAAATTCACAATATGAATTCAGAATAGATTCCTAAGTCCTTGCATTCCACGCAGAAAAGATTTTATTTTGCGCACTAATTCGAAATGAGAAAATGGCATTAATTACAAAAATCAGAGAGAAATCCGGCGTCGCGGTTACGGTAATTGCTATCAGCTTAATCCTCTTCATGGTAGGAGGAGACCTAATGGGACCCAATTCTATGCTGGGTGGAGGCAACAACCAGGTTGTTGGTGAAATAGCAGGTAAAGAAATCAATATCAAAGACTTCCAAAGTCGTGTTGATGGTTTTAAACAAAATTATGAAGCACAATCCGGACGCAGTCTGAATGAAAATGAGCTTGGTTCTTTACGCGATCAGGCCTGGAATCAATTTGTTGTTGACATTGCTTACAAAAAGCAATTTGATGACTTAGGCTTGACCGTTACAGATGACGAACTTGTTGATATGGTTCAGGGAAACCACATCAGCCCGTCTATCGCACAAGCATTTTCAGATCCAACTACCGGACGTTTTGATAAAAATGCCGTTGTCAATTATTTAAAAAATCTTAAAACTTTACCCGTTGAACAACAAAAATCATGGGAGAATTTTGAGAAAAGTCTGCGTGAAGAACGTACACGCAGCAAATATGAAAACCTACTGAAATTCTCTACATATATTCCTAAAGCACAAGCTGAAAAAGAATATGTTGCTCAAAATACAAAAGCATCTCTTCGCTATTTATATGTGCCTTACTTTTCTATTGTAGATACTACAATTAAAGTAACAGATAGTGATCTTGAAAAATACCTGAGTGCACATCGTCAGGAATACAAAGGAACTGATACACGTTCAATTGAATATGTAACATTCCCGGTACAACCTGCAAAGGATGACAGTGCGGCACTTTATACTGAAATAAAAGAATTGGCGCGTGGATTAGCAACAGCTACAAACGATTCTTCTTTTGCAAGTATGAATTCGGATATTCCACTGCCGATTAACATGTCCTATGCTACGATGTCAGACCAATTAAAAGAAGCGGTTAAGACATTTGTGCCTGGTGGTGTTTACGGTCCGTACCGTGAAGGAAATACTTACTATATCTATAAATATGGCGGAACGAAAGTTGATACTGTTTCTTCAGCAAGAGCAAGTCATATTCTTATCCGTGCTGAAAATCAGTCGGATTCTGCCAAAGCAACTGCCCGTACAAAAGCAGAAGCGATTCTTGCTCAGATAAAAGCAGGTGCAAATTTTGAAGCTTTGGCTGCTACATCCAGTGCAGACCCCGGTTCGGCACAGCGTGGCGGAGATTTGAGTTATTTCCAAAATAACGGTGCCATGGTTAAACCTTTTGAGGAAGCTGTTTTTTCTGCTACTTCAACAGGTTTGATTCCAAGACTGGTAGAAAGTCAGTTTGGATTTCATATCATTAAAGTAACTGCAACCAAGTCTAACACGTTATATCGTATTGCGGCTATCGGAAAAACGATTGCACCAAGTCAGGCAACACGTGACGAAGCTTACCGCAAGGCTGATGAGTTTGCCAATTCTGTTAAAACAAAAGAACAGTTTGACGAAGCAATCAAGAAAAATAAAGCACTGGTAGTTGCAACTGCTAATCGTGTTCCTGAAACAGCAACCAATATCAATGCAATTCAAAATGGCCGCGAAATTGTACGCTGGGCATTTAAGGATGATACCAAAATAAATAATGTATCTCAGGTATTTGAAACCGAAGAGCAATATATCGTTGCAGTTCTGACTGGTAAATCAGATCAGGATAATGTGAAAGTTGACGATTTCCGTGATGAGCTGACTACTAAGGTTCGTAATCAATTGAAATCTGAACAAATCACAGCTAAATTAAAAGGTGCAACCGGCGACCTGGAAGCAATTGCTAAAAAATATGGTGCTGGTGCTTTGGTAGAATCCGCTTCGGATATATCTCTGGCAACAGGATTTTTAACAAGTGCTGGCTTTGACCCGATTGCATTGGGTAAAGCATTTGGTCTGAAACCAGGTCAGAAATCAGGTGTATTTACTGGTGAAAACGGCGTGTTTATTATGGAACTGATCAATAAAACAGAAGCTCCTAAAATTGCAGATTATACGCAATACAAAACGCAGCTGACACAATCATTGGAAAGCCGGATGTCCTATCTGGTAAACGAAGCGATTCGTGGAAATGCAAAAATTGAAGATCGCCGCGCTAAATTCTTTTGATTCGAATTTAAATAAATATTTATTGAAAAAGAGGAGCAGAATTCATTTCTGTTCCTCTTTTTAATTTTATCTGCAATATTTTCAAAAAAAAGTGATAGTATTGCAGTATGAAATGTCAATAGTACACTTATTAATTTAAAAGAAGTTAAGAAGGAGGTAGTTAAGAAGTTAGAAGTGGAGTTAAAGAACTTACCGGATTATTTCTGTCTGCTGAATTCTGTTTTTAAAGTATTTACAAAACGATTAACAATAACAACAAATGAGCATACTACTTGGAGAACAGGAGTATTTTAAAGGTATCGGGAAAATTGCATTTGAAGGTCCCGAATCAGACAATCCGTTAGCATATCGCTGGTATGATGAAAATCGTATTGTTGCGGGTAAAACGATGAAAGAACATCTTCGTTTTGCTGTTGCATACTGGCATACTTTCTGTGGAAATGGCGGAGATCCATTTGGAGGTCAAACCCTGTTTTACCCATGGGACGAAAAAGCTGATGCAATTGGCCGTGCAAAAGATAAAGCAGATGCTGCTTTTGAATTAATCACGAAACTGGGGGTTCCATATTATTGCTTTCACGATGTGGATGTAGTAGATTATTCTGATGATGTGCGTGACAATGAAAAACGCATTCAGACGATGACGGAATATCTTGCTCAGAAACAAAAAGATTCTGGTGTGAAGTTACTGTGGGGAACGGCAAATTTATTCAGCCATCACCGTTATATGAACGGTGCTTCTACCAATCCTGATTTTGACGTTGTATCTCACGCGGGTGCTCAGATTAAGATGGCAATTGATGCTACGATTGCATTAGGTGGCGATAATTACGTATTCTGGGGTGGTCGCGAAGGTTATATGACTTTGCTTAACACAGATATGAAACGTGAGCAGGAACACTTTGCTCAAATGTTAAAAATGGCTGTTTCTTATGCACGTGGAAAAGGATTTACAGGCAAATTCTTTATTGAACCAAAACCTTGTGAACCAACTAAACATCAGTATGATTACGATGCGGCTACTGTAATTGGCTTCCTTCGTCAGCATGATTTGCTTGGAGATTTCGCATTGAACCTGGAAGTAAACCACGCTACATTAGCAGGCCATACATTTGAACACGAATTACAGGTTGCTGCTGATGCCGGAATTTTAGGATCAATTGATGCAAACCGTGGTGATTATCAGAATGGCTGGGATACAGATCAGTTCCCAAATGATTTGTCGGAATGGACAAAAGCATTGCTTGTAATTTTACAAGCTGGCGGATTAAAAGGCGGTGGTATTAACTTTGATGCCAAACGTCGTCGTAATTCAACAGACGTAGCTGACGTATTCTATGCGCACATTGGTGGTATGGATGTTGTTGCACGTGCATTAGTAATTGCTGATAAAATCAGAACAAACGGTGAATATGATAAAATCCGTACGGATCGTTATGCTAGCTTTGATGCCGGAAAAGGATCAGAATTCGAAACCGGAAAATTGAAACTGGAAGATTTGTTTGAACTTGCAGCTGCAAAAGGCGAACCTGCAACTTTGTCAGGAAGACAGGAATATCTTGAAAATCTGATCAACAGATTCATTTAATCGAATTAAAAAGTAAATTAATAAGGTAAATGGCTTTGGAGATTTTTTTCCAAAGCCATTTGTTGTTAATCTTTTCCCATTTACAAGGTTACATAAGCACCGCAAAAATTATATCATAAATTAGAATTTCCTTTTCGTATCTTTCCAGCGGAAATACAAACTCTTATTTCCATCTCTCATCGTTGTGAATCTTCACTTTCCTGTCCGGGACTTCCAGTCGGGACTTCCTGTCGGGGAAATATTACACTTAAAATTACAATTGATTTCAAAAGCAATATGGCTCTCACAATATGTGATGTGCTTCATTTTGTTATTACTCAATTCGAAATTAGAGTCTAACTAATTACACACAACAAATAATATCAAGATGAGACACATTTTACCAACAAATCATTTTATTTTCCAATTTTCTAAAAGCAATTTCTGCAAGTTTTTGCTAATCGTTCTTTGTCTTAGTTTTCAAGTATCACATTTAGCATTTGGTATTTCAAACAAATCAAAAATCTTTATTCCAACCACTACTACGGTCAATCCTTTACCAACCATTTGTTCTTCTGAAACAGCTGTAATCCTTTCTGCAACCGTTTCACCAGATCCGGAAGGCGGGAGTATTCAGTTTCAAATTGATGGTGCAAATGTTGGAACAGCCGTCTCTGTATTAAGCGGAGTTGCTTCAATGAATTATGATGGATCTGCTTTAACGCATGGAAATCATGTAGTAAAAGCCATTTTTAATGGAAACGGATCATTTACAACCAGTACAAGTCCTGATGCTATTTTAAGTGTTAATGGAGTAAACCCTGGTTTAATTGCAAAAGGCGCAAGCGCTCCCGGTCCTGCATGTTCCTCATTAAATCCCAACGTAACTCTTGTACCAAACGGAACAACAAGTATAGCAGCAACAGGAAACGGAACAATTACTTACATTTGGCAACAGAGCATAGATGGCGGGTTGACCTGGACTGAGCCCGAAGGAACAGCTACGTTACCTTCCAACACGAGTGTTCAGTTTAATCCAAAGTCGATGACCACGACTACAAAATTACGTAGAGTTGCAACTTCCACATTAAATTCAATCGCCTGTATGGCCTATTCCAACGAATTGGAATATATTGTTTACCAGGCTCCCATCGTGGCTTCTATTATTGCATCAACTTATAATGTCTGTGAAGGTTCAACCTTGCAGTTAACAAATGCAACTCCTGGTGGTGTCTGGAGCAGTAATAATTTCGAAAGCGTAACAATTGATGCTTCCGGACTTGTTAAAGGAATATCGGCAAGTGCATCAAGCAGCTCAAATGTAAGTTATAAAGTAACGGATGGAAATGGTTGCTCAAAGAATGTAAACCGGACAATTGCAGTAAGAGCATTACCAGAAGTAACTTCCAGAATATTAGTATGTAACGGAGAAGTATTTAATCTTAGCCCGGGTTCGGCAGGAACCTGGATAAGCAATAACACAGCAGTGGCAACTGTAACGAATGCAGGATTAGTGACAGCAGTAGCCACAGGTACAGTTTCATTTACTTATACAAATAACACCGCACCGCGTTGTGCAAATACAACTCCGCTTACTACGGTTAATACCAGCCCACTGGCACTAATTGATTCTGAAAACTTTGAAATTTGCGCCGGCCAGCCTGTTACAATTAAGGGAAATGTTACAGCAATTGGAAATTGGACCGTTACTTTAAACAACGGCTCAACAGCTACCGGAACAGATAATGGCTCTTTTGAAATTGTAGTAAATCCGGTATCCAGTCAAAATTATAAGATAACATCGCTTTCATCAGCAAGTTGTAATGCTAAATCAGCGGATTTGACGGGAACTACATCAGTCATTGTCAAATCAACTCCTGCTACTCCTATTATCAATGTTGTAGATAATTGCAATGAAACTTCCACATTAACAGCTTCCAATTATACCGGTTCATTACTCTGGTCAACAAACGAAATTACTGAATCCGTTACCGTTTCAATGACAGGGAATTACCAGGTTTCTCAAACGATTAATAACTGCATGAGTAATTCGGGTTCAGCAACGGCTAATCCAAAAACTACTCCTGCAATTCCAACAGTTATTTCACCCATAACATATTGCAAAAATGTTACTGCCACCCAGCTAATTGCTGTTGGAACTGATTTGCTTTGGCACGAAACACAAACAGCAGGAATTGGTGATAATGCAGCTCCTATTCCGCAAACAGCAATTTTAGGTACTATCAATTATTATGTCAGCCAAACGGTTAATGGTTGCGAAAGTGAACGGGCAATTATAACAGTAAATGTAAATGACGATTGCGGTTCTATGCCAGTTACTTTGGTTGAATTTTCAGTGAGAAATTCAGAAAATGCAGTACTGCTTGCATGGAAAACTACGAGCGAAATTAATTCTTCAAGATTTGAAATAGAGAGAAGTTCCAATCCGGTAAAAGGATTTACCAAAATTATTTCTGTTTCTTCCAAAAACAATGAATTGGGTGGAAATTATAACTATACAGACTTTGATATATCTCCGGATAATATGATTTACTATCGTCTGAAAATGGTTGATTGGGATGAAACTTTTGCTTACAGTAAGATCCAACAAATTAAATCTGGCAACATTCCAGCCACAGTACTTTATCCTAATCCAGCTTCTCAATATTTAAATATCAAAACTTATGACTGGAAAGATGTAACCGAAATCAAAATTTATAATATGAATGGCAGTTCGGTTTATGAATTATCGGGTGATCAATTAATTCATAAACTCGAAATCAATAAATTACTTTCTAATTCATATATCATTGAAATAACAAGAAAAAATGGCAAAAAAGAATTGAGCAGATTTATGGTAACCCATTAAGAAGTCAGTTTTTAAATAAAGAATATTCATTTTATTTTTATCTTGATTTTATGAGTCTGTAAAAATTTATCTGCGAAATAGATAAATTTTTACAGACTCATATTTTTTATATACGTAAAAAAATTTTGCTTTTTTTTACATAAGTTAAGTATATTTATAAGTACTTATGTTTTTATTAATATATACATTTACTAAATTATATTCTATGATAAAATAAATTTCTATTTAAAATCTGCATTAATTTTCAGTTCCTTTCCGGAATAATTGATTTGCGTCTTTATGCACAATTTCAAATCAACGTTACTCTTCTTAATTAATATCCAGCCAATTTGATTTTTGTAAATCAACTTGGACGGCATTACTGTTTCTTCCTACCATTCAGCGTTATCTTACTTAATAAACCCTCGTATAGATCTGTTTTACAGGTCCATAGTGAATTATTATTGTTCTGACTCAACGTCATTTCCGTTCCTATTTCCTGTTTTTTATTAGTTCTACGCACGACTATCCTTTTGTAAAATGATCCTAAATTTTTAAGGTAATTATTTTATTAAACATATGTAGAAATAATTTTAAATAAATAAAGCTAAATCTTATGATACGGTTTCTATTATTTAAAACAGGAAATTAATGGACGATATATTAAATAAACCCCACTTAATAATTTCCCATCTAATTATTTAATTAAAATTCAATTTTATGAAATCTATTTCTTCAAACTTTATTTTATTAATTACCAATTTTCAAAATATTAATCAGAATAAAAAATATAAAGTTCGATGTACCCCACTTAATATTAAATCTCCCAATGAAGTAGTTCGACAAAATTCTATTTATTTCTACATTAATAATTTAAAATTTACCTCACTCTTATTATATATTCTATTAATTGTATTTACAAGTTCAGTGTCTGCTATTGGACAATCTGTTCAAAATACAATATCAGGAAAATCATTTACTGCAATTCAGTCAGCTATTGATGATAACGACACAAAAGACGGTGATGTATTAACAGTAAGTGCAGGAACTTATACAGAAAATATAATTATCAATAAATCCCTCACAATTAATGGACCTAATGCCGGAACAGCCGGGACCGGATCAAGAGTTGCCGAAGCTATTTTATCCAATAGTTCTATTAATGTAATCAGCTCGGGCGCCGTTGTAATTAATGGATTTCATATTTATCAAACTAATAATACGAGTGTCGCTATATCCCTTGGTGGGAATTCACCGGTAACAATTCAAAATTCTAAAATTGAACGGGTAGGTACAGATGCCGGTCAAACGGTTCGCGCGATTGTAACTTCATCCGGAAGCGGGATTAAAAATATTAAGGATAATTTATTTACAGGCTCGACTGCCGGAGGATTATTTAGTGGCCATAAAACCTGGACCAGCGGAATTTATATTAACGGCGCTTCCAGTACAGTGAATGTTACAGGCAATACATTTGAAAATCTCAGGGCTGCGCTCAATTTAGATGATTATAACAATGGCATATCCATTTCGGGTAATACATTTAACACAAATGGTACACATTTTTCATTTGGAGGCTCCTCACCTACTGCCGGATCTTATATAATGGGCGCTAATAATTTCAAAGCGCCAGCAGATGGATTTATGAATTTGAGCAATGTTGATAATACATTCCGGTTAGATATTACTGCATCTACATGGAACGGTGTTGCCTTTAGCAGTTTGCCCTTAGCTGATTTATTTCTTGTGGAAGCTGGCATGTATCATCGTGGCAGGTCTGGTAGAAACGGACTGGTAACTTATGTTGCCGGGAATCAATATGTATATGGAGGCTTGACCACCATTCAGTCTTCAATTAATTACGGCACTGCAAATGATATTATACATATCCGGCAAGGAACTTATAATGAATCAATTACAGTAAATAAAAATTTAACATTTGAAGGAGCTAATAAAGGCACTTGTGGCACCGGGTCAAGAACTGACGAAACTATTTTTACAGCTCCTGCTACGGAAACCGGTGTGATTACACTAAGTGGTGCTGTAACTGCTTCATTTGACGGAATTAAAGTGGACGGACTTGGAGTTGCCTATCTTACACAGCCGAATCAGGGATTAGTGTTTAAAAACTCTGTTTTTGAACTGGATTTTTTACCGGGAACAAACAATATTTATGCTGCTTCAAACTCATTAACGCTGGATTGTAATCTTTTTAAAGCCATTAATGGAACCAACGACGGATCTGCTTCACATATCTTTGTAGGTAGTGGAACATTAAACGCATCGAATAATAAATTCACCTCTGAGGACGCTATAACTGTTCTGACAAATACCAGATCTACTACCAGCCTGCCTACATGGTTCAACCTCACAGCAAATGCGAATAACCTTTCTGTGCAAAGCAATGAATTCAAAAAAATAGATATCGGAATACTTTTGGCTTCAAACGCCGGAAATGTTACGATTAAAAATAACGAATTCAGTGAAGCGAAACGGGACGCTTACAAACCGGGAAATGGTTATGGTACAGGTATCGCTATTTTCGGCAACTACACACCTGCCGACCAGGTTTTAATTCAAAACAATAAATTTTATGAAAGTGAAACCGGAATTCGTACATCAACCGGTGACGCTTCTAATAATTTCCCGGCAACAAGTCTTGTTACTATTTCAAATAATTCCTTTGTAAATATTACAAATGGCTCTTTCCGTATTGGAGATTCATATAACAGCAGTATAAATAAATTAAATGCAGCCTGTAACTGGTTTGATAATGCGCCTATTGTAACAGGAGGCGACAATATTATTTCTAATCCCAAACTGGCTTCAGGAACTGATGATGATGCAGCTATCGGATTTCAGCAAACAACGCCGGTTTGTGCTTTTCCAACTGAATTCTGGGTGAATGATGGCTCACAAACCGGAGATGTTTATACAACCGCCGTTGGAAATGATGCAAATCCGGGAACCCAGGCGTTGCCTTTCCGGACGATTAATCATGCAATATCTGTGGCAGCTGCCGGAAATACTATTTTTGTTGATGCTGGTACGTATGCAGAAAATGTTGTTGTAGACAAAACCCTGATTATAAAAGGTGCAACAAAAACCACTACAATTGTACAGGGTAGCGGTCCTAATTCCGGAATTGGTATTGATATCCGGGCAGCTGATGTTACGCTAGATCAATTAACGTCAGACAATTACAATTACGGAATCACAATTAATGCCAGCGGAACTGCACACAAATTGAAAAACCTTAAAGCTACAAACAATGGTGTGGCCGGTATTGCAGTGCCTTACACCGCTGAAAATGCTGCTATTTCCGGATTACAAATTGATAATGTCGATGCCACAGGAAATTCGGAAGGGCTGGAAGTATTTGTTACATTGGCAGGCTCAAAAGTGTTTGATAATGTGTCTATTACAAATTCTAATTTTAGCAATAACTCTAAAAAAGGAATTTATATAGAACGCGCCAATAATGTCACCATTGACGGTGTAACGATGGATAATAGTGGTAATGACCCGACTAATGGAAGCAACAATAACGGTATTGATTTTAACCTGAAATTTGCAGCTTATTCGGGAATAACCATTCAGAATTCAACCATTACGAAAAGTGGATACCAGGGAACTGCCGGTACGGCAGCAGACGGACCTTCGGCTCTTACAATAAAAGCACGGGATGAATCCACACATCCCACTTACGGTCCAAATCCGGCGACTCTTACCGGGGTAACAATATTTCAAAATGTTATTTCAGGTCCTGTAAATGGTATTCGAATAGGTGAATATGGGAAAATAAATGCTGGTCCATCAAATGTGGTTATTGAAAAAAATGACCTCAGTAACAGTGCTTTTGGTTCGCCATTTTCTAATAAAGCAATTATAAATAATACAAACGGCAATATTACCATTGCTTGCAACTGGCATGGAACAATAATAAAATCAGAAGTTGTGGCCACTTTTGCAGCAACGGGTTCCGGTACAAATAATCTTACAACAGTTGCCAGTAATTCTTCCCGTACAGTATGTATTCAACCTGTTGTACCTACTGATTTTTATGTTAATGATCAGATTACAACAGGCGATCATTACACAACAGCTATTGGAAATGATGCAAATCCGGGAACACAAGCGTTGCCTTTCGCAACTATTAATCACGCAATTTCAGTAGCAGCTGCCGGAAATACGATTTGGGTAGACGCAGGCACTTACGTTGAAAATGTGGCTGTAAATAAATCGCTGATTTTGAAGGGTTCAAATTTTGGTATAAATCCTAAAACAGGGATGCAGCTTGCACAGTCCATTCTTATTCCGGCAACTTCACAGCCTAACATCGGTGCCGCATCACCCGTTTCGGTCATTAATTTTTCAGGAACTACCAATGGATCTGTGATTGATGGGTTTACAATAAATGGAGATAATCCGTCTATTACCAGTGGTGTACCGATCAATGAAAATACTGGTGATGTAGATGCAACTGCAGGAATATCAGCTTATAATATAATTTCCGGTACACGGGTAAGCAACAATGTTATCCTGAATGTTAATTATGCAGGAGTTTTATTCCATAATGGTGCTACCGGTGCTCCGACTTCTGATAATTTAATCACTGCCAATGTATTCAAAGACCTCAGAAATCCAACATATGGTGGAATTGGTGCGTTTATTGGAGGGAACAATTACGTTTCAGTTACCAATAATTATTTTGAAGGTGTAAGGTCAGGTATACAAACCGATAATTACTGGCAGGCAGATCCAGGTAACAGTCATACGATCAGTGGGAATATTGTAGAAGCAGTAAGACGTGGAATTATGCACAATAATGCGTATGCCAATGCGGCCCAGCTTATTATAACAAACAATACAGTAAGTGCTTATCCGGGAACTACTGAAAATGACGGTATCATGATCAGTTCTCTTCAGGGAGCAGCTGCGGCAACAGTTGAAGACAACACCGTTTCCGGGATCAGTTCCGTTACACATGGTTATCAGCTTTGGAATAATCCTACATCCAGTACAATTACC
>Ga0247734_1002022_pt1 | contig 14163 bp, 11 predicted proteins | sample UWRJL103311B2_FD_180933 | JGI IMG/M metagenome (GOLD analysis project Ga0247734, IMG submission 180933) | Plant litter microbial communities from Arlington Agricultural Research Station in Wisconsin, United States - UWRJ-L103-311B-2 | ecosystem: Environmental > Terrestrial > Plant litter >... | reverse complement strand
CATCGCCGACCGCGACCGCCAGTTCGCCATCGCGGAACTCGATCACCAGCCCCGCCTCGCGCGCCGCCGCATCGCGGCTGGTCAGCGCGGTGCCGCCGGCGGTCTTCACCAGCGCATAGCCGCGCTGCAGCGGCAGCTTGGGGTCGAGCTGGGGCAGCACGCGGGCCCAAGGCGCGAAGCCCTGCCGCGCGCGGTCGAGCCGCTGGGTGAGCAGCCGCGCGGTGAGGCCGACGCGTTCGAGGTCCTTGGCGCTGGCGGCGACGCGGTGGCGCAGCAGCGGCAGCGAGAGGTTGCCTGCCACTTGCTGCAAGCGCCGGTCCTTCCGGGTCGCCTCGTCGCGCAGGCCGCGGCGCAGGCGCTCGCCCAGTTCGTCGAGCTTCTGGGCGCGGGCGGCCAGGATCGCCTCGGGCCGGGGCAAACGCTGCACGCGCGCCTCCAGCCGCTCGCGCCCCAGCACCACCGGACGCAGCGCGCAGCGGCGCATCCGCAAACCGAGGTCGTCGAGCTGGGCCTTGAGGTCCATCCGCACCGGCACCGCCATTTCGGCGGCAGCCGTTGGCGTGGGCGCGCGGCGATCTGCGGCATAGTCGCACAGCGTGATGTCGGTCTCGTGGCCGACTGCCGAGATCACCGGGATCGTCGATTCGGCGACCGCGCGCACGACGATCTCTTCGTTGAAGCCCCACAAGTCCTCGATCGAACCGCCGCCGCGCGCGACGATAACGAGGTCGGGGCGCGGCACCGGGCCGCCGGGCCGCATCGCCGAGAAGCCGCGCACCGCGTTCGCCACTTGCTGCGCGGAGCCTTCGCCCTGCACCAGCACCGGCCAGACCAGCACGTGCGTGGGGAAGCGATCCGCCAGGCGGTGCAGGATGTCGCGGATCACCGCGCCGGTGGGCGACGTGACGACGCCGATCACCTTGGGCAGAAACGGCAGCGGACGCTTGCGCTCGGCATCGAACAGCCCCTCGGCCGCCAGCCGTGCGCGCAGCTTTTCGAGCAGCGCCAGCAGTGCGCCTTCGCCGGCGATCTCCATCGTCTCGATGACGATCTGGTACTTCGAGCGGCCGGGATAGGTGGTCAGCTTGCCGGTGGCGATCACCTCCACGCCGTCCTCGGGCCGGAAGGCGAGGCGCTGGGCGCCGCCCTTCCACATGACCCCGTCGATCAGCGCCTTGTCGTCCTTGAGCGCGCAATAAAGGTGGCCCGAGGCCGCGCGCTTCACGCCCGAAAGCTCGCCGCGCAAGCGCACGAAGCCGAAGCGATCCTCGACCGTGCGCTTGAGCAGGTTCGAAATCTCGCTGATCGAGAGCGGCGCGGCGTTGTCCCCGGCGCTCTCCTTCGCTACCAGCCCCCCGGAATGCATGGCGTCATCATCGTCATGGAAGAAACGGTCGGAAGGCACGGGAAATGAACATCCTGCTACTGGGCTCGGGCGGCCGCGAACATGCGCTGGCGTGGAAGCTGGCGCAATCCCCGCGCTGCGATACCCTGTGGGCCGCGCCGGGCAACCCCGGTATCGCGCATTACGCGACCTGCGTGGCGCTGGATGCGACGGACCATGCCGCCGTGCTGGCGTTCTGCGAGGCGAACGTCATCGGCCTCGTGGTGGTCGGCCCCGAAGCGCCGCTGGTCGACGGGCTTTCCGACAGCCTGCGTGCCCAGGGTTTCGCGGTGTTCGGGCCAAGCAAGGCCGCCGCGCAGCTCGAAGGTTCGAAGGGCTTCACCAAGGACTTGTGCGCCCGCGCCGGGATCCCGACCGGAGGCTACGAGCGCGTGACCAGCGAGGCCGACGGCCTCGCCGCGCTGGAGAAATTCGGCGCGCCGGTGGTCATCAAGGCCGACGGGCTCGCGGCGGGCAAGGGCGTCACCGTCGCCATGACGATGGACGAGGCCGAGGCCGCCGTGCGCGACATCTTCGCCGGGCGCTTCGGGCAGGCCGGTGCGGAAGCGGTGATCGAGGAATTCCTCGAAGGCGAGGAAGCCAGCTTCTTCGCGCTGACCGATGGGTCCACCATCGTCCCGTTCGGCTCGGCGCAGGACCACAAGCGCGTGGGCGAGGGCGATACCGGCCCCAACACCGGCGGTATGGGCGCTTACAGCCCGGCACGCGTGCTTACGCCCGCCCTGGAGGCGCAGGCGATGACGCAGATCATCGCCCCCACCGTGCGCACGCTGGCGGACGAAGGCATGCCCTATTCCGGCGTGCTGTTCCTGGGCCTGATGCTGACCGCCAAGGGGCCCGAGCTGATCGAATACAATTGCCGCTTCGGCGACCCGGAATGCCAGGTCATGCTGATGCGCCTCGAATCCGACCTCGTCGAACTGCTCCACGCCTGCGCCGAGAACCGCCTCGCCGCGATCGAGCCGCCGCGCTTTTCGGACGACGTGGCGCTGACGGTGGTGATGGCGGCGAACGGCTATCCGGGCACGCCCGAGACCGGCGGCGCGATCGGCGGACTGGACGCGGCCGAGGCGACCGGCGCCAAGGTCTTCCACGCCGGCACCACGCTGAAGGACGGCGCGCTGGTGGCGAGCGGTGGGCGCGTGCTCGCCGTCACCGCGCGCGCGGGCAGCGTCACCCAGGCACAGGCGAAGGCCTATGCGGCGGTCGACGCGGTCGATTTCCCCACTGGCTTCTGCCGTCGCGACATCGGCTGGCGCGAAGTGGCCCGCGAAAATGCTTGAGCGCGCCGACCCGATCCTGAAGCTGTGCCTAGCCTTCGCCGCGCTCTTCGCGGGTGCGGGAGTGGGCTACTACCACGGCATCTACCTGCCTGCGCAGGACGTGCGCCGCCAGCGCCTCGAGATGACCGAACGCCAGGCGCACGAGGCCGAACAGGCCCACGCCCTCGCCGAACGCGCCCGGCGCGTGCAGGCGGCCCAGAACGACTACGCGCAGTGCGTCGGCTATGCCGAGGCGATTTACAAGCAGCGCTGGGGGCAAGCTTGCCAGTCCATGCACGACGCCGACCAGTCGGCCTTCGAGGACTGCGCGGATGACCTGTTCAGCACCCGCGACGGGTGCCTCGCGAAGCATCCCATCCGCCCGGCGCAGGACTGCGCCCTGCCCACGCAGACCGCGCAATCGCTGTCGGACGCGCGCGAACAGCGCAAGGGGGAATGTGCGGGGGCGCTGGAAGCGGCGCAGAAGTCCGGCCTGGCAAAGTGATGTTTGCGTCGTCCCGGACTTGATCCGGGACCGCTGGCCGGGCCGAGCCCAACTCACGGCGGGACGTTCCCCCTCCTTTTCGTCATTGCGAGCGCAGCGAAACAACCCAGAGCGGCCTAAAACTTCCCTGGGTTGCTTCGCTGCGCTCGCAATGACGAAAGGGGGGGCGTGAGGGGGTACCCCATCGCTATGCTCGTCATCCAAAAACTAAAAAGGCCGGACTTTCGCCCGGCCCTTCGTCAGTTCTGCAACCGAAAGATCAGTGGCCGGCCGCAACCGCGGTCTGCGCGTCGCGTCCGTCGCCTTCGGGGGCGGAGAGGATCGCGCGGGTGATCTGGCCCTTGGCGACGGTGTAGGTGCCCGGATCGCCGACCGTCGAGCGGATCGACGGCTCGGCGGTGCCGGCCATGCTCAGCGCCGATTTCTCGATGTCGCTGCGCGCCTGCGGGCCGCCGAACAGCGCGTCGAGCGTCTGCTGCTGGAGCGAATCGTCGGTGGGGCGGGGCTGGCCTTCCTTGGGCGGGGCCAGCGAGAAGTCGGGCGGGACCACCAGCGGAGTCTGGCGCTGCACCGCGAACTCGTCGGGGCGGGCGCGGTTGAACAGGCCGGTGCTGCCGCAACCCGACAGCAGGACGGCGCCGGTCGCGACGAGCACGAGGGCACCGGTTTTCTTCATGCGCATCAAAATCAAGTCTCCGGGGCGGTTTGCGCCGCTGCATCGGGCTTTTCGCGCGAAAACAGGGAACGGGCAAGGATAATCAGGACGCCGATGGTGATGGCCGCGTCGGCGAGGTTGAAGATCAGGAACGGGCGGACGCTACCGAAATGCAGGTCGGCGTAATCGATCACGTAGCCCACGCCGAAACGGTCGCGGATGTTGCCCGCAGCGCCGCCCAGCACGAGGCCGAGCGCGGCGATCTCGGGCAGCTTGCGTTCACGCAACAGCCACACCAGCACGAACGCCGCGATCACCCCGGTCATCGCCACCAGCGCCCAGCGCCCCTCGGGCGAGCCGGCGGTGAACAGGCCGAGCGAGACGCCGAAATTGCGCGTCCAGGTGAAGTTGAAGAACGGGAGGATGTAGACCTGCCCAACCTCTTCAAGCCGCACCGTGCCCACCAGCCAGCCCTTGATCGCCTGGTCGATCGCGAAGATCGCCAGCGCGACGACGAGGCCAATGGCGCGCCGGGTCCAGGCGTTGCTCACGCCGGCACCTCGTCGCCCACGACGTCCTCGCAGCGGTCGCACAAGTCGCCGTCTTCCGAAACTTCGGGAAGGTGGCGCCAGCAGCGGCCGCACTTGTGGTCAGGGCTTACGCTCACGACGATACGGGCTTCGGTAGCGCGGGCAATTTCGTAGGGGTCATCCATAAACTCATCCACGAGCGCAACTTCACTGGAGATGAACAATTCCGGCAGATCTACGCCAATGAAATGCTGCAAGTGCTCATGGCGATGAATATCCAGTTCAATCCGAGCTTGGAGGCTGGACCCGATCCGCTTCTCGCGGCGAAGCGGTTCAATCGCTTCGGTTACGTCGGAGCGATACTGCCGTAAAATCGACCATTTGGCCATCAAAGCGTCGCCCCGCGACACTTCGACCGCACGTTGGGCAGTTAGTTCGTCGAAAACAGCGTCAAACTCGTCCGCAGGCTCTCGATGCGCAATACCGTTTGTCACTACAGGAACTTCGGGCCATTCGAGCAGGTGGACGCTGTCCGCATCCGGGTAGCGCGAACCCCAGGTTTCCTCCGCGGTGAAGACGATCACCGGAGCGGCATAGCGGATCAGCGCGTGGAACAGCGTGTCGAGCACGGTGCGATAGGCGCGGCGCTTGGGGTCCGTGGGCGCGTCGCAGTAGAGGCAGTCCTTGCGGATGTCGAAGAAGAACGCCGACAGGTCCTCGTTGCAGAAATCGAGCAGCGCGCGGACGTAAGTGTTGAAGTCGAAGGCGTCGACGGCGGTGCGCAAGGTGGTGTCGAGCTTGCCCAGCAGGGCGAGCACGTACTGTTCCAGCTCGGGCATTTCGTTGACGAAACACATGCGCTCGGCATCATCGAAGCCATCGAGTGCGCCTAGCAAATAACGCAATGTATTCCGTAACTTGCGGTACTGGTCGGCGACGCCCTTGAGGATCTCGTCGCCGATGCGGTGGTCTTCGGTGAAGTCGACCGACAGCGCCCACAGGCGGATGATGTCGGCGCCGTTGGTCTCCATGACCTTGAGCGGGCTGATCGTGTTGCCCAGCGACTTCGACATCTTGAAGCCCTTGGCGTCCATCGTAAAGCCGTGGGTCAGCACCGCCTTGTACGGCGCGTGGCCGCGCGTGGCGCACGATTCGAGCAGCGAGGACTGGAACCAGCCGCGATGCTGGTCCGACCCTTCGAGGTAGAGGTCCGCCTTGGGGCCGACGTAGCCTTCGGGGCGCAGCAGGTCGGGCCAGCGGCCCGATTCGAGCACGAAGGCATGGGTGGAGCCCGAATCGAACCACACGTCGAGAATGTCGGCGACGCGCTCGTAATCCTCGGCGTTATAATCGTTGCCCAGCAGGTCCTGCGCGGCCTCGTCGGACCACGCATCGACGCCCTTGGCGAGCACGGCGGCCTTGATGCGATCGTTCACCGCTTCGTCGACGAGGTATTCGCCGGTCTTGCGATCGACGAACAGCGTGATCGGCACGCCCCAGGCGCGCTGGCGCGAGAGCACCCAGTCGGGCCGCCCTTCGACCATCGCGCCGATGCGGTTGCGGCCCTTGTCGGGGACGAAGCGGGTCTCGGCGATGGCTTCGAGCGCGGCGGTACGCAGCGTGGGCGCGTCGAATTCGCCTTCCTCGGCCGGGTTCACCGCCCCGCCCTCGCCTTCCCAGCGGTTCTCGCCGCGGGTCTTGGGCGAGATGTGAGTCATCACCTTGTCCATCGGCACGAACCACTGCGGGGTGCAGCGGTAGATCACCTTGGCCTTGGAGCGCCACGAGTGCGGGTAGCTGTGCTTGTAGTCGGCAGAGGCCGCGAGCAGGCCGCCGGCTTCGCGCAAGTCCGAACAGATCGGGCCGTCGGGCGCGTTGAACTTGGGGTTGATGACCGAGCCTTGCCCAGCCAGCCACAGCCAGTCCTCGCGGTACTTGCCGTCGGCTTCGACCACGAACTTCGGATTGATGCCGTGGGCCTTGCACAGCTCGAAGTCGTCCTCGCCGTGGTCCGGCGCCATGTGGACGAGGCCGGTGCCGCTCTCGGTGGTGACGAAATCGCCCGCCAGCATCGGACGCGGCTCGGCGAAGAACCCGCCGAATGCGTGCATCGGGTGACGTGCGATGGTGCCGGCGAGGTCACCCTCAACCGTTTGAACGTCGTACGCATGGACCACGATGTCTGGGTGAAACCGAGAACGCACTCGTTCAACAAGAGCCGTAACGCGATCTTTTGCGACTAAAAAGCGATGCTCCTTGAGGTGCTCCAGCGCCCTTTTAGCGTCGATGAAATTCTGATTTACGACAAAGCCGGGCGACTCAAAATCGTTGAATGCTTCCATGGTCAAATCGGAAGCCAATTTAACCAGAACATAATCAATCTCCGGCCCATAAGCCAAAGCCTGGTTCACCGGGATCGTCCACGGCGTCGTCGTCCAGATCACCGCGTAAGCGCCCTTGAGCGCTTCGATCGGAGAATCGACGATCTCGAACGCCACGTCGATCTGGGTCGAGACGATGTCCTCGTACTCGACCTCGGCTTCGGCCAGCGCGGTCTTTTCCACCGGCGACCACATCACCGGCTTGGCGCCGCGATAGAGCATCTGGTTCTCGGCGAACTTGAGCAGTTCGCCGACGATGGTGGCTTCGGCCTGGAAGTCCATCGTCAGGTACGGGTTGTCCCAGTCACCGTTGATGCCCAGGCGCTTGAGCTGCTCGCGCTGCACGTTCACCCAGTTCTGGGCGTAGGCACGGCATTCGGCGCGGAACTCCTCGGCGGGAACCTCGTCCTTGTTCTTCTTCTTCTTGCGGTACTCTTCCTCGACCTTCCACTCGATCGGCAGGCCGTGGCAATCCCAGCCGGGGACGTAAGGCGAGTCCTTGCCCAGCAGCGTCTGCGTGCGCACCACCATGTCCTTGAGGATGTGGTTGAGCGCATGGCCGATGTGCATGTCGCCGTTCGCATAAGGCGGGCCATCGTGGAGGATGAACTGGTCGCGGCCGCGGCGGGCGTCGCGGGTCTTTTCGTAAATCTTTTCCGCCTGCCAGCGCGCCAGGATGCCCGGCTCCTTCTGGGGGAGCCCGGCCTTCATGGGGAAATCGGTCTTCGGCAGGAAGACGGTCGATCGATAGTCCTTGGACTCTTGGCGCGGCGTTTCGGTCATGATCGCGGGGCACTAGAACAATTGCGCGATTGTTGGAAGTGCGAGGATGCGCGCCGCCGCCGGGCCCTTCGACAAGCTCAGGGTGAGCGGAGTGGGGATGAAGCCTGGACCCGCTCATGCTGAGCTTGTCGAAGCATCCGGCGTTACAGCGCCGCCAGCAGTTCCCTGGCCCGCACGCAGTCGCGGTCCATCTGCTCGATCAGCGCGTCGAGCGAATCGAACTTCGCCTCGGGTCGCAGGAAGTGGTGGAACGCCACCTCGATCTCCTGCCCGTAGAGGTCGCCCGCGAAGTCGAAGAAGTGCGGCTCGAGCAGTTCCTTGGGCGGGTCGAACGTGGGGCGGATGCCGATGTTGGCGGCGCCGTGGAGCACGCTGCCGTCGGGCATGCGGCCAGTGACGGCGTAGATGCCGTAAAGCGGGCGCAAGTACGTGGCCATGTCCAGGTTGGCGGTGGGATAGCCGATGGTGCGGCCCAGCTTGTCGCCATGCTGCACCCGGCCGCGGATCGCAAACGGGCGCGTCAGCAGCTCGGCCGCCGCCTGGCAGTCGCCCCGCTTGAGCGCCTCGCGGATGCGGCTGGACGAGATGATGCCCTCGCCGTCGCTGACCGGGCCGACGGTGCGGCCTTCGAGGCCGTGCGCGGCGCCGATCTCGCGCAGGACCTGCGGGTTGCCGCCGCGCGCGCGACCGAAGGTGAAATCCTCGCCGGTGACGACGCCGACCGCGCCCATGTGGCGCACCAGCATCTCCTCCACCCACTGCTGCGCGGGCATCGCCGCCATCGCCGCATCGAAGTGGAGCACCAGCATCGCGTCGGCCCCGGCGGCGGCGAACAGTTCCTGCCGCTGGCCCAGCGTGGTCAGCCGGAACGGCGCGGCATCGGGCTTGAAGTGGCGGATAGGGTGCGGATCGAACGTGGCGACGATCGCCGGTCGCCCCAGTTCGCGCGCCCAGCGGATCGCCTCGCCGACGACGGCCTGGTGGCCGAGGTGAAAACCATCGAAGTTGCCCAGCGCCAATACGGCACCGCGCAGCGAATCGGGAACAGGCAGGCGGTTGTCGAGGCGAATCATGGGCGTCGTGGCTATAGGGCGCGCGTGAGCGTCACGAAAGCGTGTGCAGGCCGGGCACCGTCCGCCGGGTGATCGGCGCGCGCGACCTCGTCCCATTCGGGGCCGAGGGGGGGCATCACCGTGTCGCCGTCGTAGGCGCCGACGATCTCGGTCAGCTCGATGCGAGTCGCGCGGTTCAGGAACAGCGCGTAGATTTCCGCGCCGCCGATCACCGCGACTTCGCCTTCGCCGGCGAGAGCAAGCGCCTCGTCGACCGAATGCACGACTTCCGCACCGTCCGCGCTCCAGCCCGCGTCGCGCGTCAGCACGATGTGGCGGCGGCCCGGCAGCGGCGCGGGGAAGCTTTCGAACGTCTTGCGGCCCATGACCATCGGTTTGCCCATGGTGAGCGTCTTGAACCGCTTGAGGTCCGCGGGCAACCGCCACGGCAAGGCGCCGTCCTTGCCGATGACGCCATTGGCGGCGCGGGCGTAGATGAGGACGATGTCCTGCGCCATCAGGTGAGCGTCAGCCGCGTCACGTGGCCCATCTTGCGGCCGGGGCGCGCGGCGCCCTTGCCGTAGAGGTGCAGGTGGTTGGCGGGATCGGCGAGGATCGCCGGCCAGTCGTGCGCGTCGTCGCCGATCAGGTTGCGCATCACCACGCCCTTGGCGGCGAGGCCCGTGTCGCCCAGCGGCAGCCCGCAGATGGCGCGGACATGGTTCTCGAACTGGCTGGTGATCGCGCCCTCGATCGTCCAGTGCCCCGAATTGTGGACGCGCGGGGCCATCTCGTTGAACACCGGGCCGTCGGCCGTGGCGAAGAATTCGAGCGTGAGCACGCCGACATAGTCCAGCGCCTCGGCCACCTTGGCGGCGAGCGCGCGGGCGGCGGGGACCTGGGCGAGCACTTCGGCTGGCGCGGGCAGGCTGCTGACGTCGAGGATGCCGCTTTCGTGGACGTTGTGCGCGCTGTCGAAGAAGCGGATGTCACCGTTCGCGCTGCGGCAGGCGATCACCGAGAATTCGGCGAAGAACGTCACGAAGCCCTCGTAGACCAGCGGCACGGCGGGCAGGTCGAGGCGCTCGGCGTCGGCGGGGGTCATGATCCGCCACTGGCCCTTGCCGTCGTAGCCGTCGCGCCGGGTCTTGAGGATGCCGGGCGTGCCGATCGCGGCGATCGCGGCGGCAAGGTCGGCGGCGGTGTCCACCGGCGCGTAAGGGGCGGGGGTGCCGCCAAGCCCGGTGACGAAGCGCTTCTCGTTCAGGCGATCCTGCGCCGTCTCCAACGCACGGGCGTGCGCGAGGAGCGGGGTGTCGCCGAGCGCCGCGAGCGGGGCGACTGGGACGTTCTCGAACTCGTACGTCACCACCGCGCAGTCGGCGGCGAAGCGGGCCATCGCCTCGGCATCGTCCCAGGCGGCGCAAGTGAACTGGGCGCAGACGTCGGCGGCGATCGAATCGGCCTCGGGCGCGTAGACGTGGCAGCGATAGCCCAGCTGCGCGGCGGCGACGGCGATCATCCGGCCGAGCTGGCCGCCGCCGAGGATGCCGATGGTTTCGCCGGGAGGGATCATGGTGCCTGTGTTTCGCCTGCGTTGTGTGTCTGCGCCGGGCCCTTCGACAAGCTCAGGGGGAGCGGAGCGGTGTGGATTTCAAATCTTCAGAACGGGGACGATAGCGATCGGGCTCACGTCAGACCGGCTTTTCCGCCACGCTGGCGGTCTGCGCGGCACGCAGGTCCTTGAGCCGGCCGGCGAGCGCATCGTCCGAAATCGCCAGGATCGCGGCGGCGAGCAGGCCGGCGTTGGCGGCCCCCGCCTCGCCGATCGCCAGCGTGCCGACGGGTATGCCGGCGGGCATCTGCACGATCGAGAGCAGGCTGTCCTGCCCCGACAGCGCCTTGGACTGCACCGGCACGCCGAGCACCGGCAAGTGAGTCATCGCAGCGATCATGCCGGGCAAGTGCGCAGCGCCCCCGGCCCCGGCGATCACCACCTTGAACCCCTCGGCCTCGGCCCCGTGCGCGAACGCGACCAGCCGATCGGGCGTGCGGTGCGCCGAGACGATCCGCGCGTCGTACGCGACGCCGAGCTTGTCGAGCATCTCGGCGGCCTTGGTCATGGTCGGCCAGTCGGACTGGCTGCCCATGACGATGGCGACGAGAGGGGCGGCTTCAGGCACGAATCAACGCTCCGAGAGGTAGTAGCGGTCGAGCACCGCGAGGTCGCCGTCGGCCAGGTCGTAGACGATCGGCTGGCCGGTCGGGATTTCCAGGCCGGTGATCTCGTCGTCCGAGATGCCCGAGAGGTGCTTGACCAGCGCGCGCAGGGAGTTGCCGTGGGCGGCGACCAGCACCGTCGATCCGGCCTTGAGGTGCGGGACGATCGAGCCTTCGTAATAGGGCAGGACGCGCGCGATGGTGTCCTTGAGGCTTTCGGTCATCGGCACGTCGATCCCGGCGTAGCGCGGGTCGGACGAGAGGTCGAACTCGGCGCCCTTTTCGAGCACGGGCGGCGGAATGTCGAAGCTGCGGCGCCAGATCTTGACCTGGTCGTCGCCGTGCTTGGCGGCGGTCTCGGCCTTGTCGAGGCCGGTGAGGCCGCCGTAGTGGCGCTCGTTCAGGCGCCAGTCCTTGGTCTCGGGGATCCACAGCACGCCGGCCTCTTCGAGCGCCAGGTGCAGCGTCTTGATCGCGCGGGTCTGCAGCGAGGTGAACGCCACGTCGGGCAGCAGGCCCTTGTCCTTGAGCAGCGTGCCGGCGGCGCGGGCTTCGGCCTCGCCCTTCTCGGTCACGTCGACGTCCCACCAGCCGGTGAAGCGGTTCTCGAGGTTCCACTGGCTCTGGCCGTGGCGGAGAAGGATCAGGCGAGGCAAGGCGGTGCTCCCTTAGACTGTCGTGACCATGATGTGCTGTCTTGCGGCAAGCCCCTAGCTTTCCGGGGGCGATTTGGGAAGCCCGCCCGATTCGGTGGGCCCCGCTTCGACGGCGTCTTCGGATGTGCCCGCCGCAACCGCCCTGGCCTGCGCCTTGCGACGGCGCAGGTTTTCGCGCAGCTTGGCCGCCAGCCGCTCCTCGCGCCCCTGCTTTTGCGCGGTATCGCGCCCCTGTCGTTCCTCGCTCATGGCCCCGGCAATGACGCCGCGACCAATAAAGCGCAAGCGGCGCTTGACAATGGTCGCGCCCGAGGACAATAGCGCCCCCCTGCACCGGGTCGACAGGCCCGGTCGCCGAAACGCCCCGCTCGCCGGGGCCGTGGAACGGCGCTGCTGTAGCTCAGTGGTAGAGCGCGTCATTGGTAATGACGAGGTCGGGAGTTCAATCCTCCCTAGCAGCACCATTCCCCCCTTCCTTTTTCGCAGGAAGCCTTGCCGGCCTGGCGTTTACGTTGGGGCTGGTCTTTCTCTCACTCGATATTCACTCACTCGGGCGGGAGAAATGCCCACCCCCTGCTCCCTCCCGCTTGCGGGAACGCCGCAGGCCTTGGTCGCAGCGGGGGTGGGCATCCTCGCGCCACCACCTCACTGTCACCAAACTGTCTTCGCTCCATCATGGGAGCGTCACGCAACGTCCCTAAGCGCGCCTGCAAGACCAAATCGTCGCAACAGGGAAACTTGCGCTCATGAACCGTTCGCTTCAGCTCGTCGCGGGGCTGCTCGCCTCGGCGTCTTTCGCCACTATCGCTCACGCCGGCGAGGTTGCCGGCCACGTCAACGATTCCACCGGCAACCGCCCGCTCCAGTCCGCATCGGTCCGCATCGTCGAGCTTAACCGCCAGGTCGAGACCGACCGCGCCGGCACTTACGTGTTCGGCGACGTCCCTGCCGGCACGTACACGCTGGAGGCGCGCTACGTCGGCGCCGAAGTGACCACGCAAAGCGTCACCGTGCCCGCATCGGGCCGCATCGCCGGCGACTTCGACCTGGCGGCGGTGGGCGGCGGCGACATCCTCGTCACCGGGCAGACCGCGAACCTCACCAGCGCGCTGTCGCGCCAGAAGGCCGCGGACGGCGTCGAATCGGTGCTGACGCGCGATGCCGTGGGCCAGTTCCCCGACCAGAACGTCGCCGAATCGCTGCGCCGCCTGCCGGGCGTCAACATCCTCAACGACCAGGGCGAAGGTCGCTACGTTTCGGTGCGCGGGCTCGACCCCGACCTCAACGGCACCTCGGTGAACGGCGTGCGCCTGCCCGCCCCCGAAGCCGAGGCGCGTTCGGTCGCGCTCGACGTGATCTCGTCGGACACCATCGAATCGATCGAGGTGAAGAAGAGCTTCACCCCCGACATGGACGGCGATTTCATCGGCGCCTCGGTGGAAATCCATACCACCAGCGCGTTCGACACGAAGAAGAACCGCTACTCGCTCAGCGCCGAGGGCAGCTGGAACGACTATTCGGGCAAGATCACCCCCAAGGGCGCGTTCGACTTCACCCAGAAGATCGGCGACGATTTCGGCGTCGCCGGTTCGGTCAGCTACTACAAGCGCAAGTTCGAGACCGACAACGTCGAGGCTTCCGACTGGACGACCGACGATAACGGCAACGCTTATGCGCAGACGCTGGAATACCGCGACTACGACGTGGAACGCACCCGCATCAACGCCGCGCTGTCGTTCGACTGGCGCGTGTCGGACACCACCAAGGCCTACGTCCGCGGCAACTGGTCGCAGTTCGACGACCATGAATATCGCCGCCGCACCACCTTCGACTTCGGAGATTTCGACGAGGCGAGCGCGGCTTCGGGCTCGACCGTCAGCTTCGACACCGCCGACCTCGGCTCGAAGGACGCGCTGACGATCGAGCGCGACCTCAAGGACCGCTTCGAGCGCCAGCGCATCCGCTCGGTCTCGATCGGCAGCGACACCGACACCGGCACCTGGAAGTTCAACTGGCAGGCGAGCTACGCCAAGTCGTCGGAGAAGGAGACCTTCTCGCTCGACCCGATGCGCTTCGCCGCCGAGTTCGGCCGCGCCTCGGGCGTCTCGGTCGACATCGACAACGGCAACAAGTATTTCCCGACCTACTCCGTTACCAGCGGCGCATCGTCGGTCAACGACGCCTCGAACTACACCTTCGACCGCCTCGAACTGACCACGCTGTCGGACAGCCAGGACCGCGAATGGGCGGCCAAGGCGGACCTCGCGCGCACCTTCGCGGGCGACGACGGCGACTTCACCGTGCAGGGCGGCGTCAAGGCGCGCTGGCGCAAGAAGTCCTACGACTTCGAGATGAGCCGTTTCGACGACTACGACGGCGACCTGACGCTGGCCGACCTGATGGGCAAGCAGACCTACCGCCTGCAGGACATGGGCCCGGTCGCCAGCAAGGGCGGTTCGGCGGACTTCTATCTCGCCAACACCGCGGGCTTCGAAGTCAATTCCGAAGACAGCCTGATCGACAGCTCGACCAGCGACTACGCTGTGACCGAGAACATCGCCGCCGCCTACCTGCTGGGCCGGTGGGACTCCTCGACCCTGCGCGTCATCGGCGGCGTGCGCGTGGAACGCACCCACAACGAAATGAACGGCAACCTCGTCGCCATTTCGGAAGATGACGACGACACCGTGATCGCGGTCTCGCCGGTCAGCTAC
>Ga0247734_1002021_pt1 | contig 14164 bp, 13 predicted proteins | sample UWRJL103311B2_FD_180933 | JGI IMG/M metagenome (GOLD analysis project Ga0247734, IMG submission 180933) | Plant litter microbial communities from Arlington Agricultural Research Station in Wisconsin, United States - UWRJ-L103-311B-2 | ecosystem: Environmental > Terrestrial > Plant litter >... | reverse complement strand
AACCAGCTTTTGCTTCTCAGCCACATCGCGCAAGCACAAGATCCAACCTAGCAGAACTAGGCTCTTTGTCTCTGGAGTTCACAAGGTTGGCACAACTAACAAAAGAGCCGCGTTACTACGATGCTGTAGCAAGAATCTCTAATGCTTTAGGAGAGTATCAGGATCGTGGTACCAAACTAGGTGGAATATTTCCCGACGATGTTAACGCTTCAGGTTGCAATAGTACGGCACCGCCTCCGACGATGCCAGTTGCTAAGGCCAAACCGTCTCTGATAGATCCTGCCGCATCTGATGGGATTCCAGAAGGATATAAGCCTAGTAGGCCGGAGGCAGTATCAGAACCTGTTCCTGTTAAAGGTCCTAGTGAAGGAGGACCTGGTATGCTAGAGATGGGCGTTGTTTCTGGAGCCCCTGATAAAGCTCACTTCTCTGGATGGGATGATCAAAGCCAAGTAAAGAAAAGGTCGGCCTTGCCTAACGAGGAAGGTGTAACATATTCCAATGTTTCCTCGATTCCGACGAAAGCTATAAAAGATCCAGAAACTGGCACATCTCTTACGGCTTCAAAGACAACAGATCCATTGGCTGATTGGGACTGTATTCCTCAGGGGCTGGACAGTGCTTCTCAAGGCTCCTCCGATAAGTACTCCATGGGCGGTGGACAAGATTCTACTTATGAATATTTCACAAAGGTTCGTGATTATATCTTACTTAATTTACCTCCATACTAATTTTAAAAGCAATATCTTCTGTTAGGCGGCCGAGTAGAACTACATCGGAAGATGTATCTCGAGACCATCAAAGCCGTGAAGAAGCACTTACTGTACCGGCCTATGGTACCAAACAATCCTGATATATTGTTCACAGGATCAATCTCGACCTACAACCCCCAAGCCGAAGAAGAATTCATTTTATCTGGTGATATAGAACATCTTACTTGTTTCATTGGAGGTATGGTGGGAATGGCAGCCAAAGTATTTGATCTCGAAGGAGATCTGGAAATTGCCAAGAAGCTTACTGAAGGCTGTGTTTGGGCATATGGATTAACACCATCTGGAATAATGCCAGAAAGTGCACAAGTATTACCTTGCAAGAATGCTGAGCACTGCAAGTGGAACGAGACAGCATATCACCACTATATGGACCCTAATTGGAAGGTCAGAAATGAGGATGTTCAGAGATATCTTGATAATCAGGGGAAACCTGCCATTAAAGCCGAACTAGTTGACCCGGAGTCCATGGGTGAGGGAAAGGGGGGATTGGCTAAACGTGACCCTGCTGCCCCAACATCTAGTTACGATGAGAAGGTAGATTCTATCGAAGCCGAGTTGGACAAAGGCCCTTTGGGACGTCAATCCGAAGTCAGTCTTGGAAACGTACCAGTATCTGAACCTGTAATTGCCAATGACTCACCAGTAGATCCTGATCGGCCCATGACCCACGAGGAGTTCATTGAGAACCACCTCAAAGATTCACGTTTGCCTATTGGGATGGTTAGTATGAGAGGTGAAGCGTACCACCTGCGGTAAGTCCATCCCTAAATCTCTAATTAAGGTCCAGACTGATGAGAACCCAGACCCGAAGCCATTGAATCGGTCTGGTACATGTACCGCATAACCGGCGACCCGATCTGGCAAGAAAAAGGTTGGGTCATGTACGAGAACGTCATCAAAGCAACCACCTCCACTTATGGGCACTCTGCTATCTTCGATGTGACGACTGATGAGCCAAGTCACACGGATGAAATGGAATCTTTCTGGCTGTCTGAAACTCTTAAATACTTCTATCTGCTGTTTTCGACGCCGGATACGATTAGTCTGGATGATTGGGTGTTGAATACTGAGGCTCATCCATTTAGGAGGGAGGAGTAAATAGGGACGTTGCATGTGATTCGGCGTTTTATGTAAAGGGTGCTTGATGCAAACCAAGCAAGTCTATTGATCCATGTTTGCGGCGTTCTGGTTTGGGAATTGAGAGGTGTAATTATATATCCTTATTATGATATTGTTCAACATTTGCCCCAAACTTGCTGGACTTTTACGTAATTTTGTGCTATTGTAAAGGATGCAAAACTTCAAAGATTTCCTGGCTTTGCTATATTGGTGTTTGACGGCCATCTGTAGCCCATACTTAGGAGGGAATTGCTCCGCCTTAGTCGATAACATGGACGGAGCGAGTGATAGTAAGTAGAAGTCAAGCGAATAGTGTATCCATCAAGGTTGAATAGATCAGTTGTGGCCATAGATTGTGATTTCTTTGCAATATATGATGAACTTCACTCTTTCCCTAATGACTACACGATCTGAAGCCACCGGGGTTGTTCTTGCTATGTCGGAAATTAAGCAAGAACTTGACACATCATTGAATATACAGAATGATTTTGCCATTCGATAAACTCCAAAGATTGGAGGACTAAAATAATATTAGCCAAATGGCTTCCAATACAAGTAAAATCTGTAGATCTTCAGCATTTCTCCACGTTTAAACGAAGTCAAATTATTGATTAATTAAATTCTGTAATATATAGTGTCACATTGATCATACAAGGCATTGCCGTCATATCTAGCCTCTTAAGATTGTATCGTCAGGTGGCTCTTCCCATCCTTCCAAAACTTGCTGAGTTTCCAATTCATCCAGTACATCCTCATGTTCATCCGGTAGCTTCTCCCACCGCTCTAGATACTTTTCAGCTTCTGTTTCCGATGGCCATCCGCTCCATAAGCCGGAGCTATTCAAGATCTCTTCCACTTGAGTTTTGTATTTGGTTCCACCAGTAAAAACCCTCATAGCGACAAGAGTTCTTCTGATCATAACATATCCGTTGCGATTAGCTTGGGCCCTTTCATCAAGGATCTGATTATGCTCCTTCATCCACACCAGGACTCGTAAAATGCCTTCGTAATCTTCAACCAAGCCCAATACGCGCACATACGCGTGAAGATGAACAGCAGTTATGTCGTGCAAAGGCTCAGCACACCCAGCTGTGGAAACAATGGTGGAGACCGTGGTAATTTTTTCGAATTCTGTTGCCAAGAATTGCAATGATAGCGAGCCGAGGCTTAGGCGGTCTTGGTTGGAGGCACTGAATGATGCGAGAATAGCTTTCTCGAGACCATTACATATTATGAGAAACCCATATGGGTCGAGTTCTAGGCCATGATTATGGAAATCGTTGATGATATCCTCCATGACTCGCCATGCAATAAGGTCATTTTGATGGGTACCCACAAGCCCCTTGTCAACGATTGTTCCACGACGAGCAAGAGCCCTGAATACAGCATACCAAGCAGGTCGAAACTGTGGCTTGGTCTGCGTCAAAAGATAGATGGAATGATTCAATGGACTTATAGTCTTGCCGGGTGCTGTGTTTAGTTGAAGTACCTCGAGCAAATTATCAGTCGAAACCGCGAAGGGGGTCCCCTCTTGGTCTTGGTCTTGGAACTGCGGATTAATCCTAGGAACAAATCGGCACAGCATTTGGAGAAAGGCAGCAAGTAATTGGTCAGATATGCAAGCTTTCCTAACAACTGGGTCCATATCTGCACCATCAACCAAGAATTCTATTGCTTGAGTATCAAGTAGACTGTCTTGGAGGTATTGTATTGCGGTATCTGGTGTACGAGCATTGGCAACTAAAAATCTCAAAAATGAGCCTGTGGGTCGAATCCCATCTCTTCTAATCATAGTGTCATAGAGTTCATCTTTGTGTGGAGGTTGCAGCTGGGCTCGGTAGAATATGCTAACATTATCATTCGAAGGTGGCAGCAGCTCTTTCCCTTCTCCAGGAATGGGATTGAGATATCGACGCCTTGATCCGTAACTCGTACGATCGAATTCCAATCTTGCTTTTTCAAACTGGAGTTTTTCAAACATAACAAAGTACATTAGTATGCTTGGCTTGCCGCCTAGTTGTTGAAACTTTGTAAATGCACCCCATGCTTCCTGGACATCACGAGTTGCTTCAACTCTTGCAGCCCACTGAAGTTTGTCGTCCAATGAGAACGGCATCCCTTCAGAAAAGAACTCCTGTTTCCTAACCGTTCGTGTGTGTACGGTAGGCGTCCCATCCCCTTCTTGGCCTCCTAATATTCTTATAGAACTATCTTCGGGAGTTTCCTTGTATCCAGATTCTGTCATGCGGATTACAGCTGATACCACCCTACTAAAATCCTCATCTAGGATGCGCTGGGCATCCATGCCGTCTTGCTCAACCCGCCACGGGGGCCATGTTCTTGCACTGAGGCTTGAGACTCTGGACTCCTTGTCGGTTTTTTTCTGTGCTGCAAGTACTCTAGACACGGCCTGATAACCGGCTTGATTAAGCAATAACGGCGGCTCAAATTGCCCTGCCCACTCTAGAATAATTTTTTGAGCGTTCCAAGCATAAGTCATAGAGCGGAACGGGGCTTTGGCTGCTGGTAGTGCAAGTTGATCCAGCACGAGATTGAACAGGTCACATAGCTGCCGATGCATATAGGCGTTCAGCTTGGTATTCTCTGGATATGATCCTCCCAGTAAAGCGCTGACAGTGGGTGGTAACATTTGCGCAATCGTGACAATCGCAGGTGTCAGTATATTTCTTGCATGGTACAGAAGTCGGAATAGGATCTGGATGTTCGTTGTACGCAGGAGGCGTGAGGTCAAGCTTGCACCTTGCCAAGGTGTGATTGCTTCTATCTGCCCGGAAGTATACGCAATAATTTTATCTAGTATAATGACCCGTGTAATGTCTCCCCCGGCTAGAACTGCTTCTAACATGAAAACTGGTAACTCAAGCCTGTCTGCAAGAAACTTTTCAACGCGCTGATTAGCAGACTGAATAGACAAGATTTGGGCCCATCTCTCCAAGTCTGCCATAATGAAACCATGTCTGCTTAATGACCTCTTGGAATATTCGCTTATTTTCTTGTCGTCCGGAAGGTTCGAATCACTAGAATTGTGAAGGAATTCGACCAGTATAGAAGGGACGTGCTTTCGGTGGAACAGCTCTCTGTGACCCATCCATAGCCGGTGTCGTTCTGAATCTTTATCCAATTGCAGATAGCGTGTAAGCAAGACTTGAGGACTAATCCAGCTAGGTACAACTTTGCGGGATTTCGCAGTGGACTCGGAGGACTGAAAGTCCTTAGTTGGCTGATCAGTCGTACCCCACGTAGAGAGAGATTTGTCTATCGCTTGATAATTGGGTGCAAGTTCTCCTGCATCAATAGGAATGTAGTCTTTCTTCCCTATGATCAACTTTCTGATCCTGAACGCCCCAGCTTTCGGAAACTGGCCCTTTTCTTGAACAACGATTGGATCTTCATCTTTCCGCACTCCATTTTTGCAGTCCCCAGCCGGGATTGGCTTGTCTACTCCTTTGCCTTCTTGTTGTTCGTTGCTGTTACAGATTCGAACGTTGGTGTTCTTGGACGATGTATAGCCAACACTGAGAAACTTTGTAGGTAAATATTCAACATGGTGTTTGATAGGTCGTATTGGTGATGGATATCGAGTGATAACAAGTTGCTGTTGGGAAATTCGCCGACGTTGAATTAATAAGTAGTGTTGTGTATAACGTAGGTTTGCAACCTTGAATATGTGTTTAGACGGTTCTTCAGATTGAAGCAAAGTGCACAAGTGATTGGAACTCACCCAGCTAGCGAACCTATCGCGGGAGGCATATCTCGGTATAGAGGCGAAGCCCAGTTTCGAGATATATAGGCGCGATTGCATTCGTTCATAGTGCCCAACGTCTATAAAGTACCTAGACAATCGACCCAGAGCTTAGAGCAGGCGGAGGAGATCTGGAAACGCCGATATATAGTAGCATTAAAGATCAGCAGTAGGATTTAAAAAAGCCCAAATAATTGCGATACGCCTAACAAGATTTGTGCGACGGATAACAGGCGACCATTGTAAGAAAAAAGAAGCGGCAAGGTATATTGGAATGTGAATCCTGTCTTTCAGCACTGATGAGTGCATCCCCAGAAGTATAAAACTCGAAGATGTCCCCACTTTTCATGTCCTTAGCTTCACTTGGCATTAAGGTTCCGTCGGCAGGGCCTGAATTCAGACCTGCGCACCACAGAGCTACATCTTGACTCCTCCAGCATTAATTCACATCTGGATTTCGTACGGAACCGTATCCAGAGAGTCAACATCCAGACAGCTGTTGACGTGTTCTGATTCTTTTCGGCCTGGTTTGTTGCGCCAATCCATCGCGTCCTAGCCTTACCGTGACCTGGCTTCTCAGTCACACATTCTTGCCAAACCCACCCACGATCGCGTCGGTCGCGACAAACGCCGGGGAGCATCAATAATAATATTACGCATCTCCAATCCTCACCATGGCCACCATTAATGGGATCTTGAGTCCGCCTGTACGCCCAGAAGCTGAAAATGCACCCCTTTCTGCGAAGCGCAAACGCGAAGACAGCATTGACGACAGTCATATAAATGGCTCTAGCGACTCTAACAACGCAAAGACGGTAGAAGACGTACAAACACTTATCACAGACTTGGTAGATGTCCTTAAACCGTAAGCCACCCACGGTTTAAACGTACTTGAATCAAGCAACAATAGCTAGCGATAGTATACTAGAAAATATCCAGTTACACCTGCTAATTGGAGTATTAGACACGACCATTCCTCTATCTTAACACGAATTCTTCCAGAACGCACTGTAGTATCTAGTGAGCATCAAGCAAAACGACAGAAGGCCGATGGGGCTACAGAGCTAGAGTCGTCCACGATTTTGGAACGTGTAGCTTCCACAAGTTACAGCGCTGTTGAGGAAATTCTTAAGGATATAGATTCAGCCGTTTCCGATGCGCTAGCGAAGCTCGATCTACCGGATGATTCAGCTCGGTCTCAATACTTGCCCATCTCGCCAGATAAAAACGAGCGCTCCCTAAAAGCTTTAGCATTCAAAAAGAAGGCTCATGAGCTTGTGCGGAAAGAACTAGGTGCGATAAAGAAGGCTCAGCAAGTGAATGGGAGTTCAGATGGCACCAATTCCTCCATTCAAGTCAATGCAGACTTGGTTGACAAGAAAGTGGTCTTAACTCTTTACGGAAACGCTCCTCAAGCAAAACAGCTTTTCTCTAGTCTACAACTGGCAAAAAATGTACCAGGAGGAACCCATGACGTCCTCCCTGTACTTCGGGAAGCTGGACTACCACCCGGTATCACTACGACTCAAGTTGTAGCCATCCAATCCACTGGTATGGTCGATGACAAGAAGCGTGTCAAAACTTTGGGCGAGCTATTTACAAGCCCCTCTAATGCTCGACCTTTTGAGCCTCCTAGACCTTCAAAGATAGCAACGACCAGGGATACTAAAGTAGGATGGTATCAGCCGGCTTCTGCAGATGCACCCCCAAGAAGCTCTAGCTATTTCGAGCAGAAAGTTACAAATGGACAGTGGATTGACTACAGCAATGCTGGCCCTGCGCATAGTACCAAGAGGAAGCGTGACAGAGCGATGAGTCTTGGTGGCTCAAAAGTACCCCAGATAGAGGCTGAACCTGTGGAGTCAGAAGTGGCAAAAGTAGATGCTCTCTTTCGCAGCGCCTATACGAGTTTCGCACCTACGAAAGACAATTCAGCAGCTATTGTACCTGACGGTTTAGTTGCGAAACTTTGGTGGCAACATGTTGGAGAGAAAAGTTTCACTCGCTTTGTTGAGAACGCAACTGCTATGGACGATATCAACGCCATCGATGCTACAGAGGAAGAGCCAGCTGGATCTGATGATCAGATCGAATCATTCCGAGAGGCTGTGGAATGGTACGAGACTCAAGCGGTGGATCCTAGTTTGCAAGTAAGCATGGAGAAATCTGCTGAGGAGAAGGACGTTGAAGAGGTTTTGGAAGGTATTTCGGAGCTCATCGAGACATTGAACTCGTATCAGCGTATTCGAAACATGTCGTTAAACCCACCAAGTCGTGCATCTGGGCTTTTATCCGCCCCTGACGCTGGTACCACCGGGACTCCAGCAAAACCAAGCGAAGCAGAAATGGCAACATATGAGATTCTCAAGTCGCAACTGACGTTGATGATATCGTCCCTCCCACCCTTTGCAGTAGCAAAGCTCAACCCTGACCAGCTTTCGGAACTCAATGTGAGCACGAAGCTTCCAATTCAGCTGCAAAACTACCATGGCGTTATGGAAGAAGACGAAGCAGCAAGCAAGGCGAAGCAAGCCATGTTACCTGTTACTGCATCAAGGACTCCTCAACCGACAGCGGCCCAACGTACGAGCTCGACACCATCATACAACGCATCGTACCCATCTCGAGCACCAGCTCCCATACCTCAGTATTACGCTGCTTCTCAAACTCCCATCCGACAGCCGGCAACCATGCAAAGACCACCTGCTACTGCACCCGCGCCATATCCCTTACAAAGACCTGCATCAGGCGTGGCTCCTTATCGACCTCAAAGCTATGGGACACCTACATATGCTCACCAAGGCGCCCGGCCGGTCCAACAGCAAATATATAATACGCCACATTTTGGTGGGTCAAGTTCTGGATCTTATTCTGGCACTCCTACTCAAGGATACGCCCGTCCAGTTGGACAACCGTATCAGAATTCCCCACAAATTGCAACTCAAACCTCTACGAGCAACCGATACTCGGCTCAACCATCATATAACCAAGCAGTGCCAGCTGCAAATGGAGTCGCCACCCGCTACAACAATGGTAATATTGGCAATACTGGTCGTCAGCCATCTCCTAGCCACTCAGGTTGGGGTGCACGCCAGCCAGAATATGATTACACAAACAGAAGCGGTTCTTATTCTACAGGTGTACCCACATATCCTTCATCATCTCAAAGCATGATGCCAAACCAAAGAGCATATCAAGCAAGCTCGGCAGGCGCGCCAACGTCAACCGCGATGATGAATGGAGCATCACAATCACCTCAGCCTCAACCTGCTCAGCAGCACGCACAGCAACAAGCACTTCAAGCGCCGCAGCCATCACAACCACAGCAAGCCTTGGGGGCAACAAGCTACAGCACTTATCTCAGTCATGAACAGCAACACAACATTATGGAGCGTCAGAGAGCAGCTTTAGCCGCCCATCAGTCAGGTGCACAGCAGCAGGCGAGGCAGGCAGTATCACCAAGCCAGGAACAGGCACAGCTTAACGGAAGCACAGTAATTGCTGGGTCATGATTTGTCGCGAGGGAATAATAAAAGAATCCGTGCACTGGACACGAAGGAAGGCAAATGGGAGTTTACATGGGCGTTCGTACTAATGAGGGAAGAGTTTGGCGTTGTTTTCTTGATTGGAATGGCCCAGCTTTTTTTTGGAGCGCTGCTCCGAAGGCCATTAAAAGAGATTGTACAATTAGTAGAAATTTTGTCTGTATATGCGAATCTGATCTAGTACAAGATTGCTCTTCCTCTTATCTAGCCATCTAAAGGCTTACGAAGAAACTATCTTACGTTCTACTCACGTGTGCCCTTGTGCAAGTGTATTGCACAATGCTTGCTATATCAGTTTCACGAGAAGCCTGCGTCTCCAGGAGTAAAAATCCGTCATGTCTCTATCAGGTTTACGATTGCCTGGGTGCTTGAGGGGAACTGTAGATGGGATTTTCGAGAGTCCCTAGTGCAGGCCATGCAAGTCCACCTCCAATCGAATAAATAAATGTACTGGGAACTACCTGGACAACAAGATTTACGTCCAAATGCCGTTCTGGTAGCTAGGCTCGTAGGAGGGTGTGCTTCTATGTGGGTTGAACCCCTCTCCCTCCCCCCGCCATCACGAGGCTTCAAAATTCCTTGGCTGGTTTTGTGTTACGACGTCATTTCTTACAGCTCAACTCAAACTACAGACAACAACACAAGGAGATAACTACCTATCAGCTTCACCCAGCCCTTCTGAAATCACATAGACCGTACCAGATTTTACAATAACAGAAAAGGTCCACCAAAGCAGCTCTAATACTACTCAAGACCAAAGCAGAGCCTTACATGCAACGGACAAAGAACTATACAAACAAGTCCTGAACTCTGCAGCAAGAAAGATCAAGAACCATCAAGATGAATACTCCAACACTAATTGACCTTCCCGAACCACCGTCCAACCCCGAAACTCCCACTGAGGCACCGTAAGTCCATCTTCTCTCCCGTCTTAACTGATACAGACTAACCCCTCCCAGAGGAACTCCCAACTCGACCACAACCTCGCTCTCTGCCCTTTCTACCACTGCAATCAAAGACGGTCACCGCGGTACTGCTTTCCCCCATTACGGCCATGAGCATCGACATACACCCTCCTCTAACACCCTCGAAGCTGAGCGTGCAGATCGCATCTCGCGTCTCGCCGGCCTAGAACGTGTTTCTACCGCTCGTCCTCCAAACCCCACAAATACGTCCGCTGGGCCCGGACAAATTCCCGGTTACTTCGATGCAGCTGGTAACCCTGTTTATACAACACGCATGTCGACCGTTGGAACTGCATCTGCAACAGGTAGTGCTGGAGGCAGAACGACGACATGGGCTAGTGGCAGTACCAAGGATGATGACCAGATGAGCCTAGATGCGAACTCCAATTATCGAGACAATGACGAACGGGATCGATTCTCAGCTTCTGCGTCTGCGATAGATGAAGATGACGGCATGAGTGACGACACCTCACTTGTAGGCTTCGGTGAGGGCGCAGGTAGCACCGTCAGCGGGCCTATATATTCTCGCAGCAACTTACAAAGAAATCTAGGTAGCCAGAGGGAACTGGGAGGTACACCCGTTAGTGATCGTACGACGGCAACTACGGAACAGCAGAGAAGAGATGCGCGAATGATTGATGGTTTGGCGGCAGATGATCAGGGAACTGGATGGGTTGATACAGCTGCAAGAGGGGGCGCTGGCGTTCCAAACACTGGTGGCGGTAGTAATAGGGTTGGTGTAGATGCTGCGGAGAGGATCGTGAGGGATAGACTTGACGGTGGAGAGACGAAGAGACCACCGCTTGGAAGTCCAGATGAAGCTGGACTAGGAAAGTTTTATTTTGAAGAAAAGAAATAGATATATCCATTGGTTAGGCGGTGTTATGCTTCACTTGGGTTTTGGGAAAATGCATTCTGATACCATGGGAGAATTGTAATTTTTGTTGTTAAGTGTGTCTGTCATTTGTCGCTTCCCACCTTGTCTCTAGCTACACTTTCCCAGTAAAAATTTCGTGCAATTGAGTTTCGCAATCTAGTATGACTAAATTATATTTTGAGGAGCCTCAAACAATCTATGTTATACATCAGTATCTTTATCACAAATTCGTGGTAACCGCCTATGTGCTATGGTCAGCCAGTAAAGGTATTGGGTATCACTCTGTCCAAACCTGTCTACGATGGTCCGTTAGCAGAGCGGGATAATATTCCCCTCTAGAGAACGCTGGCCATTGTTTCCGTGAGTGATGGTGTAGCCTAGAATTGATCTTTGAGAGATTTTGCATTTGGCAATTATGGGTGTCGTTGACAGCTATGCTTGAATTAGTCTTGTTCGTAGAACCTCGAAGGCGACAAAGTCACATGGAAGGTTTCAAATATTGGGAGATAACCCTTTTGCGCAAGACCATAGCACCACGATTAAACCATATTAAAAATGATATAGATTCCGGTTTGCTTAACTAAATTTGCCAACTAAGGTTGCGATCGTTTTGATCATTTGCTTAGCGGATACTAGTGAGCCTTTATATGAGCACCGATAGCATTGGAATCAATGGCCATTGCACAGCTCTCAAGAGGGAACTTCTTTGCCTTGGGTGCAAGCTCAGAGATTGGCACCCCGGAAACATTGGAATTGAATGTGTTTTCGGGAAGACCAACATCACTTAGTTGAGAGAGCAAGTGGTTGGTGGCAAGCAAGGGATGTATTGGACTTATGCCCCATATTTCTTAACCTTACTTTTGCTATATATATGAATAAAAGCCACCTGAGGATGGATTATTGAGGTTACACTTACAGTTGAGCCTAGCAGGGCACAGATCAGAGGGTATCAAGTTTTAATTCTCAACTAGGACTTTCATCCTACGGCTTCTCCTTCTCTTTCTCCTTCTCCTTCTCCATTCCCGCCATGACAATCCTCCGTTGCTCCTCTATTGAAAAGGCAGATGCTCCTTGCTGAAGAGCATTAACTAGCAAAGGTAAAGCATCATCTCTGAAATCATCGGCCGCTCGAACCTTATCCAAATCCTCGGCAAGTTCTTGAGTTGCATGCTGCAGATAATATTTGGTGAATGCAGCAGACACCTCTGCATCAGTCAGCTCTTTTGGCGAACCATCCTTGTCTCTCTTAGCATTAACTTCTTTGAAACTTGAAATTTCTAGAGTTCAAACCTTCTTCCCCTTTGTCGCCGTCTTTTGGGCTTGCTCGTGCTCACTGTCACTGTCGGAAGAAACTTTGGAAATCAGTTGGGTATTCGTAATCCGGGTGTATTGAAGTTCACCTTGGGTTCTGGGCTTGCTCTTCTTGCGCCTCTTCGGCTTCACGGCAGTTTGGGCATCCATCTCTGAAAGGTGGTTGAGTTGGAAAATAATTGTCTTGCAAATTTGATGTCCAAGTCACGTTTCTGACTGCCGCCGTAGCCCACTGGAATTTGCATAGGGTGGACTTTGACCCGCCTTACTCCCTAAGGACACTAGATGTTAACGCCATAGCCTTACAGCGGCCAGCTCTCAGTCAACGTCACTTCTTCCCAGCCTTCCTCGTCAACAAAAGTTTATATCCTCACTGATCCAGTGATCATGTTGAGGTACCATCCGTTTATGATGTTGGACCCTCATCTTCTGTTGCAGCTGAGCTGAGCACTTGCACTTCTCAGCACAATGCAGATTGCCACCTATTTGCCCCCTCATTGGCTCCATGAGGTCCGAATGCTGGGGAGGGAGGTAAGGTAGGGTGTGCCTCCCAGTCCAATTCCAACAGTCGAGCTGGTTTCTGCGCCGCTGGACTCCAACATTACACAAGCTTCATGTAATCCGCATGAATTAAAACGGCGGCGTGACCTGATTCTATTCTTCTACTTCTCCTACTTATAATTCTCTTACCTGTGTAGTTTTTAGTGTTTATTTTATGTTTTGAAAATACCTCCAGTTCTCAGCGATGATTCCAGCTCAAGACGGGTATGGTGCAAGAAAGAGCGAAGAGGGAAAGACGCGCAGGTACTGCATACGCCCCATGGCTGCGTCACTATCATGATACTAATGTTATTGCTTGTCAGGTTGAACTTTCAGCACAGTTTGGCTGTCAGTGTCAGCAATGGATTTCTCATCCATCCCTCAATTCCAGTTTCTAAAGTTAGAAAAATAGCAGATGTTGGGACTGGGACTGGGTACGTCCTCCCCGATGATCGGACCATCATGAAAGTCCGGCTGAGTTGCGCAGGGTATGGCTTGAAGATCTGTATGCACAGCGTGTTGGACCTGAGGGTTTATCGGAAGACCAGCAATTTGATGGGTTTGATGTATCTTCTACCCGGTTTCCGAAGAAAGGGAAATGTCGATACAAGGTACATGATATGTTAAAGCCATTTCCAGCTCAATATCATGGTTTGTACGACTTGGTTCATGTACGATACGTAGCGCAATCATTACGGAATGACCAATATACCAAAGCTGCCACCAATATGATGGATCTCATGAGTAAGTCATCACCCACAATTTTTCGACGAGTGCTGAAGAATTTTCAGAACCCGGTGGCTATGTTCAATGGGAAGAGATCGATTATGCGGACATCACCGCAACCCCATCGTCGCCAATACAAGAAGAACTCATGACTATAATCACCGGCTGTTTTCGGGCCCGTAATTTGAGCGCACGAGGTTCCAACGACGCTCAGGCCGCTCTAAAAGCAGTTGGTTTCGAATCCGTCTCTAGAGAAGAGCGAAATTCGTATTGGGAGAACGGTCTAACTCACGAGGTGCGCAAATGGGCATGGTCGAGTATCAATCGTTGCACTACTCGAGCTTTGATATGGTCAGGTTTAGCTCGAGATAAAGACTCAGCTGGAATAATAAATCGCGACATGCTTGCTCAGCTTGACCAAGATTACAATGGAGGTGTTGTGCCTAATTTTGCACATCGAATTGTTCTAGCTAGGAAAAGTGTTTGCGATATTTGAGTTTTGAATATATCAGAATTTATAGCACATTTTTGTTTACACGCTAGAG
>Ga0247734_1002020_pt1 | contig 14167 bp, 17 predicted proteins | sample UWRJL103311B2_FD_180933 | JGI IMG/M metagenome (GOLD analysis project Ga0247734, IMG submission 180933) | Plant litter microbial communities from Arlington Agricultural Research Station in Wisconsin, United States - UWRJ-L103-311B-2 | ecosystem: Environmental > Terrestrial > Plant litter >... | reverse complement strand
TGGCGATTGGGCGAAATGCCCGAGGACGGCGGGCGGCTCCAGCGGCTCGGTACCGCGGTTGTGTTTGTCGGTGCCTCTCTGCAGCTCAACCGCCACTACTTTCCACTGCACGAGCTGTGGGCCGGCGGGTTGATGGCGCTGTCGTTCGGGCTGCACAAGGTGGGCCGGAACGGGCAAGGCGGTCGCTGGGTCGCGGCGTACCTCGTCGCCGCGCTGGCGCTCGCCATTCGCGAGCATACGCTGCCTTTCGTGCTGCTTATGACCGCTTTCGCGCTGGTGAACCGCAACTGGCGCGAGGCGGCGGCGTGGGTGCTGCTGGTGCTGGCGTTCTTCGCCGGGCTCGCCTGGCACTTGTCGCTGGTGGCTGAACACGTCGGCCCGCACGAGCGTCACGGCCCCCCCTGGCTGGTGGTGCGCGGCATGGCCGGGTGGCTGGGCAACGTCGTGCAGTCGAGCAACCTGCGGTGGTTGCCGCACTTCCTGGCGGGGCCGGCGGTGGTACTGATGACCTTCGGCTGGCTCGGCTGGCGCAGCCGCTCGGGCCTGTTCGGGTTCCTGCTTTGCGCTGGCTACGGCGTCGCGTTCATGCTGATCGGGCGCTGGGACAACTTCTACTGGGGCGCCATGATCGCGCCCGCCATGTTCGGCGGCATCGTCTTCGCCCCGCGCGCGCTGGCGCAATTGTGGGCGGCGACGGGGCTAGGGGGCTTCAGAACCGCTTCGGCATAACTTCCCTCCCCCCGTTCGTGTCGAGCGAAGTCGAGACACCCCAGCGCCGCGCCAAGGTGTCTCGACTTCGCTCGACACGAACGGGAAGGGGGGGGCTCTCCCGCAAACCGATTGCACCCATCCGCCCCATGTTGCACAAGCCGGCGCTATGAACGGACCCCGTATCCTGCTGGTGGTGGGCGGCGGCATCGCTGCGTACAAGGCCTGCGAACTCGTGCGCACCATCCGCAAGCAAGGCGGCTCGGTCACGTGCGTGCTGACCGATGGCGGCGCGCGGTTCGTCACGCCGATGACGCTTGCCGCATTGTCCGAGAACCCCGTCCACACCACGCTGTGGGACCTCAAGAACGAGGCAGAGATGGGCCACATCCAGCTCAGCCGCCAGGCCGATCTGGTGGTGGTGTGCCCCGCCACGGCCGACCTGCTGGCGAAAATGGCTGCGGGCATGGCCGACGATCTGGCGACCACGCTGCTGCTCGCCACCGACAAGCCGGTGATGGCGGTGCCGGCGATGAACGTGCGGATGTGGCAGCACGCCGCCACGGTGCGCAACGTCGCCACCTTGCGCGATGCCGGCGTCGACGTGATGGAGCCCGACGAAGGCCCGATGGCCTGCGGCGAGTTCGGCCCCGGCCGCCTGCCCGACCCCGCCGCGATCTGGCAGCGCATCGCCTGGGCGCTTGGGCACGAGGGCGCAGGCGCAGAAGAGCCCGGTGGCCTCACCGATTCGCTGATCGCGCGCGGGCCCCGCCCGGCACAGCCCTTCGCCGACGCGCCGCCGCCGCCGCTCGCCGCCAAGGGCACGGCCCGCGCCGCGCCGCCGACCGATCCGGACGCGCTCGATCTCGCCGATCCGCTGGTAGGCCAGCCCGATTTCGACCCCGGCCTCGAACATCGTCCGCTCTACGGCCGTCACGTGCTCGTCACCGCGGGGCCGACGCACGAGCCGATCGACCCGGTGCGCTACATCGCCAACCGCTCGTCCGGCAAACAGGGCTTCGCGATCGCCGCCGCCGCCGCCGCTGCGGGCGCGCGGGTGACGCTGGTGGCGGGGCCGGTGCATCTGCCCACCCCGCCAGGCGTCGAGCGCATCGACGTGGAAACCGCGCTTGAAATGGCCGAGGCGGTCGACGCCGCGCTGCCCGCTGACGTCGCGGTAATGGTTGCCGCCGTCGCCGACTGGCGCGTCGACCGCGCGGCCGACCAGAAGCTCAAGAAGCAGGGTGGCGGCATCCCCGCGCTCGAATTGACAGAGAACCCCGACATCCTCGCCGGGCTCGGCCGCAGCTTGCGTCGCCCGCCGCTGGTGATCGGCTTCGCCGCCGAGACGCAGGACGTGATCGCGCACGCCACTGAAAAACGCACCCGCAAGAACGCCGACTGGATCGTCGCCAACGACGTTTCCGGCGACGTGATGGGCGGCGATGCCAACACCGTTCACATCGTCACCGCCGAGGGCGTGACGACGCTTCCCGAAATGCCCAAAGGGGACGTCGCGCGCGTCCTCGTCGAAAGGATCGCAGATGCACTCCCCCGTTGAAGTCCCCGTCCTGGTCAAGGTCCTGCCGCACGGCGAGGGGCTCGACCTGCCCGTCTACGCCACCGAAGGCGCGGCCGGCATGGACGTGGTTTCGGCCGAGGACCTGACGCTCGCTCCCGGCGCGCGCCATGCGGTGGCGACGGGCTTGTCGGTGGCGATCCCCGCCGGCTACGAGATCCAGGTGCGCCCGCGCTCGGGCCTCGCGCTCAAGCACGGCATCAGCGTGCCCAACGCGCCGGGCACCATCGACGCGGATTATCGCGGCGAAGTGAAGGTGATCCTCGTCAATCTGGGCGCCGACGCCTTCGACATCCGCCGCGGCGACCGCGTGGCGCAGCTGGTTCTGGCCCCGGTGACGCGCGCGGCGTGGGTGGCCGTGGACGAACTCGACGACACCGCGCGCGGCGAGGGCGGCTTCGGCTCGACCGGCGGCGTTGTCGCGCTGGGGAACTGAGGCTTCGATCCTTCGACAAGCTCAGGATGAGCGGGGGTGGTTCGGACTTCATTCCCCAATCCCGCTCAGGCTGAGCTTGTCGAAGCCCCGCAGTGGCAAGGCGCATCCCACTGGAATCTTTCCGCCGCGTCGCCCATATCGGGCGGCAAAGGAGAGTTTCATGTCCGACAAGATCCAGCTGACCGACGCCGAGTGGCGCGAGCGCCTGACGCCTGAACAATACCAGGTCCTGCGCCAGGCCGGCACCGAGCGCGCCTTCACCGGCAAGTACGAGAAGACCAAGCAGGAAGGCACCTACACCTGCGCGGGCTGCGGCCAGCCGCTGTTCGCGTCGGACGACAAGTACAGCTCGGGCTGCGGCTGGCCCAGCTACACCGCGCCGCTGGGCGAAGAGGTGGTCGACGAGCACCGCGACACCTCGCACGGCATGATCCGCACCGAAGTGACTTGCGCGCGGTGCGAAGGCCACCTCGGCCACGTGTTCCCCGACGGCCCCGGACCCACCGGCCTGCGCTACTGCATCAACAGCGCCTCGCTGGACTTCCAGCCCAAGGACTGACCTGCACCTTGGGGGAGGCGGACCATCCTTCGCGGTCCCCTCCCCATGCTGGTGAGGATTTTCGGTGCAGGCCCGGACCCCGTGTTCACCTCGGGTTACAAATTCCCGTGCAAGGTGTAGGAGCGACCCGACACACTCGTCCTTATTGGGGTTTGCACCTTACCCATGGCCAACAATTCCGGCCGCAGCCGTGCTCCGCGCGGCGCATCCTCTCAGCCTGCATCCAAGCCGCTGTGGCGCCGCATCGTGCGCGCCGTCCTGATCTGGGGCGGGGCGCTGGCCCTGCTCGGCGCGATATTCCTGGGCACCGCAGTGTTCTTCACGATGCGCGAGCTGCCCGATTACAACGCGCTCAAGTCCAGCCAGAACGGCCAGATGATCGTGGTCCGTGCACGTGACGGGCGCGAACTCGTCTCGCTCGGGCCCAGCTATGGCAAGTGGCTGACGTACAACGAAATCCCCAAGGTGATGAGCGGTGCGATCGTCGCGGTCGAGGATCGGCGCTTCCGCGAGCATCCCGGCATCGACCCGATTGGCCTGGCCCGCGCCGTCTACGTCTCGTTCACCACCGATCGCCGCGCCAAGGCGACCTCGACGCTGACGCAGCAGCTGGCGCGCAACATCTTCCTCAACAACTCGCGCTCGTTCACCCGCAAGGCGCGCGAGATGGTGCTGGCCCTGGCGCTGGAGCGCAAGTTCACCAAAGACCAGATCCTCGAGCTGTACCTCAACAAGGTCTACTTCGGCGGCGGCGCCTATGGTATCGACGCGGCCAGTCGCAAGTTCTTCGGCCACCCCGCCACCGACATGTCGACCGCCGAGGCGGCGATCATCGCAGGGCTGGTGAAGGCGCCGTCGAACTATTCGCCCACCGCCGACGTCGAGGCCGCCAAGGACCGCGGCAAGGTCGTGCTGCGGCTGATGGTGCGCGCGGGCGTGATCTCGCAGGCCGAGGCCGACCAGACTGACTTCACCAACGTCGCTGTCGCGAAGGAAAAGGGCCAGAACTCGGTCCGTTATTTTACCGACTGGGCGCTGCCGCAGCTCGACATGCTGCTGCCTGAGAACAATGAGCCGATCGAAGTGTGGACCACGCTCGACCCCGGTATGCAGGACGCGGCGACCAAGGCGGTCGACGCCAACGCCCCCAAGGGCGCGCAAGGCGCGCTCGTCAGCCTCGACCGCGACGGCGCGGTGCTGGCGATGGTCGGCGGCACCGACTACGTGAACTCGAACTACAACCGCGCCACCAGCGCGCTGCGCCAGCCCGGCTCGGCGTGGAAGCTGTTCGTCTACCTCGCCGCGCTGGAAGCCGGCTACACGCCCGACGATCGCGTGGTCGACGAGCCGGTCACGATCCAGGGCTGGAGCCCGCAGAACGACGGCCGCAACTTCGCCGGCCAGATCGATATCCGCACCGCCTTCGCCTATTCGAAGAACACCATCGCCGCGCAGCTGGGCAACGAGGTCGGCTTCGGCACCGTCGCCAGCATGGCCAAGCGCTTCGGCATCACCACCGAGATCAACACCAAGCCCGCCATGGTGCTGGGCACCTCCGAAGTACGCGTGATCGACATGACCCGCGCGTTCGCCGCCGTCTCCGCCGGGGGCACCTCGGTCGAGCCTTATGGCATCGTCAAGGTCACGACGACTTCGGGCGAGCTGCTGTATCAGCACAAGTCCGCCGCGGGCCAGGTGCTGGTGCCGCAGCACGTCGCGGCCGGGATCACCGACCTGCTGCAGACCGCCGTCGCCATCGGCACCGGCCGCGCCGCGCAGATCGGCCGACCCGTCGCGGGCAAGACCGGCACCACTTCGTCGAACAAGGACGGTTGGTTCCTCGGCTTCTCCAGCGGCATCACCACCGGCGTGTGGATGGGTCGCGACGATGCCAGGCCGGTCGGCGGCCTGTCGGGCGGCCATGCGCCTGCGCGCGCGTTCGCGGCCTACATGCGTTATGCCGTGGCCAAGCGGCCGGTCGAGCAGTTCGACACCCAGCTCAAGCTGCCCGAATGGCAGCTCGAGCCTGACGACGAGCAGTTGCAGGGCAACCCGAACGACTATTACTACACTGACGAGAATGGCAACCTTGTGCGCCCCGAAGGCGCGCCGGGCGAACAACCGGATGGCGACAACGCCGCGCCGGCCGGGCAGAGTGCGCCGGTGCCCCCCGACTACGGCCCGCAAGGCGCGCCGCCGGCTGCCGCCAATGGCGACTTCCTCGACCGCGCGACGGGCCGCGAGGACCCCGCGCTGCGGCCGGGCCAGAACGCAGCGCCGCGCGTGGTGCCGGTGCCTCGCGTGGTGCCGACGAAGGTGCCCGCGCAGCCGTGAAGTGGAAAATTCCTCCCCGTCGCGAAGCGATGGGGAGGGGGACCGCCCAAAGGGTGGTGGAGGGGGGAGAGAGAGAACCCCTCCGTCACCGACTACGTCGGCGACACCTCCCCATTCCTTCGGAACAGGGAGGATTGGGAATGATGGCCTCGACAAGGCCCCCCGGCGAAGGCCGGGACCCAGCTCATAAAAATTTAATCCCGCAGCTTCTCGATCTCGCGCGCCAGGTCGTTGCCGCGCTTTTCGTCAGTGGCGATGCGTTCGAGGACGGCGATGCGCTTGCGCATTTCCTCGACCTGGCGTTCCAGTTCGTGTTCGCGCGCGGTGTGGTCGTAGCCTTCGCTGCGGCGGCCGAGGAACCCCACGCGCGTATCCCCGCTCGCGTCGCCTAGCGCGCGGTAGCGTTGGGCCTTGAGCCAGGTGACGCAGCCGATGGCGGCCAGGACGACGACGGCAGTCCAGAAACTCATTGCGCGCTCACCTTACGCTGCGGCGCCTCGAAAGGGGCTACCTCCACCACGGGCCGGTCGCGCAGCGCCTCGATCTGGAGGGCGATGTCGTGGCCGGTGCCGCCATCCGTAATGATCCTTTCGAGCACACGCACGCGATTTTCGATCTCGGAGTTGTGCGTGGCGTACTGCGCCGCCTTTTCGGCGGTGGCGCCCACGGTGATCTCCAGCTTGCGTTCCAGGAACGCGAGCCGGCGCTTGTAGGCGCTGGCGAGGATCGCGCCGAACACGATCATGGTGATGAGGCAGGCGCACAGGCCCATGAAATCGCCGGGGCTCATTGCTTGGTCTCCACGAGCAGGCGGGCGGCCTCGGTCTCGCGCATATCGCGCAGGGCTTCGATCTGCAGCGCGATGTCGCCGCTGCCGCCGTGTTCGGTAATGATGCGTTCGAGGACCCGCATGCGCTGTTCCATCGCGTTGTAGCGGATGGCGAGGTCATCGTCGCGGGTGGAGGTCTTCGCCGTCTGCCCGGCCATGATCTCCAGCTTGCGCTGGGCGAAGGCAAGGCGGCTGCGGTAGGCGCCGACGAGGAGCCAGACGATGGCGATGCAGGTGCCGCTCGCCATCGCCGTGCCGAGGATTTCCTCCATCACTGCTTGGTCTGCACGGGGACGCGCGCAGCCTCGACTTCGCGCTTGTCGCGCAGCGCCTCGATCTGGAGCGCGGTGTCATAGCCGCCGTCGGTGATGATGCGTTCCAGCACGCGCACGCGCTCCTCAAGCTCGCGCGTGCCCGAGGCGTACTGCGCGGCCTTCTCGGCGGTGGCGGCGATCTGCAGTTCGGCAAGCTTGCGCTGGTGTTTGGTCCAGATCGCGAAGCCGCCCATGATGAACGGGGCGAGCGGGATCAACACCCAGATTGCATCTTCCATGTCGTCGTGTCCCTGTTGCCCGGATGCGCGTCAGCGCAGCGAGTCGATCTCGGCGGCGAGGCGCGAGCTGCTGTTGGAATAGTGCGCTTCCATCTCGGCGATGCGGCGGTCCATGTCGGACAAGTCGCTGCGCATGCCGCTTGCGCGGTAGCCGCTGGAGAAGTTCAGGCCCTTGCGCGCGCGGCGGCGCTCCATCCGGCGCAGCAGGCGCATCTCCTCCTCGTCGCTGTAGAGGCCCATCGGGCGCTTGTCGGCGAAGCAGGCCACGGCGATGTAGATCGCCAGGACCACCGGCGAGACGAAGATCAGCAGCAGGACCGCAGCGAGCCGCACCCAGAAGGTGTCGATGTCGGTGTAGTTCGCGATGCCCGAGCACACGCCCGAGATCTTGGCGTTCGACTTGTCGAGATAGAATTGTCCGCGTGACACTGGTTTTTCCCTTCCCTCGAATGCCGTCTTAAAGGTCTGTTGCGGGCTTGGTGCCGCCCATGGCGCGCTTCATCTCGGCCAGTTCGGCGTCGATGGTGTCGCCATCGGCCAGCGCGGCGATCTCCTCGGAGAGCGAGGGCTGGCGGTGGTCGGACAAGCTCATCGCCTCGGCGCGGCCTTCCGCGTAATCGACCCGGCGCTCGAGCTGGTCGAACCGCGACATCGCCTCGTCCACGCGCTCGCTCGACAGGAGCGTGCGCAGTTTGACTCTGTTTTCCGCGCTCTGCAAGCGCGCCGCGATCGACGACTGGCGGCTGCGCGCTTCGCGCAGGCGGGTCTGCAGCTTCTCGATGTCCGCCTCGTAGGCACGCAGGGCATCGTCGAGCACCAGGATCTCGGCGTCGAGCTGGACGGCCATGTCGGCGGCCTTCTTGCGCTCCATCAGCGCGGCGCGGGCCAAGTCCTCGCGGCCCTTCGACAGCGCGAGCTGCGCCTTGTCCGCCCAGTCGGCCTGGAGCTTGTCCAACTTGCCGACGTGGCGGCGCAGTTCCTTCTGGTCGGCGATCGTGCGCGCGCTGCTGGTGCGCACTTCGACCAGCGTCTCCTCCATCTCGAGGATGATGAGGCGGATCATCTTCGCCGGGTCTTCCGCCTTGTCGAGAAGGTCGTTGAAGTTGGCGGCGACGATGTCGCGGGTGCGGCTGAAGATGCCCATGGTGGTGTATCCCTGTGCGGTGCTCTGCGTTGCGAATTTGAGGCGGCTGGTCCGTGGCTTGGTGTCGTTGAAAGGCGCGTAGGTGCCTTTGTGGAACGCCCCGCCACGCGCGTCCTGCGCCGGGTTTTGGAGGATCTCGATCTCCGCGTCGAGCCTGCTCATGCCAGCGGCGCTCCGCAGGCGTGGGTTTTCACGCCGGCCTCGTGCGTTGCGGCATAGGCCTTGGTCGCGCCGAACTGGTCGGCCATCACGTAGAGGTTCAGGCCGCCCATCGCCAGCAGGCTGGCGATGATCGCCCAGTCCAGCTTGGTGCGCGCCATGGTGGAGCGGACGGGCGCCGGACGCTCGTAAGCGTGGGCGGGTTGGACGGGTCCCTGGCCGGTGGTGTTGGCGATGATCGGGAACATTGTGGGTTTCCTCTGGGTCCTGAACTCTTGCTTGCGGATACCATCGCAACGACCGTGCCAAACTGCACGGATGGCCGATTTCCGTGGTTTCGGCGTGCAGAGGTCGATCGGTCGCGAAAATTAATTGCCAATGAACGGGAAAAATTCCTAAACATTGGGAATGGAGCGCGAGACACAGTTCATCGGCCAGTCCACCGCCTTCCTCGACGCGGTCGAGCGGGCCAGCCGCGCCGCGCCGGTACGCCGGCCGGTGCTCGTCATCGGCGAGCGCGGCACGGGCAAGGAACTGATCGCCCAGCGCCTCCACCACCTCTCGCCGCGCTGGGGCGAGCCGTTGATAACGCTCAACTGCGCTGCGCTGCCCGAGACCCTGATCGAGGCCGAACTGTTCGGCCACGAGGCGGGCGCCTTCACCGGCGCCACTCGCGCCAGGGCCGGCCGGTTCGAGGAAGCGGACCGCGGCACCTTGTTCCTCGACGAACTGGGCAACCTCTCGATGGCCGCGCAGGAACGCCTGCTGCGCGCGATCGAGTATGGCGAAGTGGTCCGCATCGGCTCCTCGCGCCCGGTGACGGTCGACGTGCGCATCGTCGCCGCCACTAACGCCGACCTGCCGCGCATGGCGCAGGAGGGCACCTTCCGCGCCGACCTGCTCGACCGCCTGAGCTTCGAGGTCATCACTCTGCCACCGCTGCGGGCAAGGGAGGGAGACGTTGCGGAACTGGCGGATTTCTACGGCCGCCGCATGGCGAGCGAGCTGGAATGGGCCCGCTTCCCCGGCTTCTCCGCCGCCGCGATGGACGCGCTGGAGGCTTACGAGTGGCCCGGCAACGTGCGTGAACTGCGCAACGTGGTCGAACGCGCCGTCTACCGCTGGGCCGACGACACCGCACCGATCGCCGAGATCGTCTTCGACCCCTTCGCCAGCGCCTGGGCGATGCGCGGCGCGGTGGAGGCCTCCGCCCCGGCATTGTCGCATGTCGATGAGCCGGAGCCGGAGCCGGGGACGGACGCCCCCGCGTCGCTAAGGGACGCGGTCGAGGCGCACGAACGCGGCCTGCTGCTGGCCTCGCTGGAGCGCCTACGCTGGAACCAACGCAAGGTCGCCGGCGCGCTGGGGTTGACGTATGACCAGCTGCGCCATTGCCTCAAGAAGCATGGGCTGCATCAGGGGCGGGGGTGATTGGTGGTCAGTTAATCGGCAGCCAATCTTCGCTGCGCAAGCCATCCACCCGCGTAAATTCGCCGAGATTTCCGGTGATGACGACAAGGCCGCGACTGCGGGCGTGGCCTGCGATGAGCACATCGTAACCGCCTATCGATCGGCCTTCGCGCTCCAGGGTCGCGCGGATGTCACTCGCATGGGCGGCGGCGTCAGCGTCGAACGGCAGCACTTGCAACCGGCTGGAGAAGCGCTCCACCTCGGTCCGGTTCTCGACCGGGCGCGCTGATTTCGCGGCGCCGTGCAGCAGTTCGGTTAGCACGATGGTCGATATGCACAGGCCATCGGCCTCGGCATTGAAGCGCGTACGAATGCTCTGCGGTCGGTCGCGCAGGACGCGAATGCACAGGTTGGTGTCGAGCATGTAGCGCAGCATTAGAAGGACTCGCGCTCCTGCGGCTCCGGCTGCTCGCGCGGGCCCAGGTCGATGCCGGGGGCGACGAAGAAGTCGTCCCACGTCCGGTCGGCCGGAACGATGATCCGCCGCTCGCCATCGCGCAAAATCGCAACCTCGCGCACGCCGTCGGGAAAGGCGACGTCCTTGGGGAGGCGCACGGCCTGCGATCGATTGGATTGGAAGATGGTTGTGCGAGTCATAAAGCTGTCTCTAAATGGGATATGCCATTTGTATATCCCCGAGTTTCGGCGTCAATCCCATAATTGGATTGCCTATCCAGGGTCGGGTCAAGCCAAGTCGTTCCGGCGGATGGTAAGGTCGAGCGCCGCGCTCCCCAACCAGCCCTTGCGTTTTTCCAGAATCGCGCCTATTTGGCGCTCATCCCGACATGGTGAAACAAGGTTGGGCTGGCGCCGGTAGGGGCCGGCGCGAAACCGCGTTGTCGTACATGTCTTGTTCTTGGAGTTCCATTTGGTCGATATCGCACGCCTCGTCGAAGTCATCGAACCCGAGGTCAAAGCCCTGGGCTTCGATCTCGTGCGCGTGCGCGTCTTCGGGAAGAGCGAGGTCGGCGACGACGAGATTGCGCTGCAGATCATGGCCGAGGACCCGGCGACCGGGCAACTCGTGCTCGACGATTGCGCGGCGCTGTCGCACCGGATCTCCGATCGCATGGACGTGCTCGAAGCTGCCGGCGAGACGCTGATCGAGGAGGCCTATCGCCTCGAGGTCAGCTCACCCGGCATCGATCGTCCGCTCACGCGGCCCAAGGATTACGCCAAGTGGGGCGGGCACGAGGTCAAGGTGAACCTCGTCAATCCCATCGAGGGCAACCGCAAGGGCCTTCATGGCGACCTGGTCGGCATCGAGGGCGACGAAGGCAGCGAAACCGTCACGGTTGCGGACAAGAAGTCCGGCACCGTCAGCTTTCCGCTCGCGGACATTCAATCGGCTCGGCTTATCCTGACGGACAAGCTGATCGCAGCAAGCCGCCCGCTGGATACCAGCGGAGCAGACGACATTCTTGAGGAACAGGAAGACTAAGCCATGGCCAGTGCGATTTCCGCCAACCGCGCCGAGCTGATCGCGATCGCCAATTCCGTCGCGTCGGAGAAGATGATCGACAAGTCGATCGTCATCGAAGCGATGGAAGAAGCGATCCAGAAGTCGGCCCGCAACCGTTACGGCGCCGAGAACGACATCCGCGCGAAGCTCGATCCGCGCACCGGCGATCTGCGTCTGTGGCGCGTCGTCGAAGTCGTCGAGGAAGTCGAGGACTACTTCAAGCAGGTCGACCTCAAGCAGGCCGAGAAGCTCCAGAAGGGCGCCGCCATCGGCGACTTCATCGTTGACCCGCTGCCCCCGGTGGACCTGGGTCGCATCGATGCGCAGTCGGCCAAGCAGGTGATCTTCCAGAAGGTCCGCGACGCCGAGCGTGATCGCCAGTTCGAGGAATTCAAGGACCGCGCCGGCGAAGTCATCACCGGCGTCATCAAGTCGGTCGAATTCGGCCACGTGATCGTCAACCTCGGCCGCGCCGAGGGCGTGATCCGCCGCGACCAGCAGATCCCGCGCGAAGCCGCCCGCGTCGGCGAGCGCGTGCGTGCGCTGGTGCTGCGCGTCGAGCGCCAGAACCGCGGTCCGCAGATTTTCCTGAGCCGCGCGCACCCCGACTTCATGAAGAAGCTGTTCGCGCAGGAAGTGCCCGAGATCTATGATGGCGTCATCGAGATCAAGGCCGCTGCCCGCGATCCGGGTTCGCGCGCCAAGATCGGGGTCATCAGCCACGATCATTCGATCGACCCGGTCGGCGCCTGCGTCGGCATGAAGGGTAGCCGCGTTCAGGCCGTCGTGCAGGAAATGCAGGGCGAGAAGATCGACATCATCCCCTGGAGCGAGGACACCGCGACCTTCGTGGTCAATGCGCTGCAGCCCGCAACCGTCAGTCGCGTCGTCATCGACGAGGAAGAGAGCCGCATCGAAGTGGTGGTGCCCGACGATCAGCTGTCGCTGGCGATCGGCCGCCGTGGCCAGAACGTGCGTCTCGCCTCGCAGCTGACCGGCTCGCAGATCGACATCATGACCGAGGCGGAATCCTCGGAGAAGCGCCAGAAGGAATTCGTCGAGCGCTCGAAGATGTTCGAGGAAGAGCTGGACGTTGACGAGACGCTCTCGCAGCTGCTCGTGGCCGAAGGCTTCAGCGAGCTGGAGGAAGTCGCCTACATCGAACTGGCCGAACTGGGCGCGATCGAAGGCTTCGACGAGGAACTCGCCGAGGAACTGCAGAGCCGCGCGCACGAAGCGCTCGATCGCCGCGAGGAAGCCAACCGCGAACTGCGCCGTTCGCTGGGCGTCGAGGACGCGCTGGCCGAACTGCCGCATCTCAACGAGGCGATGCTGGTCACGTTGGGCAAGGGCGGCATCAAGACGCTCGACGACCTGGCCGACCTCGCCACCGACGAACTCATCGCCAAGAAGCGCACCGAGCAGCGTCGCCGCGACGGCACCGTCAATCGCCGCGCCGCGCGCGACGAGGACAAGGGCGGCGTGCTGGGCGAGTATGGCCTGAACGAAGAGCAGGGCAACGAGATCATCATGGCCGCGCGTGCCCACTGGTTCGACGACGAGCCGGAAACCGAGGCCGCCGACGCGCCTCAAGCCGAGGAGGCCGCCGATGCGGAATCCTCGCAATGACCGCGTAAGCTCCGACATCGACGGCACCGAGACGGAGAGGACTTGCATCCTCTCCGGCGGGAAAGGTGCGCGGGAAGACTTCATCCGTCTGGCGATCTCGCCGGACGGGTTGGTCCTTCCCGACGTCCACGCGCGTGCCCCTGGGCGCGGCGCGTGGATCGGCGTTTCTCGCGCGGACCTTGAAATCGCGGTGTCGAAGAACAAATTAAAGGGTGCACTGGCGCGGGCCTACAAGGGCGCGCCGATCACCATACCCGAAGATCTCGCCGATCGGATCGAAGGCGCGCTGGCGCGTTCGTTGACCGACCGGCTCGGGCTCGAACTCAAATCGGGCAGGCTGCTCATGGGCTCGGACCGCATCGCGCAAAATGCGCGTGAGGGTAAGGTCGAGTGGCTGGCTCATGCCGCCGATGCGCGCGACGATGGTTCGCGCAAGCTCGACCAGGCCTGGCGGGTCGGTCGGGAGGCGGAAGGAAGCGGTCTGCGTGGCACGCGCTTGCCACTGGACCGGGACACGCTGTCTGTGGCATTGGGCCGCGACAACGTCGTTCACCTGGCGCTGACCGATCGCGGAGCGGCTCAACGAGTCGAAACGCAGCTGCAGCGCCTATTGCATTTCCAGGGTAAGGTTCCGGAGGGAGAGATCTCCATGGGAACCGGCAGCCGGGAAACCCCGCAAGGGGACTTGAGCGCGACCGACATGGATGATGGCGACGGGGCGGCACACGATGCCGCATCCGTGACGACGAACTGACCGAAGGGCGAAGACGAGAATTATGAGCGAGACCGACAACAAACCGACCCTGGGCCGCAAGCCGCTTGGGCTTAAGCGCTCAGTGGAAGCGGGTGAGGTCAAGCAGACCTTCAGCCACGGCCGCACCAACAAGGTGGTGGTCGAGGTGAAGCGCCGCAAGCTGATCGGCAAGCCCGGCGAGGGCGGTGTCGAAGCCGCTCCGGCGCCTGCCGCCGCTGCGCCTGCGCCCCAGGCCGCCGCGCCGCGCCCTGCCGCGCCGCCGCCGCCCGTGCGCCGTCCCGTTCCCTCGAACGAAACGCCGCAGGAGCGCGTCGCGCGCATGCAGCGCGAGGCCGAGGAAGCCCGCCAGGGCATGCTCGAGGAAGCGACCCGCCGCGAGCAGGAAGCCCGCCTGCGCGCCATCGAGGAAGAGCGCGCCCGCGCCGAGGCCAATCGCGCCGCCCAGGAAGCGCCCGCCGCACCCCTCGTCGAAGCGCCGGCTCCCGTCGCCGAGGCTGCACAGCCCGAAGCGGCTCCGGTTGAAACGGCTCCTGTCGTAGAGGCAACCCCGG
>Ga0247734_1002019_pt1 | contig 14172 bp, 10 predicted proteins | sample UWRJL103311B2_FD_180933 | JGI IMG/M metagenome (GOLD analysis project Ga0247734, IMG submission 180933) | Plant litter microbial communities from Arlington Agricultural Research Station in Wisconsin, United States - UWRJ-L103-311B-2 | ecosystem: Environmental > Terrestrial > Plant litter >... | reverse complement strand
GCTCTCTTTCCAGGATTTTTATAGCCAGAATAACCGAGACATTATCCGAGATCCTGAATGTCGCAAGTAGCATTTATTCTAAGACTCACATCAGTTACTCACACTGAAACATCCAAACAGAATGTCAAAGCCGGCTGCATCAGACATAGGAAGTACCTGCTGAACATATAGGTGAAAATTTGGAGGTCAAGGGACAACATATTCTAAGTCAGTCTCGGCCAATACCTTATGTCGTCAACCACTCAGACCTCCCAAGAACCTACCTCGTACCACCTTTGAAGAATCGTTCTTCACGTTGGGTTACCAATTACTTGAAAAGAGGATCGGGATCCCACTTGAATTTGTCAGCTTGCTTGGTGGAGTACATTGTAATTCTCTCACGTGACATGATGAGTTGCACGATCCTGCATCTGCAATCAAGCGGTGAGACATTTCTGGGAGAATGATGCAAGGACTCCAATTAGGGGAAAGATCTCAGATACTGTTCATGTTGATGATCTTTATGCAATTTCAGTAATGACTCCCAATGGTAACATCTTCAAGATGCTAGTCCTTGATAATAACTTAGATTTAATGCGATCCACTCTTTTCTTTCCGCACCTAGTCCACTAAGATGTCTCCCATCTAACAAAAACAATCTGCCAGCTGTCTATTCTATCCGGTGCTGGGGTCGTGCCAGAACCTTACGGAGGTACGATTAGTACGATATTAGTAGTACCAAATTGCTTCGAACTGGGTGCATAGACAAATCGTTTTCCGCCAGGTGGTGGATGATTTGAGGTTGTAGTTCTCCATTCTTGTCAGAATTATCTACGCAAGGCGAAAATTCTGGATTTTGCCTGTAGCTGGGAAAGTGCAGGTCTAAATTTTGGGATATTGGTGGTATGTGGTGGTACTCGTACAATATTAGGAATTGAAGTCAGATACCGTCTTCGCTGCTATTTCTTCTTCTTCCCCTGTCGGATCACTTAGAATACGGGGCACCAAGGCAATGCTTTTTATATTCAGTAGCGATCAGTACGTAAAGTGATGGTGTTGATAGAGAACATCAAGGCGGTCAGGGTCAGCCTTAGTTCCGCCGGAACCGTATTAAGATTCTGCCGCTCGAGTTGGATCACGTGCATATATTCAAGGTCAGATTAGACCAACATCCCCATTCTTCTATTTACATCTTTAGTTGCTTCCCATCTATCTTACCCTAAACCGCCGGACTCAGTTTCTCTAGCCGGGACAGGATATATATCTCTCCCATGCAAAATTTCTGTATTTCAAAAACGGCAACTCAACTCTCGTCACCAATTTGCCCAAGCATGTCATGCATTTTAAGTCCTGGTCAGTTTTTTTCATTCGTGGAATTTTGTTGTGTTAGGGTAGGTCATGCTGTTGCCTTTATAGAACTACTGCAACGCCATTCATACTCTACCCCATGTTTTTCATGGGTGGATTGTTAGATTGGGGAAACTAGAAAATGAGGCTGGCGTTTCATCATGTTTAGAATTCAAGAAGATAGGTTCTGTTTTTTTTCCAGAGAAGGAATAGTCTAGGTCGTCTTGGTTACTTGTAAAATACCTGTCACAGTTTCTCTTGAAAGCTCGGTAGCATGGACGTATACAAGGGGGTATCTGTATGGGTTTCTACATCGTTTTCACTGACAGCTTGTTCAATTTATTTGTTTGTCTGTCATCTCTACGGTCGTTATCACTACATGTTTAAACTGTTTCTTTCCCGCCGGCTAATATTTTGATATCCAGAATATCTTACCTTCCGAGATATAACCTCTATTCTAATTGACGCAGATACTCTGACTATTTCTCATCTTCTCAAGACGTCCCGGTCGAAGTGCCTTGCTATATATTATATTCCTTCCAAATATCCTATTAAATTATGTTAAACCCTACTTCTCTGTCTCTGAGCTGTAGGTGTGTACGTCTAAAAAGAAAAGTCGGGAAAAAGAGACGTAGAGGCATCTCTCCCACACATGTTGACTCATAATTCTATCATGATTCTAGATTGCTCATCAGGACTTCATGCATGCACTAGGCAAAACTTCATAAGCTGTGAATGGTGAATGGTAAATAGCGCATTGTGATTAGTTTTTGAAATTTTGATCTCAAGCCGAGGGACTTAAATAGCACCGACAGATACAAGTTTACACCCGCTCTTTCTCTCCTCAACAAAGTTGTGAGAAACTCAGACAGGACAGAACAGAGGCACTGGTGAAGTTATCCTTGGCAGTTCTTTTCAGTGTTATATATATCATCTCTTAGGGTAGTAGTTAAGATGTTGCCAGAAATTTCTTGTGATAGCGCATTTTGTGCTAGAGTTACAAGACGTAATTAAGATCATTACAAGCAGCAAGCAAGGAGATTTGGGTGAGCAAAAAGGGAGGGACAGATATGCTTGTTGTCATTAACCTTTTCTTTGTCGTCAGCTTTGCATTAGTGTTCATGTGGCCCAGTATTTCCCCCCTTTATCTCTTTACAGGGGATGGATGCCTTCGTATCTTCTGTCGAATGAGGCGAGGGATATTATGACCCCAAAGGCTCCGAGAGGAGGGGACATGAGTATACCAGAATGGTTCAAGAAGAAGTCACAGATTTCTCAATATATTTCCTCCTTTTTTTCTTTTTTTTTCTTTTTCCCTTGTGCTAGGCTAGACTGTTAGTTGTTTGTATTATTGTTGGAAACTTGATTTGCTAGTGCCATTTTGGCCGCTGAATATCTATGTTCAACCCAGCTGGCGCGAAACCTCCTGAACCAAGCCGTTACCCAAAATGGATCACATAACAGCCATTTGAATGGTTTGAGAACTTCTCGAGAGCTGCTAGAGAAATCAGTCGCTTGAGAGCTCTTATTCGTCCAAGCGCGGGAGAACAAAAGTCCTGCCAGCATGTAAAGCACATATAGCTCACAGCACACTCCCTATCCAGGTTTCGTTCTCCTCGCATGTAGTTTCTACTTACTGGGACAGGAATCGTATCGATTAATCTTCATATTATCTTCCAATGGGGGATTGGGTTTGTTTTCGATAATCAGAAATAAATCTCGTATACCAGACAAAAGACGATTCCGAGTGAGGAAAATGGATAGGCAAGCTTCTTTTTCACAAGAACTTCTTATGGTGGTCAATGTCTAATTCATCTTCAACGCTTATTCCCACCGATTCGAACAGAAATCTGCGTGAGTGTGTTCTTGTGAAGCAAGATGCGTGGGTTGCAGATTTTCCAACACACAGCAAAAGCAAAAACTATCTCCGTTTCAAGTTTCATAGGTCGCTGCAACTAGGTACAATAGTGATTTATTTTCTTTTTCTGCGATGCCCAATTTCTGTAATCTGTGATTGAGCAAGATATAGTATCACGGCAAGTGAGGTCATCGACCAGTGGTTGCAGGAATGTTCTAGATCTTAACTCACCTTAGGTATATCTTCGGGTTTCGAATACCTTATACAAGTACATGACTTGCTGTCGATCTTGTCTTGTATCAATAACTGGTGTAAATGGATGGGTCATATTGCATTAGACGTCCAATGTAACCATCTGTTCAGGCTTTGAAGGCATGGCGAACAAGCTGCAAAGCCCACTCTGCCATTTAGCTTTAGGCGACCGGCATTGTTACAGCAGAAGCTTGACGTGGTGGATAATACACTTTCATAGCATTGTCACTATAGTCACTAAGCCTTATATATATATCCCTTGCGAGTGGTAGGGAGTAACCTAACCTGAATATCTGGGGAAGTGGGGTTTGAATTAGCAAAGAACTTAAAGTGGGTAACCAGGATAGAAAGTGAAAAAAGCCCAAAAGAAGTATTACTATCTCTTAAAAAAAAGTCGGTGCAGGCTTGATACTATAGCAATAAGATATTCTTTACCCCAGAATCCATTAAAATAGACGTATACTTCTTACCAGAAAGGAGGGAAACTGCTGTGTTGCTTTTTGGGACCCGGGCGTTTCGCCTTTTTCAGTTAGACCTCAGACCCGGGGCACTGTAGACGTGGCTTGGATGTGGCTGACAGAAACGGCCCCACTACAGCTCCATCAGCATCGCCCCGCCCCTCAGTGACTGTGACTTTATATCTTTCTGGAACTACAAGATGCAGTTGGAGTCAAGTATCTTTATCCCTTTACTAGTTCCTCAGGCATCTTCATATATCTAGTTTTTCGGTCTGAATTGTCATTACCCACGCAAAGTCAACCCAGATTTCTGGTGACTCTTTCTACTCGGCGTCCATCGCTGCCTAGAATCTCAGCCTTGTGCAGTACGCATTTCTGATAATCTGGAATTCTTTCAGGGAAAATCATTAATGGGCATATAGAGATACTCAGCGCAAGGCTTGAAAATCCGTCTCTGGTTCCTGATCCGAAGCAAAAGCATACTGTAATGATGTCCAATTTCTGGGACGGCGCCATGTCACCTTGGCAAGAGGACGAAGCTGTAAACAGCGAGGGAGTTTTTGAGGTCCAAGAAATTGGTATGCTTTCTATTTAACTACAAACCACCACGCTCTATTACCTGCGATGACTCAAGCTGACCATGATTCACACTAGTTCCGTTAAATCGCAACAGCGATTCTGCAGTCCACAACCCAGATATACAAATACCCGCCGTTACATCTCCTCCCCCTCAAACATCTAGCTTCTCACCTTCAACCGAAAGGAAAATGGCTGCGCTGAGAGATACGGATCTATATTCCCGAGATAGAGAGTCCATAGAATACACGAAGTCTCTCCTCGAAGATGGTGATACACTCGTCTTTATCAAGTATCCTGGGGACATCAATGTCTATGACCCAACTGGTTCACACTTGAAACCTCAGAGCCATCGAGTACATAGCCAAAAGCTATTAGCTACTGGCTCGTCTAAGTTTACGAAGCTTCTTTCCGATGATTGGAAGCAACATCTAATGCGGAAACGCAATGGATTTTTGAACAAGGACGCTCTTCCCAGCGGTGTTACATATGTTCTGGATCTCACTCCACCGGATGAGGGTGATGAGGCAGTTGACTTGACATCTGATTTATCTTGCTCTGTCGGTGTGCGCAACTGGTATTCAAGCGTACAGCGGTGTGGTGTGCATAAAAATATGGTCGGCGGCAATGACGATATATGTAGACCAAAGAGCTTTTCAGCTGCTATTAAGCAAAGTACCGCAAAGCCAGTAGATAATACTGTACCCCCTGCTGTAATTGATGACAATTTCGTTGACGAAGACAAGTCAGCCCCTTCCCCATCACCTCAACACGATCCAATAGAATCCTTCGAAGACAGAGAACTATTTAATCTTAACGAGTCAAACTTACAAAAGGCCCTAGAACGCAGTAGAAAGGAGCAGCACCAGCGACCGGTCACGGAATCACAGTATGACCCAGATTCAAAAGACAAGACTATTGCAAGCGAGGTGGTTGAAGAATACTGCCCGATCCGTCACCGTGCTGGAATTCAAGGACTCCTTCAATTAATCGAAGGAAAGGAGCCCAAGTTAGACTCTGCCCCGAAGGTATGGACTTTAGTAGGCATCTCAAAATACTTCGAGTGCACTGATATTGTAGTAAGTCCACTGTATCTATTTAAAACACTCTTCGAAGTGCTAATGGCTATAGGTCGACTTTATACTCAGATGGATGCTCGCCGAGCCAAACACTCAATTCATTGAAACACTCCCAGAAGCAAGCTACTCAATTGGGAAGAATCTACACAACACTATCATTACACGTCCTGCTTTTGCTATCTTAGTCTCGGAAGAAGCTCTAAATCTTGCATCTCGGATGAACAAGGTTGATCCTAATCGGGCCATACCCTCTAGATCACAAGCTCGAGAAAAGAGTACCAGTCGCTTTGGAAGACCTATGGAATATATTGATGATGATTCTCTTACAGCTGTACAAGCTGCTGCAACTGATTTTCAGTCTCGGATTCAAAGGGTTGTGGACGACCTAATAGGCCCCGAAATGAAATGGTTCGATAATCTTCCAGAGTTCGCCAAACTTTCCCACTTTGAAGGGACCAACAAGAGCGATTATCAGTTTAATATTGCTATCGAGGAGCTAGTTGCTGATTTGCGACACTATGTCCGAGTAGAACTGTTATCTGTATTCGCACTACGTCTCCCTGATGATTTAGCCACCGAAGCAAGTGCGCATCGAAAGGCAGAGAATTACCACCACCACGATTGGGAAAATCACATTCAAAATAACTTACGAGTAATTTATTTAAACTTTTCAGACAGTGAGAAGATCATGACCAGATTTTACTGGCACATGCTAAAGAATCTTACTTGGGAAACGATGAACAAGAGAAATTATCTTTTCGACTTTCATCAAGGAGCGCAACACTTGAGGAATACAACTATTATTGAAAAATATAATTTGTTTCCTCCTGCGACTATGGATAGATTATTTCATTGCCAGCATAAAGTGAATGAGTTCATTAGGCGATCAGGTATGTCCCTCCATTACTTTTGCCCAATGGGCCAATCACTGCATTTTAGCCCTCTCCAAATACAAATTCTAACTTCTAGATAATAGAGGACGCAAAGAGTACCAATGATAATCCTTTTGATTATGCCGGCGAGGAAACTGTTCAGCGCAAGCACACCAAGGATCGGTCACCACTAAATTCGGCCTCAAGTGCCACTAAAGAGTTCGGTACAGTAGAGAGTGTAGTTAGAAAGCTTAGACTATCTCAGGAGCACGGAGAAACATCTTGGCCTGAGGAGGACTTGGATTTTTCATACTCATACCAAAAAAGTCGGCAATCACACGTAGGTCATATAGTGCTTTTACCCCTAAGCTATCTTAACTAAGTTCATGTCGCAGGTATTGTCAGGCTCAGGGATACCTGGACCCGCAAGCCCTCGTAAAGAGAAACGTGAAACTCCAGAGTCACCAGTTCTTGGTAACATAGCTAGCTGGGGACTCCCAATTCGTCAGCGCCGTACTAGTCTTCAACAAAAGTCTGAGCCATATGCTGATGACTTTGGTAAAATTGACCCCGTCACCTTTCAGTCTAATTACCCACCTTCTTTCAACGGACAGCCCACTCGCTACTACCCTGTTGACCTTCCTACTCTTGCACCCGCAGTGTTTACTCCCTCTCTGGAAAAAAAGATTCCCAAACAGAATCAAGGTAAGTGGCTGTCATACAACTCTTCAATTCAGCTTATCGCAAAGCTAATTCAAATATAGCAAAAAACATAGAATCACCTTATTTCAGTGTCGGAGAACTCATGACACAGGTTTCCGGATATATCCGTTCTCTTGCAACGAATATGCTATCAAATTCGGAAGTTGATTTCAGAACCCTTACGGATACACTCCTCTGCCTTACGCACAATGAATTCAAATACCTTCCACTCTGGGCAGATGGGGATGATGATGGAACTGGTGGTGTCTTCGACCCTTCTTTACCACCGGCCAGCATGGGTCCAATCGGGCCAGGTCCTTCCTACCACACAGGATTCTCCGTGAACTCACGCGCGAGCACCGAAATGGACTGGGAGGGCAGTTCTGTTGATACTAGTATTGCTGTTGAAAATGGCTTTTCAGATCACATTGATCGACGTGTTGTCGACTCAGATGATGGATTTAGAAGCAGCACTACAGGTAGTGTTGTTTTTAGCTATGATTCTGAGGACTATGGCGATGCAAAGGATAATATAAAGGGTAAAGCTGTCGAACATGACGTAGACATCAAGGGTAAAGGCAAAGCTGTTGAGCGAGAGCTGGAGCAGGATGAATACATGGTTGATGATGACGATGTTGGTGACTTTGAAAGTTTCTCGGAAGATGAGAGTTGGGCAGACGATGATGGCCAGATCTAAATTGATTGAGGCACAATGAAATGTGGGATAATTGCTTCATTTCTCAGGTCTTTAGGTGAGCTTACGGGGATTTCACTAATCATATCAGGAGTCTTATGAAGGCGCTCAGAGAAACCAGGCGGTTATATTAGAAGGTTGAATGACAGGAGTTTATAGCACATATGTAGCTTAGTTAACAATTCAAATGCCTCAGAGCTATGAAACCTGAACTACTTTTGGAAGTGGTATAACTCCTCGCTTTTATTGGATGGATATATTCTATATATCTGCTAGTCTGAGAAATATTTCTGCCATACTCCCCTTTCTCTAATATATAATGTGACAGAGAGCACATGCCGCCAGATCTACATATAGCAAGGCAGTGCTAATGATATTCGCTTCTTGGCAAACCCTCGCTTAAAAAGAAAAAAGAAAAGGGGGGGGGCAGCCCAACAAAATAGAAAGCGCCAATATAATATAGGCGCGCAAACATTGATGCAAATTAATTTAATGATAGATTTGTAATCATGTTAAACTTTCGAGATATTTAACCAGACCCAGCTGTGTAGCCTCCACAAGATATGGTGAACATTCCTTAAGAACTGAACCAGAGAAAGAGAGAAGTCTCTAATAGCCTCATTGCGGAGAACAGCACGTTCAGGGATGGAAATGAGCTATAAATATCACGGTAGGTGGTAGAAAAGTGTGATTTTCATGACCTTTTTCATTCCTATATATCATCTGAAGCTCAGATAGTATCACGTTTGCCAGCTTCTTTTGTATTTTGTATCGAAGCGCCATGGCAAGCTCTTCCCTCATGCCAAATATTCTAAGACATCTTCCAGTCTCGACACCAAGTTATCAACACTCTGTGTGTTTGATGCTCTATGAGACAATATAGCTATCAGCAAGCCGCCAAGCGGTATACTGGTACGAAATATTGGAGAATCCACATCTAGTTTAAGATCAAGACATAAATCACGTATCAGACTCATGGGGCTTGCGGGATTTATGGAAGCGAACAAGCGGTTCAATTGTGTTACTGTAACAATAATGTCGTGGGACTTCACACCTCTCTTCGGAGAAAATAAAATAAAAAACCCCTTGCTTGGGATATGTCGTATTCAAACAATTGCATCAATATCTTTCGAACAGCACCCCATGGACCAGATGATTCAGCACGAGATAATCATTTCCCGTCCCGCTCCTTAAAACCACAGCTTAAATGTCTCTCACTAAAGTAACAGCCCTTCCCGTTGTTGTTGGCACAATATAAGTAAAGGACCTTGACGGAGAGCCTAACTCTTGCCTCTTGCCATAAGTTCTCGTTGGTATCGGAGAGGCATCAGGAATCGAGATGTTTTCGGGAATCGTGAAAGATGGGATAGGTCCACCGATTTCTTGTCTTTTGTCATAAGGGACTGTCAAAGTTGTCGGAATGGTGCGGGTTGTAGTTGGTCCATTACCGTAAGAAGTCGTGCGAGAAGTCACGGGGTAGGTCGGGAAAGTGTCCCAGGTTGTGGGTTGTTCTGTGCATGTGGTTTTCGTTTTGGTTTTGGTCGAGATCACGATTTCAGTTGTGGTTTTAATGACAGAGATTGTCGTTGGATATGTAACTTTTACGGTACTTATTAGAGTGGTTACAGGAACAACAGAGCAGCTTTCTGAACTTAGCGTCAGTGTTCATTGTGACAAACATTTTGTTGAGTTTCGGCCTCAACTATAACAATCTAGCTTTTCAAGAAACTCGATGCGCAGGATGATGTGGAAATTGAATGTGTACTTATGAGAGGGTTGATCGTAGAGTTGTAAAACTAACTTACTGGTGGTCGAAGTTACAAAACTGCTAACTGAAACAATTGGCAACAAATCTGTGCGAGTGGGTTCACCCAGCTCCTGTCGCTCGTGTAGAGTAATAGCGAGAGTGCTCGAAGGCTGCCGGGAGGTGTAGGAGGGAAAGACATAGCTAGTGGATGATACTGGTGGATATGGAGTGTACTATTTGGCACGTTACTTTAGCCCTTGGTTGAGCCAGATTGAGATACTCAACGAGAAACTCTATTTGAAAATACTGGAAAGTTGCTTACAGTCACTGTCACTGTTACGTATCGAGTAGTGGTCTTTAGGGTTGGAATGGGCCATGGCCACAACTGAGTACGACTTGGAGATTCAAGCGATTGCCTCTTGTCGAGTGGAACTTCCAATGTTGTAGACACTGTTCTAGTTGATGCAGTCTCCAGGGATGTGTAGCGTGAAGTCGTTGGAGCCTTGGTTGTGGTGACACGTGATGAAGTAGGGTAGTAAGTCACGGTCTGGTAATTTGTAAAAGTCAGTAAGAATAAGCAAGAAATGCCATAAAAAGAAAGCTTTTACACCGTTACTGGACCGAGAACAAGTACATGAAAAGTAGAATTCTCATCTCATGCAGCCAATAAAATCACAAGGACATTTTTGTATATATTTCGGCATACTGAATACAGGGAGCAAAAGTAAATTCTTGTGCTTAGAGGAAATAATGAAGTCGACTGGATGGCTGCTGAATATAGAATATTTGCTAAATTTACTTACAATAGTAACGATTGGACCTGGTCCATGCCACGGCCCTCCATATGTCGGCAAGTGTGGTGGTGGCTTCGGAGTAGAAGCAGGATATTTCGAGGTCGTAGTTGGTGTTGGTGTTAGAATTGGAAGCAAGTCTGTTCTAGTGGGGCTACCAAGATCCTGTCGTCTGTAGTGAGTCTTCTTAGTCGTACCTGAATATTTTTTACTTGTCGATGTTGGCTTTTTGGTTGACGTCAAGGGTTTCTTTGTAGTAGCGTGTGGAGGTGGAGGAGGAGGCGGATAGGTGGGTAGTAAGACGGTCCTAGTAGGGCTACCAAGTTCTTGCCGCTTACAATGGGTCTTCTTAGTTGAGGTGGAATGCTTCTTAGATGTTGAAATTGTCTTTTTGGTTGAAGTCAAGGGCTTCCTTGTTGTAGTAGGTAGAGGTGGAGGCGGATGGTCATAGGTGGGTAATAAGACGGTCCTAGTAGGGCTACCAAGTTCTTGTCGCTTACAATGGGTCTTCTTAGTTGAAGTAGAATGCTTCTTAGATGTTGAAGTTGGCTTTTTGGTTGAAATAGATTTCTTCGTTGGTGACACCGGAGGTGGTGTGGGCTTCTTGGTTGTAGAAGTAGGTTTCTTTGTTGTCGTCACTGGGGGTAATGGCGTTGGAAGCAGTACCGTTCTAGACGGACTACCCAATTCCTGAGGGGCTGCTTCTCTAGCTACTGCTGTAGCAGCCGCTTTCGCACCAACATAGGTCAGTGTCTTTGGGACACAATCTGGAGCTCCTGGATAACAAGGAACCACAATCGTATAGGTTGGAACGGGGCGTCCGCTCAGGCTCGTGGGAGATTCCCATTCCTGTGGATTAGGGATGGCCGCGCCAAAGCAGACCACAGCTAGAGCTGGAAGAAGTAAGATAGTCTGCATGATAACCCTGGTTGTGTTAATAAGTTTCGAGGATGGTTGACATAAGAGACTCTCACCAGACGCTCTAAAGCCGTTCAGTTGATGGGTCGAAAATGCCTTTCTCAATCTTTTCGGTCTATCTCAATTTACTACTGGGACAAATCTTCCTCTTGTAGACTATAAGAAGACCACTCTGGCCCTGTGATCTTCCGAACGCCATTTTATGGATACGGATGGCGAAAACCTGTAAATCTGTGTCCATGGTAGTCTATCGATCAAACGTCTGAAAAATGCTACCTTTGCAATAAAGGAGCCTGCAGGACAATTAAGCGTAAATGAAAATATATAATAAGCATAAGTAAATAAGTGGACAAAGGAAAGAAAAGGTTCTTAAAATAGAAATTTGTCGGATCATGAGTCTCAATATTCATTTAGCGACTTTAGCCAGATGCCGAACAAGCAGCCTGATTAGACGAAAATGAAGCCTATCCTATCGTGAAAGAAGATTCGGGTTTTCAATCATGACCTTCCAACATTATAACTTTATATACCTTCGCAGGTTCCCGACACCAAATCTTGATCCTCGGCTCCCAAATTCACAGCAATATTGCTTGTGGAATCTGCAGGTGGAATCCAAGATGCAGGGTCGGCGACTTGCATGCACGCATCTACGACTATTGGTAATGTTTTCCTCTTCCCAATAGACCTCTTGGAATCGGCAACAGAAGCTAGGGAGACATGGAACGAAGTTTGTGATCGAGTTCAAATCTAGGTTGGATCTCTCTAGTATCAGGAACAGTCCAATAAAATTGTAGACGGAGCCCCCAAAAGCAAAAACCAATATCGTTGGATAATTCCATACCCCACCATTGACTCCCACATCCTCTACGGTAGTGCAGTAACATAATAATGAGTTTAAAATGAGAGGCTCTAGAAAGATTCCGGCTCAGCTTCCGCCTCTCACAGCCGCCTTGACGCCTCCTGCATTCCTTTCGAGCTTCGTCTGTCCCGGAGTCTGCAAGATGACAAGGTGAACAGGTACTACGGAGCGGTGCTCACGAGGGGTGCCGGACAATTTGTATCCATCTAAGGCCCGAAGCTATAAAAAGCATTGGGGGAAAAGCCGGCTCCGTCCTATGTATACCCCAGATCTTCAGGACGCCATTCTCCTGAAGTAGGTTTCCTTCCGGGATTTCCTCATCGAGATGATTTGGGTTCCCCTCCTTAAGAACTTTGCTTGGCGATGGAAACATAAGTCTATAAGAGCTGCTCATTACTGGAATCTCGGGAACGCCTCTCGTTGCTTCCAGCTTGGCGGGTGAAAGCGGTCACTTTATCAGTACGAGGTTAGCAAAGTTCAGGGAAGCCAACTGACGAGTCCTGTTGCAGTGAGTAGTTTAATAGACTTCTAAATTTGTCTTCCTCGAAACATTCAAGTCGTGTCCGGCACCTGGGAAATAAGAATTATCTGGGAACCGAGGCCAATGATATAGCATAGGCCACTCCGGAATCTGAACGAGAATGTTGTTAAGCATTTCCTGAATTTTCCAGAAACAAATCACATGACAGGAGACAGATTTTATACACGACTCTCCTTAACCTTAACAGGAGCCGAAGCATTTGTAGGTGTAGCTACAAGCATTACTCACACTATTGTCAACATCATCTCAATGAATATGTAAATGAGTCCAGGCAACAAGAATGAATTCTGTGCACGTTTGCAAATATAACCTTACTTGTTTCATTTGTTCCTGGTAATGACCATGTCAACCATTATCGTCACATGTTGCAGACGTAGAAGTGAGATGTACATGTGTACTTCTACCCAGTGTTGTATATCAATGGAAGCTCGGCAATTTGCAGCTATATAATGAAGCCCAAGAATCCCTACCAGAACAATTACAGTACTGTAAGTTTAGCTGTGGCCCAAAGTTCCATCCGCAACACAACAGCAGATCCGAAACACCATTGCGCCAGATCAAGCCACCATCCCTCCATGATCTGCGACACGATCTGGCTCACCGATGACAGGCTATTAAGATGACGAAATTAAATCCCATTGAATCCTATGGCGCATTGAGAGCTGTGTGCTTATTGAGGGGCCAGCCTCATGCCTAACATTCAATACCATCATACGGCAACATACATGGAGATCTGAAGATCATAGTGGATATTTGGTTATAGCTATGGCTATGGTTAAGAGTATATGCTGCGATCCCATTCTTTAATTTTCCTTTTCCTGCTTCATTTTGCTCTACTACCGTCCTGCTACAATCCGTCCTTTCGCCGGCCGAATAGTCTTTAGTTCTAAATTTCAAATATGCGTTATTCTAGTATCATAATTACATTCTGTATATCTGCTGCTCAGGCTCAGTTAGATATATTAGCTAAACGAGCTGTAAGTGTTCCCATTTTTATCCTAGACTTGTGTTTAAGACTGACGCAATAAAGGGACTACTGTATTTTGGGACAGCGACAGACAATCCAGCAAACGACGCCGCATACACCAAAGCCCTTTCAAATTCCAGTGATTTTGGTCAAATAACGCCTGCGAACCAACAAAAGTGGGATGCGATCGAACCCGACGAAGGCCAGTTTACATTTACCAGGGCTGATGCTATAGTTAGTCTGGCCACGGAGAATGGGCAGATGATGAGATGTCACAACTTGGTCTGGCACCAACAACTACCCGCTTGGGTCACTGGAGGAACTTGGACCAAAGCAACTCTGACAGCCGCCCTCCAAGCTCATGTCACTGGGGAGGTCACACACTACAAGGGCAAGTGTTACGCATGGGACGTCGTGAACGAAGCATTAAACGATGATGGAACCTTTAGATCAGACGTATTCATGAAGATAATTGGAGAGGACTATATCCGGATTGCATTCGAAGCAGCAGCTGCTGCTGATCCCCAAGCCA
>Ga0247734_1002018_pt1 | contig 14175 bp, 15 predicted proteins | sample UWRJL103311B2_FD_180933 | JGI IMG/M metagenome (GOLD analysis project Ga0247734, IMG submission 180933) | Plant litter microbial communities from Arlington Agricultural Research Station in Wisconsin, United States - UWRJ-L103-311B-2 | ecosystem: Environmental > Terrestrial > Plant litter >... | reverse complement strand
CAAGTATCATCCGCTTCTCTGGTTCCAAAAGTCGCTTTCCCAGTCTGAAAACTAAAGCGCAGAGTTAGAACTCATGTTCTTTGTATATTGGGCAGGCTCAAGGCTAATGAGGAGGAGGTTCTGCGGGGATCGTACCTGAATTTACAGTTTCTTGGGATCGTGGGATCGTGGATGCGGTGACGGCACACGGATGAAGGTTAGTTGATCTGCAGATCAAGCAGCAGCAGCAGGAGTCAGCTAGTCGAGAGTTGATCGCATTGTAGACCAGCAATAGTGTCGCGTAAGATGAAAGATGCTGCCAGGGTAGAGTGAGGCTATTCGGAAGATATTGTGGTGCGGCGGCAGTAGTTGAGAGCTCTCCAGGACAAACTTCATTTGATCTTGATCAACACATCTGGCTGCAAGGTTCTGTCACCTTTACGCGCTAAGCTCAGGCTAAGAGAGTAGTGTGGGCCAAAAGTGGCTATAGTGGGTCGCGCCAAGTCAAGCCAAACAAACATGGGGGATGGAGCCACAATTCGACCCGTCCGGTCACCAACCGAAGAACAACGACGACGGATGACGATAGGCAATGTGACCGGTGCGGATAACCTCATAATCTCCCAAAGTGGTCATCTCAGCAATCCTTTCATCTACACTGCCAATGAATCTTGCCTACAAACTCACTTTTCTGGACGGCGTGATATCTGCAAGATAGTGTGCCTCGTCATGGTTTAGTAAAGAAATAGGCCCCTAGCAAATCAACGCAACCCGTCGTTCCCAACCTCTGCGCGCAGTCTGCAGCAGCCAGCATGAGTCGTTCTCCATCCTCCCCTGGCCTACTGCCTATGCCAGGTACCCCAGGCTCATCATGGGCAGCATATAAGGCACGCTTTGCAGGACTCTTCCAAGGAGCGGATCGTTCTGTTCTTGTTGCATTCTGGCTATTCGGTATTGTCTATTGCCCAAGATACTGCCTGAGTATGCTGACATTGACGTGATCAGGTCTAATAAACAATGTCCTATATGTGATAATTCTATCTGCCGCGGTTGATCTCGTTGGCTCAGATGTTCCTAAGGCCGTCGTGCTCCTAGCAGATGTACTACCATCTTTTTTTACGAAATTGATAGCTCCATACTTCATACACAAAGTACCATACTCGCTCCGAATCATAATATTTTGTACATTATCATCATCGGGTATGCTGCTCATTGCCTTGACTCCCTCTACCCAGTCTGGGGGCTCAATATCCATAAAGCTGGTGGGCGTGGTGATGGCAAGCCTGAGCTCAGGAGGAGGGGAGTTATCCTTCCTAGGCCTCACACATTATTACGGACCATTCAGTCTGGCAGCATGGGGAAGTGGAACCGGTGGTGCAGGGCTTGTTGGCGCCGGGCTCTACGTGTTATTGACCAGTACTATTGGCTTAACCGTCAAAACCTCACTGCTGGCATCAGCATTCCTGCCATGCTTCATGCTGCTATCCTTCTTCATCATCCTTCCTCAGGGTCCACTGCGTCGTGCACACATCAAAGGATATAGCGGTATCCCAACAATCGATATCGATTCCGACGACATTGATACAATTCCCGCTTATGCATCCTCACAATCCCTCATGGCCCCAGGGCCCTCGGTTGCTTCTGAAGCCTTCCACTCCCACTCTCCGCGCGCAGCATCTCCCGCCTTCCCCAACTCTCCCCGTGCTTCCAGCTTTCCTACCAAGCCATCTTTCCAACAAAACCTACAGCGAACCAGCAGCCTTTTCTTCCCATATATGCTTCCTCTCCTCCTCGTCTACATTGCCGAATACACCGTCAACCAAGGTGTCTCACCTACTCTCTACTTCCCCATCTCCTCGTCTTCCCCGCACAATCCACCATTTGCGGCCTACAGAGAGTTTTATCCTTTTTACAATTTCCTCTATCAAGTCGGTGTCTTCATCTCACGCTCTTCAACACCTTTCATCCGGATCCATAATCTCTACCTCCCATCTTTCCTTCAAATCGCCAATCTCACCATTCTCATATCTCAAAGTCTCTGGGACTGGATTCCCACTGTGTACATTGTCTTCATTATAGTTTTCTGGGAAGGACTACTTGGCGGGGCTGTATATGTGAACACATTTGCGGAGATTATGGATAAGGTACCAGAAATTGATCGAGAGTTTAGTTTGGGGGCTACGAGTGTGAGTGATAGCGGGGGCATTTGTGTCGCAGGCTTTTTGGGAATGCTCTTGGAACCAGCGCTTTGTGGCTGGAATGTCAGACATGGAAGGAAGATGTGTAAGATGACATGACACACTTAAATGACGCGCAGATGAAATGTGTCGTGATAGAAGACTTTTTAATTCTGGATTTTAGCACGGCGTTTGGAGAGTGGTAGATGGCTAAAGAGATAGACATACGTTCCAATAAGAATTTTACCATCATGACATGCACAACCTGATGGACGCTTGGGCAGAGTGGGAAGTTTGGAAGGTCTTAGTAGTGCACTGTTGCATTGTTTTAACTGCCCGAGGACGAGGAACTGATACATTAAATACTGGTGCCAAATTTGTACTTTGCATGTGGATGGAAGAATGAAAAATAGCGAGAGACTTATCTCGCCTTGTTACAAGCCCTGAGTTCCTCATCTATTGTTTCGATAAGTCGAAGACTGAAGCATCTCATTATGAGAGTTGATGGAGTGAGTTTGTAGAACTAAATCTTGAGGTTTAAGTCTACACATATGGTGCAAGTTATATTTGAAGCAATATAGGGCTATCCAAATCAAATCTACGTCCTATATTTGGATTAATATTTTCCAAACTTTGATTTCTAAATGCTCCATGAATAGTTCTCACCCATCACATACAGGCTGAACCGACTCTTCATTTCAAGTGATGAAATCCCCGATGTCTTATACCATTGCTATCCAAATTAAAAGCCATCAGGACGGGTCTTTGCCTCCCATAGCCGATAAGGTATTCATTGACTCAATTTCGATGAATTCAGACCTACATCTTGATTCAGCTCTTCGGTTGAGTTTTTACTGACTTACGTTAATTCAATCGGCAAGAACTAAGCGAGCCCCTTTCTTTTCTCATCTCAGCAAATTGCGGGGTATTACCGAAGTATAATAAAGGGTCTAGACACAACAACGCCACTATAGAACATACAGTCAAATCGCATACCCACTGTTATGATTGCTACCCTTAGCTAACAAAATACTTTGTATAGATGGCTAACTTAGCGCACAGCGTGAGACCCATGTTACAAATGATGGATTTTCGGTGGTTATGGTAAATCCAAAATAGGCAGGTCAGTGGGGGGTTTCGTCAGCATAAATCGTATGCAATTTAGGCATCAGATATTGGACCCTTTGATAATCAGCGTATCAATTCGCATCCCAATTCGCATTCAACCTAAATCTAACAACTCAGCTCCTTCTTCGATCTTGCGCTTAACATTTTCACCGACCAATGCAATAAAAGACCATCATGCGAGAACAATTCAATCCCTTCATCGGTGACTTGCGTCCTCAAAATTCACCAGGGATTTTACCTCAAAATGTGAAGGCCACACACTACGAAATCGAGCTAGAGCCGGACTTAGAGAATGCTACTCTTACAGGCTCGTCAACCATCCATTTCTCTGTCCTGGAAGCAAGCACTTTCATCCTACTTAATTGCGTTGAGATAGAGATTCTCTCAACTGAGGTTATCGAGGCATCTGGGAACGTGATTGAAATCCCGAAGGTGCACTATGATAAAACAAATGAAACCATGATGGTTCCACTGGGGCAAGAAATCGCGGCTGGAGAAAAGATTGAATTAAGGCAGAGTTTTAGGGGTCGAATCAATAATGCGAAGTCGATGGCGGGTTTTAATAGGAGTCGGTATAGAAATACTGATGGGAAAGAGAAATGGATGGGGTCAACTCAAGGTCAGCCAACTGGCTGTCGGCGAATCTTCCCATGCACAGACGAGCCTGCTGCGAAAGCAATCTTTTCCTTCAATGTGATTGTTGACGAAGATCTTACCTGCCTGGGCAATATGGACGTTGCAGCCGATATTTCCATCTATTCCTCAGCTTTTGTTAGGCCGAAAAAGAAGATTGTGTTCAATAAAACTCCACTAATGTCGCCATATCTAGTCGCCTTTGTTGTAGGAGAGTTCAACTATATCGAATCAACCAAGTATCGGGTGCCAGTAAGAGTTTACGCAGCACCAGATCAAGACATCACTACAGCAGAACGTGCTCTAGAATTTGGTGTTCGTGCCATGACCCATCATGAGAAAACATTTGGATCTCCATATCCATTACCGAAGCTTGACATGGTAGCTGTTCCTGGTCATGGAGGCGCGATGGAAAACTGGGGATGTGTCATCTATGATGATAAACTCATTCTGAGGGATGATTCCAATGCTTCAGCTCAGGAAGTCTACACATCAGCTCGGGTTATTACCCATGAGCTGGCCCATCAATGGTTTGGGAATATAGTAACCACGGCGTGGTGGGACTCTACATGGCTGAACGAGGTAAGTTCGCTTCTGGCCAGTGTTGTATGAGAGCTTCGAAAGTTCTCTCGAAGTTCCAATGCTCTCATATAATAGTCTGGTTCCAGCTCTATACGGCCCTTGCTTGTCACAAATGAAGGCACTAATTTTATTATGCAGTCCTTCGCTGACTGGGCAACATATAATGCTCTCTCGTCAATGCACCCAGATTGGGATGTCTGGTCCCGATTTTCTCTAGAAGGCTATCAAAAAGCCTTGGAACTTGACTCGAACCGAGGCAGCCATCCCATAGAGGTTCCTGTCAACAGTCCTTCTCAAATCACACAAATATTTGACAATATTACCTACAGCAAGGGGTGCTCTGTGCTGAGGATGATTGCTGAATATCTTGGTGTAGAAGTATTTATTGAAGGTTTAAAACTGCATCTGGAGCGACACGCCTTTGGCAGTGCAACAACGAATGATCTATGGGACTCATTGAGCACAGCTAGTGGCAAGGATATCAAAGCAATCATGGAAACCTGGACTAAAAGAATTGGGTATCCCGTGCTGTTTGTCACTGAACATGAAGCATCAAGTACGATAGAAGTCACCCAACACCGATTTCTGCAGTCAGGCAAAGCACTTCCAGAAGATGACAAAGTGTTGTATCCTGTCTATTTGAATATAAGATCTAATACAGGTATTAGCAAAGAGAAAAGGCTCTTCAGCCGCAGAAAACGGTTTCCAGTTGGTCGTTTCTACAAACTCAACGCGGGCCAAACAGGTCTATATAGAGTTTCTTACCCTTTAGACAGACTGCAAAATTTAAGCGATCAGCTGTACTCCGGGTTACTGACTCCCGATGACAGGGTTGGTTTGATTGCCGATCTCTGCGCCCTAGTAAAATCATCCGGAGGCACAAAAGCTAGAACCTCCGACTTCCTCAATTTCCTGTTGAAATTTGAAGATGAAACAGATTTCTTTGTGTGGAGCCAAATTCTCACATCACTTAGTAACGTCAAGAATGCATGGATGTTTGAAAATGTAGCTACGAGAAATGCCTTAACTCGATTCCAACTCCGTCTTATGACAAAATTACTACACAAATTGGACGAAAAGATATGGAATTTTAAACCTACTGACCCTTATAATAAGCAAAGTTTTAAGGCTTTGCTGTTTTCAAATGCGGCTGGGTACGGTCCTGTCGATGCAGTTTCATCTTTCTTATTTGACAGGTTCATGGATGGCGATTACGAGTTCCTGAACCCAAACATTCGAAAGGCAGTATTCTCTATTGTGCTAGCTAGTGGGAATTCAAGTGAGGCTCACGTAAGTCCACTCCAAAATTGGATTTTGTCTAATAGCGTTGCTCACACTTCACAGTACAACAAGGTCCTTGCCACATACCAAAACCCTAACCACAATCTCCAAGTACGCACCGATGCAGTATCCTCACTCAGCAGCGCAGATCATCCCTCCCTTATTGACCGCACACTCGCCATTGCTCTTGATGGTGAGCTACTTGGTGACAATGAAAGATTCGCCATCTGTAGAAATCTTCAAGGACATCCGAATGGAATTTGCGCATCCTGGCAATGGCTACAGAAGAACTTCGACAAGTTAAATGCAGACCATGATTCTATCAGTCATGGATTTGTTATCTCCCTCTGCATCAGTAATCTAGGTACGGCTGCTCAATTGGAGGAAGTAAAGAGGTTTTTTGATAATCAGGACACGAGTGTAAGCCATACCCTCCCCATTCTCAAGGCATTTCACTAAAGTCATTTGTCGAAATTTCAGAGCTACGATAAGTTTTTGGAGCAAGGTCTAGATGAGATCCGCGGGAAAATTAACTGGGTAGCGAGGGATGGTGAAAATGTTGCCGACTGGCTGGACTCAAATGGTTACTATGAAAACATTCCATTATAAATAATAAAAATCAAGGTATAAATCTATAACAAAACACAGAAATCTGTTTGCAGTACCCTCTCGCAGGTTTTGAGGGAGAAAAGACTATTTAAGAAATAAAGTTTTTGCATATCTCATAATCAAGTCCACATATTAGATCATAGTCTGTATGTCGCGAACGTGGCTGAAAGCACTAAAAACTTAATTCCAGAGACAAGTTTTTATTTCAACAGATCCTGCCTATATGTAAATGGAATGAAAGAAAACGCAAAGACGGTGGAAAAAAATCGGTACTGGTGTAAGACACTAATCTTCATAGACAGAACGAACTTAGACTATCTTTGCTAAAGTAAAAATGATATAAACGGAGATCAAGGATTAAGGCAAATATTAATTAGCAGGATATCCTAAGAAACAGTGTGTCAAGGACCCTATATCACACTGCGAGGGGGGGTTCCTCAGAATGTAGGAAGGGTTCTGTATACGGTGTAGTCTAAGGAGGAGAAGAGGCGTTGCCTCTTCTTCACGAAGCTATATACTGTAATACAAATGTGGGCCACCCTAGGGTGCCTTAGGCCACAACACAGTGGTTAGCCTGTTTTTGAAAGCTATTGAAATCCATTTCTATAGGCGACCCAACATATATATGGGTCGATTAAACAAAAATTTCAAGTGTAATAAATGGCAGCAACTAGTAAAAGGTTTCCATTAAACAGTCGTGCGGGCTAGCAAGGAATTCTTGATATCCTCTGAACTCCAAAAGTGGTGGTCTCCATTCCGGGCGGGTCTGCTTCATAAGCTCGAACTGTTCCTTGGCTTCGACCATCTGTTTCTGTGTCCTATGTTTTTCCACTGAGATCCACATCTCGGCGAAGCCACCAGCAGATGTTTCTCCGGGTGTAGAGTGAGGAGCATCGCTGGTCAAAAGCGAGATTGTTTCTAGGCTCGGAAAGAATTTTGGTAGTGACTCGAAGCCAGTCCATGGCTCTCCCTCATTACTAGATGATGATGATGACCCTGTTGGGTGTAAGAATTCATCTAGCCCTACTGATAAATACTTGATGTATTTGCAATCATCGGAGTCCCCGTAGTCTTCTGGAAGCAGTTGCGAGTTGGGCTTCAACATATCTAAGTCTAAGCCACATCATTAGTATATTGTCTACTAATTGATGGAGAGATTTTTTTACATCTTGCAAACATGAAATTAAGACTGTCGATCTCGAAGGAGAAGAACACCTTAGAGAAACTAGGATGGAAGCGAGAAACTCTATACATGGGATGGGACTTATTGGCCTGAATTGGTGGCTCTGTAGTTGTGTAGATGAATTGCGATCGCGCTTCGCGGCATGTCTGTATGACTGCTCGAAAAGTCGCTGTCTCTTCTGGAGATTCGTATCTAATGCTTTCATGCTGGGCGCATAAGATACAGCAAGGCTTGGGTGATGCTGCTCGCCAAATCTTCTGACGGAGCTCCGCTGGCAGGTGTTGGAATGAATGGAATGTCGACTGCTGTATAACATTCATACCATTGGCAGGTACCAGACCAGAAGTATAGCTGCAAAGTTCATCCATCTAAGTTGCATTTCATAATTAAGAGATAGTGGTTCGTGCTCAAAACCCTAGTTCAGAAGCTCTATATCAAAACTCTCACTAATATTCATGTCGAAATTGGAGGCGTATCAACTCTAGACAGTCTATAGAAGTTATCACTGACTCAAATAACTCTTAATCAGTCTGTGAAAGTGGGACGCAACAGAGAAGTCATCTTTAGATGACAAGCTTCACATTGAACGTTAGCGGTGAAGGGATTTTATGTCACGTGACTGTGCATATGTCTTAAAACCTTACATAGGTATGTAAGTCATTCAACACCATAGCATTAGGTTTGATATTTGTTTTGGGAGCTACAATTCATACATCTTAATTTTTAGTCCGACTCAGCTTCAATGAAATAACTAAGGTACTCACTCACATTAGATGAAATTAATCTTAGCATTTCCTCCCATGTTACCCTTCTGAAATATAAAATTCTGAAATATACTGCTTTTGTAACATCAGAAGGGATTTCAAACCCTTCTCAAACTCTTAGTTTTTGAAGAAAAAAGAGAATTATAGAAAGGGCACAGCACTAGGAAAAGCCTATGAGTGACAGGATGCAATCCCAAACAGTAACCAATTCGCAAAATTTCACTAACTAGCTAAAATATTATTAATATCTAATCCACTGAACCCATAAATTGAGACACTAAGAATCATCCCAGTGTCCCTCGGCCGGGTTACTGCTGACAGCGACGAAAAGAAAGTAAATGTTGACAAGCCTAGGAATACTTCGAGCTAGAAATTACGAACAGCTGATACTGTATCATATTTAACGCTAAATCACGCCAGTGAGACTAATACGGACCTCCATAAACCATGCGTGTCTAGTAGCCACAAGGCCCCGCGAAAACACTACCATAGCCATTAACAGGACCAAATTCGATGTTCCTGGAACCTAAGGGGCAATTGTCTGTTGTAGCTGCCCCGAGGAGTTTCTGTGTCTGAACCAGATATGTGCAGGTGGTGGATGTAGCTGGCTGCGCACCAAATGGCGAGCCATTCAGGTAAAGATCGAAATATGTTGCAGGCCCATAAGATGCGGCAATACAGTTATTGGTCTTGGCGCAGAGCTGGCAACAGTCCCAAGCATTCCTGATATTTCTCACCACGAAGGGTCTTGTATCGATACCAGATATGGGTTGTGTTGGCTTGTACCGTCTGAAACAATTCGCCGCATTCTTAACGAGAAGTGGTTGCTGGGTGTTTTTCAGTAAGGTGTAAATGAAAGTAGATTGTGTATCTTACAGCAATAGTTTTTGTCTCCACTTTCACAACAGTCGTATCAACAAACTTCTTCTTCACTATGTATTCTATTTAAGGAATATCAGTAATATTCATCGACAGTCATATTGATGGCGGCAGTGACAATCATATTTATTATATCAAACTGCGACATAGCACTTGAAATACCACTTACTTGTCTGGGTCACCGTTTTTATGACGATTTTCGGAACACGTTTAAAATCGAGGAAGCAACCACAGGCTGTCTTTAATTGATCGATTGTGATGCAGGGACGGAAAGAAGGATCTCGACCTGCAAAAATGGCTTCGTCGGGAATCAAAGCTGGCTCAGGATCAACGGCAATTGCCTTGGCAGTGACTGGTAAATCCGTTGACTCGGATACCCCAGTATCAGGTGTTTCCGATGGTGGAAGCTCAGCAGTGGTTGGTGGTGGCTCGGCATCAGCGTGCCGTTTGTTGACAATCGGATATAGGTATTTCGTGACAGGCTTGTATATTCTATAGAATATCAGAGAAGCTCAAAAGTATAGATCCAGGAGGCTACCAACGTTTTTGTGGATACAGAATACTTCGTAAGAGTAAAAGTTTTTGTTGTCTGTATTCTCTACATTAATTCCAAGGCAGGGTTGATCGTATGTCTCACATACCAGAACAGGGATATACTTAGTAGTTTTGACAATTTGCGGACGGTGCAAGAGTTTCTTGCAAATATATTCTGCCTTGAGGGGTTCATCAAAAAGCGAGCGCAAGCAAGCGTTAGTCAATTTGCAATCACTAGGATACCGGGTAGCAAGCACAGGAGCCGAATCGCCATCTGGTACAGCAGCACCTTCACAATGGCCGATGGCACCAAGTGTAGCAGCAATGAAGGTTATGAGGCGCATTCTGAATGATTTATGGAACAATAACGAATGTTATAGGCGATAAAGAATGGACGACCGAAGTCAAATTATTCAGACTTAATGAAAAGGGTTCTTCGTGTGGAGGAAGATGAGCAGTAGTGGAAGGGGCCTTCTCGTATCTTATAGCTTTGCTATGTAGTAGCTAGCTTGAGATTCTGGAAATTCTTCATTCTTGCCAAGCAGATTTAACGCCGGAAACTGTCTCAGTCTTTCGGTTGCTAGGAATGGGAACAGAGACAAGGTTATGTTTTAGCACAACTGATATATTCTTAAGAGTAAAAGACCTACAAAGTCAATCTCTTAATGATGCCCTGACTTTACCAATAAATACTTCCATTGAAGCTAAATCCTGACTATTCGTGTCAACACAACATCTTTTTACACTAGATACGACTACAGACGGCAATTGTGGCTTTTGAAATCTACTCAAATTCCGATCAAGTGACATGCAATCTGGAGAATGTTTGACATTCCATCAACAAACTTGTGTTATAAACAACTGGTAATTCCAGATCCAGAATACAGTTCCTGGAGATTTACACAATGCAGAGAAACCTGAACCCGAGATTTGGGTGAATATAGGCAGAAATTTTTGTTAATTGGTCCAAATTACAACACCAAATTTAAGAGATCTGCTAATAAAATCAAACGATAATAACTTAGCATCCTATAATTAGCAATTTAGCACGAAGAACTTTTGGAAAAACAATTTATAGCGATTTATTTCAGTCTCTTGAGTTCAAATTGTTCAGTCACTCACTAGACTTGCAAAGTCCCTCCCTATCTCACCAAATCATACCTCAATCCGCTAAGCTTTCAGTACCTCTTCATTTAAACCCCTTCACCTCCGGCGAGCTTCCTCAGTACATCATCTGCAACGCTCTGCACTGCCGTCTCACTCTTCCACCATTCTTGGAATTGATTCAGGATTGCTGTTCTCTCTCTAGCTAACACCATGCCTGGGGCTGTCTTCATTATGCTCTCCAATTTAAGCAACTTTTCATGGAAGAGTTCCACGCTTCCCTCCATATCTCTCATATTTGCGCCACCATATGTGAATACTCGTCCAATCCCGACAGCTCCTATAGCATCTAGTCGATCGGCATCCTGCACCACTGCCAACTCTGGGTACGTTTTCATCAACTGATTTACTCTCGTAGGGTCCTTCATTTCCCCTGTATATCTCACTGCTGCGCAAATCGTCTGCACGTGTGCAGCAAGATTTTCTTCAGCTCCAAGTGAGAGCAAAAGATTGTACACAAGGGTATTTGAGTCTTCACCAGCCGTAAGGTATTTGCGATCCCCAACATCATGGAGCAAAGCAGCTAGGGTAATGATATTAAGGTCTAGTTTGTTTTCGGGAGAGGTTTTGAGAAGGGAGAAGTATAGTGTATGAGAGAGCCCGAGGACGCGCTTGATGTGGTTGAAATCATGGCTACCATCGAAATTGTTTATATACTCTTCCACATATGTGGCAACCTTCGAGATAAGATCATTTAGTTGTGCCATGGCGCTATCGATGGATCGCGGTAATAAGTTGGATGGTATCTTAGGCTTGAATTTTGGGACCTTGGTAATGAGGAAAGAGGTAGTGGAGTCGAGCGGAAAATTGCCAACGAAAATAGATGCGTTGAAAAGTACACAACGAAGATAAGTACTGAACTAGGATTGAAACAAATTCCACAGCTGGTAGGTGGTGAGGCGGTGAGTTTCTCGCCGCCGTATGACTGTTCTGCCAATGACTGAATGGAGCATCACCACCAAACTTCAACGGCCCCACTGTGTTCATGATGCAAAACTGCTGGGAAAGACTCATCTAGCAACATCAATTATTTATCTCTTGTAAATCTAAATATGATGGCCCAATCCTAATTGTAAGTTACTGTAGTCGACAGCGGTCGTAAATCTGACGTGTATGTGTGGTAACCTTAGCATCTATGATGGTTGACGCGAAAAGTAATAAGTGGAAGACGGTGGGTGACACGTGACCGATTTCAAACTTGGAAAGATAAATTAACCTAGGATGAGGATATAACGGGAACAGTAAGTTTCTATTACGGAGGTAGAAACAGTATCAGTCAATCTATTTCCCAAGTAATCTGTACCAAGGAACCTCTTTGTCCATTAACGCCATCTACCCCTTCCGACTTCTAGAGCATATCTCCGGCTCCCTGTTTCGTATTCAGCTTTCCTTCCTCGACAAAGTCAGCAGCATGTCATCCACTAGTGAATGACATCTCCTTCTTTATCGATGCCTTCTAATCCTTCGAGGATGTCACTACCACCCAACAGCCCAGGGCCACCAGCGCTAGTTAGGATTGACTTCCTGGTTCCACACCAGACCTCATGAAATTTTACACTTTCGTCACTGGAAGCAACTACAATACAGCCCTCTTTGGATGTCCGGCTTAGACTTCTACTCCCTTCTTTGCTCGTCTTGCTTTCATTGGGCCCTCCAGGGTATGGGATGGCATACAACGCTCGATGCTCCCCTTCCCAGGCGATGGCAGCAACTTGCTTACAATCCGGCCAAGAGAATACCGCAATTCGGTACGGATGGTCGGGTTGAGCAAATCCAAAAGTAGCGCAAATCTCCCGTCGAGTTGTTGACCACATCAACGATGTGACTTGCGCTGCAACGCTGATTGTTGCTAAACATGCGCCCGACGATGTATGGTAAAAGTGAATACATTTGTCGTTACTACCCCCGCCGGTCGCAAGTAGCCCATCTCTCCACGGACAGAATGCGATGGCTTTGACCTAGAGTAACCGTTAGCACAGGGGGAAATTCAAGAAGGATAAGCGCATAGTTATACTCACAGCAGCACCATGAACCCACTTTCTCATTTCAGACCCAGAGCCAAGTTCCTTTATCAACCCTTCTCCCGTTAGCGCCCGAACTCGGCGTATTCCATCAGATCCAATAACTACCTCCTGCTCATTATTAGATTCAGACTTAGTACCTTCAAGCACATTGCTGGTCTCGAATAGACAACATAGGTTATCGTTACCTCCCGTTGCGAATATCGCGCCGTCCTTGGAGAACGAAAGGCCACAAATCTGCTGTGTATGGGCTGAGATACGTAGTAGTAAAGTTGTGGACTGTAAGAAAGAGTAAATTAGCAAAACATACGGTTTGTTATTCGGCATCCCAGAGAATTCCAGCTTTGACTAAACATTGCAATATCTATATAATATGGGGGATGGCTGAGCTCTTCACCATGCACACATCGTATCTTATACTTACTCCAGACCACTGGTCACGAGCAACCTCCCAACCCTCTGGCCATTCCACTGCATAGTAATAGATATTTCCAACCTCATCTCCGACTAATAAATCCTCTGTTTTGACTAAGAGGTTATTCGTGTGGGGATTTCTTGACTTGCGAAGCTCTACGGTAGGCCTCCACGTAATGCATGCAATGGGGAATGGCTGTTGAAGCTGGAAACGTGGCACTGGACTCTCGTAAAGAGACATCAGTGTGACAGACCCGTCGGATCTACCAAACCCGAGGATAGCTTTGCAGCCTTGAGGAGATGAAAATGCAAGCGAAGTCAAGCTATAAATAGAACTTGTCAGCGCAAGAATTAACATACTGAATCGATTGCCGAAGCAAAACGATAAACATAGTACATTGAAGGCCTTTTGGAACCTACTGCGGGCCAGACTTTTCTCCGTGTGCTAGAAGCCTAACCCCTTGTAGATCAGACCACCCATAGAGCAACGATCCTAGCCCAACAGCAAGAGTATGGCAAGTAGACGAATAAGCAAGAACCGAGCAATAGAAATCGTCACGAAGCCCTGGGGCATCTAGGACTTTGAAAGGTGCGAATGGTAGTGTTCGAATTTCTGGGGGTGGAGGTGGAATTTCTATTCATTGCTCGTCAGTTGTGTTCTTTCCAGAAAACTATTAAACCATAAATTCCTGGAGCAAAGTTTGCAGCATCAAATCTTCCAATCCTAAAAGGCATATACTAAGACACTAATTGAAGTCCTACAACAGTGAGAAGTATTATTTGGCGGACTTAGTTCTTTTTTAATCTCTGAACACACAAAACAAATT
>Ga0247734_1002017_pt1 | contig 14175 bp, 12 predicted proteins | sample UWRJL103311B2_FD_180933 | JGI IMG/M metagenome (GOLD analysis project Ga0247734, IMG submission 180933) | Plant litter microbial communities from Arlington Agricultural Research Station in Wisconsin, United States - UWRJ-L103-311B-2 | ecosystem: Environmental > Terrestrial > Plant litter >... | reverse complement strand
CAGTAGGTTAGTAGTTCAGTAGGTTAGTAGTTCAGTAGGTTAGTAGTTCAGTAGGTTAGTAGTTCAGTAGGTTAGTAGTTCAGTAGGTTAGTAGTTCAGTAGGTTAGTAGTTCAGTAGTCCAGTAGGCGAGGTAGCTTAGTAGCTCGGTAGCTCGGTAGCCCGGTAGCCCAGTAGCCCAGTAGCCCAGTAGGTTAGCCGGTATGTATGGGTATGGGCATGGGTATGGGTATGGCTGTGGGGCTTCGGCTAGCTAGTCCTTTTAGCCCTCGGACCCTCCAACTCGATGAAGTCACAACCAACACCAGTGATTTTTCACGGCATCTCTCTCAGGACTTCCCTGCGGCACCTAACCTAACCACGCTCCAGAGGAAAATACATTACTTATTATCACGGTCGTACCACAGCCAGTTCGTGACTCTCCGGCTGTATCTCAGAGTCCCTTATCCAAAAGGGGGAGCGGGCCATTGGTTTGCGTCCGATCCTTATTAGATTGCGAGTGCATCTATCTATCTTGAAGTGACGTAGTGGCCAGACCGCCGACTACCACGCTCGACAAACTCTGAGGCACAACCAACCGACGTGCGATAACCTCAACGATAACCGCTACGTACAAACGAACGACCGACCGAACGAATACACAAACAATGGACAGTCTAGCCTAGCAAACACTGCTCCCCAAGTCTCTTGCGAGAGACCTCCTTGACCAGCTCGGCTTTGGGCTTTGGGCTTCATTTAGCGGCAGCCAGCCTTTTCTCAAGAGTACCCATGATCCGATACCACGGAGCGCTCTACCAAAAGACCCGCGCCGAGGATTGCTGGATGCTCGATTCCACTCCATTTTGATATTTGCTCCCACAGTTTCGAGTAAACGCTCCTGCTTTACCAACCGCACCCTGATCGTCCTCCCTCGCACATCACGAACGTCTTGCACTCCCACGGTTCTCCAGCGCCCAGGCGACTGCCACGATGCCAAATAAAGCACGGGAGGAATCGAGAGGCATCACAACATTGAAGCTTGCTCGGGGAAGTATTACCAATGCTGCTGCTGCAAGTCCTCCCCGGATCGTGCCAATGCCCTCGGGAGGGAGCTGGGCATCCGTGGGGAGAACGTCGACTCCTGGGAGCCCATCGGTGAGAAGGATGTCGGGTACGCAAATCTTAGGCAATGTGGGCATAATGGAGCTTTTGGAGCAAGATGAAAGGCCCACGTTTATAATCGATGTGGCTAATACAGCCAACTTCACCCCTGGTGCGCCGTTGCAGATCATCTTCACAAACCCATCGTTACGAGCATCCGAGACAACACTGGAATTGGTAATGGGTAAGATGGACCTGGGGGCGCTTGGTATCGCAGTAACTAACGACTTCCCGGAGTTCAAGGCATGGGCATTAAGTTTTGTAAAGAACAATGAGTCGCTTGATATTTGCTTACCGTCGTTTGTTTATGGAGGCTTTACTTGGACTTGCTCAACTCTCCGTAAACGCCTGCGCATAATAAGTGGTAGCGGTAGTGGCATAACCATAACTGGGTCTGTATCATCCACAGGAGCATTGAGCAATTCATCAAATTTGAGTGAGCGAAATCGCGGGACGCAGCTAGGATTCACTAAATCCCCTCTGGCTATAGATTCCACAGAAGAGCCATCTGATTACTTTGGAGTCGCTGCTTCAGGTAAGATTCAAGAAACGGATGCCACCTCTCTTGCCTCGGCAGCAAGTTCAATCAAATCGGAAAATAAGATAAGACTTCGACAAGCTATGTTCGCCTCACAATCAGACGCGCTTACAAGGGAAATGATGAGCACACGGTATCCTGAAGCCCCGTGTTTTGATTGGACTCGTCTTCCTGTCACAGCGGCTCTACCTAGACACGTTCAATTTGCGCGGAGTATTGACTGGGCCAAGACTCCTTTAGGTCCTATAGAAGACTGGACTTTTGATCTGAGGGCCATGTGCAACCTCATTATGGGATCTCCACATCCGGCCGCAATGTATTGGGGCGAAGATCTCACAGCCATCTACAATGAAGCGTACATACTGCTAGCAGGCCAAAAACATCCAAGCCTGATGGGGCAAAGCTATAAAACCGCATGGCCTGAAATTTGGGATGATATTAAGGACGTGTTCAAAAGTGCAATAGAATCAGGCCAAGCAACAATGAAGGATGATGACTGTTTATTCGTCAAGCGAAATGGCTTCCTTGAGGAATCCTATTTTTCCTGGTCGATTATACCTCTGATCGGCGAGGATGGCTCCGTTGTTGGAATATACAATCCTGCTTTTGAAAAGACTCGGAGGAAGATTGCTGAGCGAAGGATGCTTACCCTGCGAGACATAGGAGAACGGACCGCTGCTGCGAAAGAAATCAAAGGATTCTGGGGCGAGGTCATCAAAGGGTTAGAATACAATGAATACGATATTCCTTTTGCTCTTCTGTATTCGGTAGGCGATGAATTCGACAGCGAACTCAGTTCCATGCACTCTGGATCTTTATCTGCAGCGCCACGCTGCGTCTTGGAGGGAACACTCGGTGTTCCAAGAAATCATCGAGCAGCTATTAGTCCTTTGGATCTCAAGAACAGTGATGATGGATTTGCTCCGTACCTTCGAGAATCTATGAAAACGGATCGACCGATTCTTCTGACCACTGAACAGGGCACTTTGTCTTATGATCTGATAGAAGGGATGGAGTGGAGAGGCTTTGGGGATCCTTGTAGAGCTGTTGTTGTGTGCCCTATCCACCCTACTACCGGAGAGTCTATTCTAGGATTTCTAGTAATTGGTGTAAATCCGAGACGGCCATACGATGATGACTATAGCTTGTTTATACAACTATTGAGTCGCCAGCTAGCTACCTCGATGGCAAGTGCTATGCTGTTTGAGGAGGAAATACGGAGGGGCCAACGTGCCGCTCAACTCGCTGCTCTTGATCGTCAACAGCTATCGGAACAGCTTCACCTTCGCACCCAAGAAGCAGAAGAAAGTGAGACCAGATTTACTAGAATGGCTGAGTTTGCTCCTGTGGGCATGTTCATCGCAAATTCTTTTGGTGAGATATCTTATAGTAATGATACGTGGTGGGAAATTTCTAGACATCCAAGGTCGGAAAACAGTACGCATACATGGATGGAAAGTGTTAAAGAAGAGGATCGTGACGAACTACAAAATGTTTGGAGAAGTCTGGTTGAAGATAGAAAACCTGTCACACACGAGTTCCGATTCAAAACCCCATGGCAAGATCCAAATGGTGGCCGACATAGCACCTGGGTGCTTATGAGCGCCTTTCCGGAGACAGACGAAGAGGGGAACTTGAAGAGTATTTTTGGAAGTATTACGAACATATCGCAACAAAAATGGTCTGAAGATTTCCAAAAACGACGCATGGAGGAGGCTATCGAGTTGAAACGACAACAAGAAAACTTCATTGATATGACCTCGTAAGTATTGTAGTAGATGGTGGGATTTTTATGCTAACTCCGTTTAGGCATGAGATGAGAAATCCCCTCTCAGCTATTCTTCAATGTTCGGACGAAATCAGTAGCAGCCTTTCCGATTACAGATCGAGCAGCGACGGATCCGACGTGCCTCACAAGCTTGTAGATTTACTAGAGAACTGTATCGATGCATCCCAAACCATTGCTCTTTGTGCACAGCATCAGGTAAGGTGATAGTATCTTGTTTTGGGGCCAATTCTAATTTCACGCTTAGAAACGTATTGTAGATGATATTCTCACCTTATCAAAACTCGACTCTGCACTCCTGGTGGTAACTCCCGTTGCCGTACAACCCGTGAGAACTCAGCCCCTTTTTCCAAGCCACGCTTACTAACTAACCATTGTTCAGATCGCTGTTGTACAGCGGGTACTGAAAATGTTCGAGGGAGAACTTGAGTCTAATGATATCGCTATGGAATTCCGCATGGAGAAGTCATACTTGGATCTGTCAATTGATTGGGTTAAACTTGACCCTTCAAGACTCTTGCAAGTACTAATTAATCTAACTACGAATGCCATCAAGTTCACAAATGGACAAGCGCGCCGGACCATAGTAGTCAGTGTCGGCGCCAGTATAGAACGACCAAACGAAAACGACTCTGATGTCACCTACTTCCCTACCAGATCAAAGCGATCTGACTGGACCACCGACGAAGCGGAATGGGGAAATGGCGAGAACGTATACCTCAAGTTTGGAGTTCAGGATACTGGAAGGGGCCTTGATGAATCCGAGAAAACTCTTCTCTTCCAACGTTTCCGACAAGCATCGCCTCGGACTCACGTGCAGTATGGGGGCTCCGGTCTGGGACTGTTTATTTCTAGAGAACTCACGGAATTACAAGGGGGTGAGATTGGTGTAGCTTCTGAAAGCGGAATCGGCAGCACCTTTGCTTTCTATATCAAGGCGCGGAGAGCTCAGGATATGCCACAGGATACACCGGTTTCTACGTCCGTCAACTCTCTACGCCGCACTTCTTCTGCGTCTACCTCGGGTTCAATCACTCTTGAAAGCAAAAAGAACTCATCTGGCAAAGCTGTGTTTAGGTCAAACACAACAGGCAAGAAACGACGTTCTTCCGCATTCTTGCCCAGCATGCCAACCATTCCATCGATCACCGCCCTAGATTACAGTAAGGTAAAAGTTCTCATAGTTGAGGACAATCTGGTGAACCAAAAAGTTCTTCAAAAGCAGCTGAAAAATGTTGGGTTCCCTACCGAAGTCGCCAACCACGGCGGTGAAGCTCTTGAAATCCTCAGGAAGTCCAAATTTTGGTCTGGAAAGGAACAAGAAGGTGAAGACCTGTCTGTAATTTTGATGGATCTAGAAATGCCGATCATGGATGGTCTCACCTGCGCCAAGACTATTCGAGAGCTCGAAGTCGATGGAACAATCGTTAGGCATGTTCCCATTATAGCAGTTACAGCCAATGCTCGACTCGAGCAGATTGAAAGCGCTATCACCTCTGGCATGGACGATGTCGTTTCCAAACCCTTCAGAATTCCAGAACTCATTCCTAAAATCGAAGAATTAGTTTCCAGAAGCCCGAACAATTCACCTTCTGTGTCTACTGAAAATATACCTACCATCTCAAGCTAGATATTTATTCAGGTAGGCGATTCGGCACTATTTGCATGCTATAGGTTGTGGGGGAGTTATTCGATTTGGACTCATTGCAAAGGAGCGAAAATATACCACTGCATGATATCCTTTTACCATTCTTCGTTCTGTTTGCATTTTTGATTGGTTGGATAGAAAGGCTATATAATTTGGATGGGCTTTTAGGCTCGGTTTACATATATGTGGTATTTACCAGGTATCTACAATCTACATATGAGGACTATCGCGTCCTTTTGCATACAGGTGGATAGAATAGATGGCTATGAATGGGTTGGTTGTGCTATGAATTATGATATGGTGGATAAGGTGGGGGGAGATATATGTATATTTTGGTACAACATCAAAGTAGGGTACATATGAATGATGGCCAAAGCTATGCATTGCAGAGCAAAAGCACTTTATTTGAAAGATTCCAGAGCTGAGTGCAGAAAAGCTTGTAAATTTCACACACAAAGTCCACGACATTGCGCAATGAAAGATTTCAAAACGCAAGTAAGGGAGAAGGGGAACTTCTTAATATATAATAAACTACAAAGCCAACGACTAGCATTGGTGATGCCAGAGGCAGGTTTTCAATCAAATTTACCAAACTACACCCACTGAATACACAACACACACCCTTCGCAACCTCGACTCGTTACTTGGCGTCAGGGGCTTAAGCGATCGAGAGATCCCACTCACCACTCAACGAATACTTGTAAACTAGAATAATATTCTGTGCGCATGTTTCCCCTACCTCCGCCTACCCAAGCATGCGAGTCTAGGAAGTTTGGCGAAAGAAATAGTGTTGAGGATATAAAGGAGGTTATTTGAAATGGTTTTGAGTAAAAATAAAATGACTCCAAGTTTACCCTCACGAGTACCTTTTCACTTTCCCCCAACCATTCTTGGCTTCTTTTTGATGGCTATAGAAATCGAAAGACACTTGAAATTCTTAGGCTTCTGCCTCTCGTGTATATCCTCCCTATTCGAAATCCGGAGAATTGGTTCGAGTTCTGCATGCAGATTCAGTAAACAAGGTGCGTAGATCGTGCGAGGGAGACAACAACCTACCGACTAACCAGGCACTTTTCCCTCCCCCCACCCACAGGTTAGTTGCGAATATGTTGGACCGGTCTGGTATATGGGAGTTACTTACGTGCAAGGCTTCGTTCAGATAATCCAAATCAGAAGGTGTTGTCAATATCTGCCTCATCGAGGGGACTTGCTGGATGATGTCCAGACAGTTGACTATTGCTGCAATCGATTCCTGCTCATTGAGCAGCATTTCTGCTTCGTTGTTCCTTGTTGCTAAAAGATTTGCGAGTCAGCAGCGCCATGCATGGGTTCTGCTATTAGCACTCTTCGAGTGACATTTTTATCACCCTCCCAAGACCTTTCTTTACGATGGTTGAGAAGAATGAGAATTAGACAATCAAATTTATGGTCATCGTTTTATGCCTTAGTTCTGTAGGCTTATTGAATCATAAAGATTTGATAGATTGCAGGGTGAATCTTTCTTTGTCCTTTTTCTCTCATCTTTCTTTGTTGTGTTGTGAATATGCCATCTCATAGGGTGCCAATCGTTCACAATATCACCCACGAGTGATCACTTACCAAAAATCCAATCATTAACCCTGGAAGAAGGGTTGATGTTAGTAAAGCGTAAATTAACGAACAAAGTTGCAAAATAATCGCTTACTCAACCGATGAAATAGTACTGACCCTGGTTCACATGACATCTCAAGGACTGTTGTCCGAAGACTGGTAAAATTCCTGGCAACCAAACGGCCAATAGCTTTTAAAGCCCGAGCTTGTACGATTGTTCCGAACTGATACGGGTGTCCAGTCAAAAAGAAGCACTGGGTGCCATGTATCTGGATGACGATCCTTCTGATATAGCTGAGATTTTGTTTGGGGACGCAAGAGATGAAAGACTTGAGCGCATGCTCATTCGTGATTTTTGTGGATCCTAAAAAAGTAAATTACATACCAGCTGGCTGTGAGGATAAATGTGACACGTACCCCATCCGCCGTTGCCAATGACCCAAGTGTTCCTTGAATAGAAAATCCTGGTGATCTCCGCGTACCACTGTCTGTTAACACAAAACATTTGCTCGAAACAACACGTTTTAGAATAAGTCTTGATCAACTTTCGAGAATTTCGCGGGCGTGATATGATATAGATATCTCGGTCAAGAACTATGCACTCCTCGTAAATCATGTCTCTGATCTCAGGAGGAAGCTTCCAGAAAGTAGTAGTGGCAAGTTGAGGTAACCCATAGGGAGAACCTTCTGATTTTGGGACCGAAAACATTACTTCGACCGAATTTGATACCGGGAGAAGCTAAGAAAAATATGTGAGCTATCTAAGTCTCACATAAGCTTCAGCAAGATGGTTATTATAGATGTAATAGTTCCTTGGCTTTGTGATCTTGAACGTCGGTATTCATCAGCTTAGAGGTATCGTGACTAATATTTGTTGGGAGAATTTAGAGTACGAAATCCCGGCGAATTTAGAGAAGTTGTGTGTTACATCTTTATACTTAAATGGTAGATATTGAGCAGTTTTCTAGACGAGGCCTAACGGTGGGACGGAGCCACAGCCCCATCCTTAGCGTGGGCTATAGAGGCTTGGCGGGATTTCAATTTAAACTCCATAAATTTGTCAACTTAACGTCATCGGAAAGGACCTAGAGTCTCGGAGTTTGTCGATACTTTTAAGTTGCACATGGATTTAAGTCTTATTCCCGAATCTATGACGAGCCGCATACCTGTGTCATTAGTAATATATATATATATCTGTACCCAGATTCGTGCAATTATATCATTCATTTGGTGAAAATTTCTCATTCATAGAATTGTAACCAGGAAGTCGCCTTACCGTAGTCATTATGCCCAGGGTTTTTTTTATCACAGGAACCTCAACTGGTTTCGGAAACCATCTAGTGCAAGAGGTACTTGATAGGGGAGATATTGCAGTAGCCACTGCTCGCAGACCCGAAACCCTGAAATTCAAAGGCACAAACGATGAAGTAGAAACCTTATATCACCAACTCAAGATCGCTTTGCTTACATTTCGCAGAACTTCCTCGCTGTCAAGCTTGATGTCACCAAAAACTCAGATATTGAGTTGGCATTCAAATCTACCCTCAAGAAATTTGGCAGGGTAGATGTTGTAGTCAACAATGCAGGCTATGGCCTTGCTGGAGCCTTTGAGGAGCTCACCGAATCACAAGTTAAGACCCAAATGGACGTCAACTTTTTTGGTCTGATTGCAGTAACCAAGAAAGCAATGGAAATCATGCGGGAACAAAAGCCGTCAGGTGGACTTATTCAACAAGTCACGTCTATTGGAGGCCAAGTTGGAGTACCTCTTTTCTCTATTTACTGTGCATCGAAATGGGCTGTAGAAGGGTTCACGGAAGCTATCAGCAAGGAGGTGAAGCCCGAATGGGGAATCAAGTTCACATGCGTTGAGCCAGGAGGTTTTCGTACCGACTGGGCTGGACGTAGTATGAGTTTTCCCGAGAAACAGCATCCGGCATATGATCATATGAAAGCTGAAGAGCGTATGAAGAAGAGGCATGGAACACAAGCTGGTGAACCACTGAAGGGTGCCAAAGCTATGTATGAGCTGGCTATTTTGGAGGAACCGCCATTACGAGTTGTTGTTGGCACGGATGCATACAAGCTAGTCATGGCAAAGATAGAAGCATATGGAGATAACTACAAGAAGTACGAGAAAATCTCGAATAGTACAGATGTGGACGGGTACAAGGCTCCCTTGTAAAACAGTATTACAAATATTGCTTCTCACTATTATTGTAAGAGGGCGGAAGTCAGGGGCTTAAGCGAGGCTGTGTTAGGCTGTCCTCGGTTGTGGAACCGGCTTCTCCTTGAGTGATGTAATGGAAGGAGTTGGACTAATTGTATCACTTTGTTTTACGCCACTTTTCAACAACTTGTATGGTAAAATATACTCTTCAGCACGGTTGTTATGAAATTCGGATATATAATGCAAGATGCAGCACTGCTTGAATACTCAAATAAACGCTCCTAATGATATGAGCAGATAGATAAAACTCTACGCAAATAAAGAAGGGATTTGGAAAGTAAACAAATATTGGGGATGCAAGAGACTTTAGTGGCAGCTACCAAAGAGAATACTGCCCCTTTATTTGACGCCAGTCCAGAACACCTTCTCAAGCTGAATGAGTCAATTAACCCGCGATTGGCCATATTACTAACGAGGTAACGGTAAAGAATAGATGGCAATACATTTAAGCAGAAGCTGTCAGCTAAATCATCCAACCAGCAATCTCTATCTTTTGTTCTTTCAGAAGTGAGGGAGTTCAGGGGCCTTGATGGACAATGCAGCATTATCTAAAAAACTGTTGTTAAAGTTCAAACTGTAAATTTGTGCCTTATTATTAGAACCTGTAACTATGAAGAATGCCTTCAATGCACGTAATTTCACCGCATTTCCTGGCCTAAATATACATGGCCAAAAACTCTTATCACCAAGCAAGGACGTGCAAAGGCTTTTGTCTAGTAGTTTTTAAAATTATCCAATCCTTGATATCATATGCTTTTTCGAGTCGAGGTTCGCGCAGTTGATTGGAAATATTCACCTGCCGAAAAGCTGTAGAACGAAAGGTTACAAGATTAGATTCTTCATGCAAGGGAAATGTCACTAGTGATAATCTGAAAATGGGGTTGTGATACAGGATGAATTTGCGTAGGCAGCTGAGCATTGCATGGCCCAATAGACCTTTGGCAACAATGGATCACAGCTAGGGCCGAAATTTATCTACAGGCGGGCTAGCAACTTGCAATTTTTCTAGATAATGTCGGATCACTTAGAATACGGGGTACCTAAAGCAGTGCTTGTTGTATTTTGTAGGTAATAGTGTTGATTTAGGGCTCGGTGCGGCCGCACGGTCTGGCAGCTCGAGTCGTATGGAAACACGTGATTACATGTAAAGCACTTGTGACCAATACAATTCGAGGTCAAATTATACCAACAGATAAGTTAAATCTGGCCTGATTCCTCCATCTTCACTCCCACATTGACTTAAAATGCCTCTTAAGTCTAAATTTCAGTCATGACGAATAACGAGTTTTTCAATCAACGGATGGACTTCGTGCGGTCAATTCTCACACTCAATGGCCTAAAAGTATGTATCAATTATATTCTCATATGAGAAGTAGACGCTAATATCACAAATGAAGGTCAATTCTATTAAGCCAGTTAAATATGACCCACAAGCACTTTTTGTGTTTGAAAACAATTACATTTATCACATTACCCTTGAGTCACCTAACGCCTCACCAAAGTCTGTCATATCACAAACTACGAAAGCTAAGATCAATCCTCACACTTCTCCGATTCCTGCTGGGTGTAACTCTGTTATCGTCAGACTCTCCAATACCGATCCAAAGACTGGTATCAACAATGCCAATCGGGTTGAGAATGAAGTTGCATGTATGACTCTAGCCCGCCAGGCACTCGCTGGGTCTGTTTACAGTCACATTATTCCTGATATCTATGCTTGGCAAAGCATATCAGAAGGTCAAGGATTTATCATGATGCAATTTATGGAAGGAGAAGTGCCTAACAAAGCTTTAAAGAAGATGGGTTTAGATGCCAAGTCCGTCGTGTTCAGACAAATGGCCGAAATCTTAGCCTTGATCCAGAAGTTTGAAATTCCAAAAACGATAGAGTCATTTGGAGGTTTGAAAGTTAATCTTGACGGGGAGGCGATTAGCGCAGAGATGACACTACGGGTAGGCGAACCCTCTGCGAGTTATGGGGATCTCATAAGAAGCTTAGTGGCAGGGAAACTTGAGGAAGCAGACAACAATCCGGTGATTAAAGGGTGGAATGAAAACAGATTGAGAACAAGGTTGGATAGATTTATAGAATTTGGGCTCCCGCAGATGCTGGAAAATCTGAAAAATCAACGAAAGGTTCTAGTTCATTCGGATTTTAGTAAGTGATCTTTGGTTCGGTATTCACTAGCTGTTTCCATCGCGCTAACCACGGGAGTCACTTATAGCCACCAACAACTTGTTATTTGACCCCGTCAGCTCTCGAATAACAGCGTTATTGGATTTTGACTTTTCATATGTCGGTACCGTTGCTGAGGAGTTTCTGGGCTTTTCTTTCAGCGGCATGTATGGAGGACAACTTCCTGGACCAGATTCAGAACCATTTGAGCTTTTAATAAGAGAAGCAATGCTTGCTGGGTTCCCAGAATCCTTACCGACGTTTGATTCCGAGGAATCCACCAGACAGTGGAAACTTGCAAAAGTTTGGAACGTTGAGTTGGCTCGAAGTGGTGCTGCTAGACCACAGACAATCGAACTTTTTGACAAGATCGCTGATATTTACTGGCTTGCGGATAACTTATCCCCATTTGACTTAGAGAACGTGTCTCTGAGACAACAAAGGACTGAAAATCAACTAAGGGCCAGACGGGAAGAGATAGCGCGTACAGTGGGAAAGTTCTTAAGTGATGCGGGATTTTGATTTGGGAGAGATTCAACCAGGTTGATAAGGATTCTTTTATCCACCATTATGTCTCACCTAGAGTCTTCAAAATACAATGTCAAGCTCGATCCCTATCTATCATCTGAATTGCGAAATCTTAGTTCAGGCATAAAAATGAATATATGGATTATATCATAATCATAAAGACCAGTATATTACATATATCCCTTCTACTGGCTAAAGCTATTCCCTATCAATTATCAATGATGTAGAAAATATCCAAAGCATTGACAAATGGCTTGCATAGCTTGTAGTAGCAATAAACGGAATGAAGATGACGTTTATACCAGAAAAGAAAAACCCCGCATATGACAATAAAAGGGAGGCAATTGTTGCTTGTTTAGTTTGCAACATCTTCTATTATAGCCGGGTTGTCACTGATGTGACTTGAATGAAACTGTAGCACAAGAATACAATGTAAATTTCCCCAAAAGAAGACAAAGATATATGTCGTGTAACATTTTTATTACAGATTAGTCTAATGGCTAATTCTACGCCTCGAGGACAAGTAAAATCTTCTACAGCCGCGATCTTTATACGTTTCATTACAACTTTACGCCTTTTACCTCAAGATTTTAGCCTATCTACTATTAAGCTTTATACTTTGATGTCCTTCAGGTGAACTCTCCTGCAGTATTATATAAAACGGACTTTTGTATTTCTATGTCAAGGTACTTTTACGAAACGGATTGAAACCCCACCGTCCCCCTCGCAAACCTTTCTTGCCCTTACATACATGTGTTGTCCTGACTAGTTCCCGTGCTGATTCCGTCAGATCTTGAGTTACCTGTAATAAAGGCTTAACATCCTAGATTATATATTAGCTTAACCCGGTTATCTGTACCTTACTGTAATTATCACTCATGAAATAGAAATTATAAGTTTGAAAGCATACGAGGGAAGGAAAGGTAAAACCTACAGGCCATATCTGCAAAAGTCTTATCTTTGGAATTTCTGCGGTAGTGTCCTCAAATACCATGCGACACGTAAAATCAAACAATGTGTGTCGCCCTTTCGTGGAGTGATTGCTTTGACCGAGTAGCAAGATATCAGTACCAGAGGGGTCGAAGGTATAAGCACGTATAATGTAGTATTCACGCTTATCTACGGTTGACCAAGCATTGATTTTAGAGCGTCTTATTTCTAGAAATGCAAGGCTCAGCGCTATATGACCACAAGGGGGAAACATTATTTAAACAGCGAAAACTTGCCTTCGCTGCCCTTGTAGTTAGCTTTTGGTCCGTAATAGCATCCTGATGGCGTAAAGATCTCGGTAGCAAGCCGATCTCCGACGTCAGGGCTGGGAGATACCTGTAATGTAAAGTAGAGAGTTATAACGTCCTTGAGGGTGTCTGGGAACCCCGGGGGCCATTCAGTATGCTCAGTCGCCGCCATAATAAACGTATTTATACTAGAGATTTTGATAAGTAGATAAAGAAGGATAAAAAGCTAAGTGAAGGAACAACGGTACAAAGAGTAGATGTATATAAGATGAGAAAGGGTTTAGGCAGGGTCATCATTTATATTAAAATGACGTCAATAGATCTGGAAGGTGTTACAAGTGGCAAAAGTACAACAAGTATACCCTGGAGCCGGGATCCTAGGACCTTTCCATGGCATGAAGGGTTCAATATAAGTAAATAATATTAGTAGATAGGAGCTTCGTGCTCAAATATTCATAATTAGCGACACAGATTGTTTACTTGGTAGCGTCTTCAATTCCAATTAAAGAGCCCCGATTCTAATTCAAGTACTTCTCCCACAACACCAACCCGAAAACCCTTAAGCCCTATACTGTAGGATATTTGGAACTTTATAATAGGGTTGTAAGTTCCTAAGTATTTATGAACTTAAAACTGAAACCAAGAAACTTCTAGAACATATGAACTCCTTTATTCTCATAGCTAGGGCAAAGATTGAGTTAAGAGTATATGCTAAACCTATTATACTATGAAAAAGATTATACAAAAGTAACCTATGAAAAAAAGGTATAATGCCGTATAATGTCCAAACAGTTCAGTACGTAGATCATCTAAAACTCAGATAGTTTAAAAACACATTTATGTTCGACAAACCAATTCAAAGGAATGATGTTAGACCATTCTATTTCAGGGCGCACGCTATTATTGTCGCTATGAGATACAAGAATAGAAGAATGTCAAAATCCCAACTCCCCATATGAGAACGCCCAAGTCCAATAGAACGGGACTAAAAGAACCATCATCATCCATGCGCCTTGCAATGACTATAACAAACACACACGTGGTGCCAATCTATTTTACAGAGTTGATCAAGAGGCAGCTCAAACCTGACCTCCTCATCGCCACCCTCCTTTACCAACCGCACCGATAATGCTTTCTCTCACCCTTGGAGCACTGCCGAGTGTGCCTGTGAGTCGGAGAGGACCACTGATCGTCCCGCTAACCTGCCTACCTTCTCCTATGGTCGTACGACGATTGGCTGCGTTTTTCATAATTGGTGCTGACCGAGGGCTTAAGACACTGGATGAAAATGCTGCTTCCTTTTG
>Ga0247734_1002015_pt1 | contig 14186 bp, 11 predicted proteins | sample UWRJL103311B2_FD_180933 | JGI IMG/M metagenome (GOLD analysis project Ga0247734, IMG submission 180933) | Plant litter microbial communities from Arlington Agricultural Research Station in Wisconsin, United States - UWRJ-L103-311B-2 | ecosystem: Environmental > Terrestrial > Plant litter >... | reverse complement strand
TTCCGAGATCTGCCGCTGCCGAACCGGGCAAACATGGTACTTTTAAAGATGTAAAAAGACTATTGCCAAGAGTAGCCGGAATGGGCTTTGATACCTTATATTTCCCACCAATTCATCCGATTGGAGAAGAAAAAAGGAAAGGGAAAAATAATACATTAACACCTTCTGAAACGGATCCCGGATCACCTTGGGCGATTGGAAATATTGCAGGCGGTCATAAAGCAGTTCACCCCGAACTAGGCACTATTGAAGATTTTGAAGACCTGGTTTTGGAAGCTAAAAAACTGGATATTGAAATCGCCATGGACATTGCCTATCAATGTGCTCCCGATCATCCATACGTCAAATCGCATCCGCAGTGGTTTAAATGGCGGCCTGATGGAACGGTTCAATATGCTGAAAATCCACCCAAAAGATATGAGGATATTCTGCCGTTTAATTTCGAAACGGAGGATTGGAAAGCCTTGTGGAAGGAGTTAAAAAGCGTTATCGACTATTGGATTGAAAAAGGAGTACGGATTTTTAGAATTGATAATCCACATACAAAAGCTTTTTCTTTTTGGGAATGGCTGATAGGAGAGGTAAGGCAGAAAAATCCGGAAGTAATATTTCTGGCGGAAGCATTTACGCGGCCAAGAGTAATGGAAAAACTGGCGAAAAACGGTTTTAACCAGTCCTACACTTATTTTACCTGGCGGAATTCAAAATGGGAATTTGAACAGTATTTAACCGAACTGACCAAAACAGATCTGCAATATTATTTCCGTCCGAATTTTTGGCCAAATACTCCTGATATTCTACCGCATCACCTGGCCGAAGGAGGCGAAAATGCACACATTATGCGACTGATTCTGGCCGCAACCATGTCGTCTAATTATGGTATGTATGGTCCGGTTTACGAGTTTGGTGTAAATACGCCGCATCCTGGTAAAGAGGAATATACCGATAATGAAAAATACGAAATAAAACACTGGGATTGGGAAAGATATAGCCGGACCGGCGAAATTATAACGCTGGTTAATAAAATCCGTAAGGAAAATGCAGCCTTGCAAACGACCTGGAATATTGATTTTACTGAGACCAACAATGAGCAGATTATCTGTTACACAAAAACAGATGAAAAATCTTCTAATAAACTGATTGTTGTTGTAAACCTGGATGTACACAACACGCAGGGGGCTCATATCAAAATTCCGTTACACAAACTGGGCATTAATCCCGACAAACCGTATCTCGTAAAAGACATGCTGAGCGGAGAAAAATATAACTGGTGGGGTGAATACAACTTTATCCAGCTCAATCCTTATGAAATGCCCGCTCATATTTTAAAAGTAGAACAGACTAATTAAAAGATCCCTATGGAAGTTAAAAAAGTAATACTTGACGAAAATCTGCATTGGTACAAAGATGCAATCATTTATGAATTACACATTAAGGCTTTTAAAGATGGAAACTGCGATGGAATAGGGGACTTTAAGGGTTTGATGGAGCAACTGGATTATTTGCAGGATCTGGGTGTAACAGCAATTTGGCTGCTGCCATTTTATCCTTCGCCGTTACGCGATGACGGGTACGATATTGCAGATTATTATAAGATTAATCCTTCTTACGGTGACATCCGTGAGTTTAAAGCGTTTTTGAAAGAAGCGCATAAACGGGGTTTAAAAGTAATTACGGAGCTGGTAATCAACCATACTTCTGATCAGCATCCGTGGTTTCAAAAAGCCAGAAAAGCGCCTAAAGGCTCGGATGCAAGGAATTATTACGTGTGGACAGACGATCCGAAACAGTTTAAAGATGCGCGGATTATTTTTCAGGATTACGAGAAATCGAACTGGACCTGGGACAGTGAAGCGCAGCAATATTACTGGCACCGTTTCTTTCATCATCAGCCCGACCTGAATTATGACAGTCAGCTGGTGCAGGATGAAATTTTTAAAATTATCAATTTCTGGTGCAAATTAGGTGTCGATGGATTCCGTCTAGATGCCGTTCCATATCTGTTTGAACGTGACGGAACCAACTGTGAAAACCTTCCTGAAACACATGTTTATCTTAAAAAATTAAGAAAATATGTAGACGATAATTTCCCCGGTACATTACTTCTGGCGGAAGCAAATATGTGGCCTGAGGATTCTGCCGCTTATTTTGGAGATGGAGATGAATGTCAGATGAATTACCATTTCCCGATCATGCCACGAATGTTTATGTCGTTGCAAATGGAAGACAGATATCCGATCACAGATATTTTTGAACAAACTCCTGCCATTCCTGATAACTGTCAATGGGGAATTTTCCTGCGTAATCACGACGAATTGACACTTGAAATGGTGACAGATGAGGAGCGTGATTATATGTACAAAGCTTATGTCAAAGATCCAAAAGCAAGGATAAATCTTGGGATACGGCACCGGTTGGCTCCATTGATGGAAAATAACCGGAAAAAAATTGAACTGCTTAATTCGTTGCTTTTCACTTTCCCGGGAACACCTATTATTTATTACGGGGATGAAATTGGGATGGGTGATAATTTTTACTTGGGTGACAGAGATGGGGTTCGTACACCTATGCAATGGAGTCCGGATAGAAATGCTGGTTTTTCGCAGGCCAACCCACAAAGACTTTATTTGCCAATAATCCTCGATCCGCAATATCATTACGAATCGGTGAATGTGGAGCTGCAAAGCCGTAATTCTTCCTCTTTACTTTGGTGGATGAAACGGGTGATCAGTACCAGAAAAAAATATAAAGCATTCAGCCGGGGAGATATAAAATTCCTTAGTTCAGAAAATTCAAAAATTCTGGCCTTTACCAGAAGTTATGAGGACGAAACTATGCTGGTTGTAGCAAATCTTTCGCGTTTTCCACAACCGGTAGAACTGGATCTGGATATGTACAAAGGTTATCAGCCGGTTGAGATTTATAGTAAAAATAAGTTTCCCGGAGTAAAAGAAGGAACACCTTATTTCTTTACACTGGAATCTTATTCGTGCCAAAGTTTTATTCTTCAAAAAACGCATCCGGAGATTGACCATAATGTGGAACTGCCATTTTTGAAACTTGCAAAGTGGAAAGATTTGGTAGAACCGGAGGTTTTAGAGAGATTAGAAAATGAGTTTTTGCCGGATTACCTAATGAAAATGAGGTGGTTTGGTGGAAAAGGAAAAGGAATATTGGGTATTAAAATCGTGTCTCATGCCGCGATTCCATTGGGAAGCAACCCGCCTGCCTACATATTACTGATAGAAGTTTCTTATCAGGATGGACTGCCGGAAATGTATCAGTTGCCTGTTGCTTATGGTAAGGAACCGTTTGCTTACAAGGTAAGAGAAAATTGTCCTCAGGCAGTTATTTCGTTCATAAAAGTAGGTAATGAAGAAGAAGGAGTACTATTTGATGCCATTTATGGTCTTGAACTGCAACAGGCACTTCTAGAAAATATGGGTAAAAATCAAAATGTTCCGGCTCATTTGAGTGAAATTCACTTTTCAGGAAACAAGGATCTTCGCCGTCATTTAAAGGAAACTGAGAAAATTAAGCCGAGAGTTTTGTCGGGAGAACAAAGTAATACATCCATTACTTATGATGGAAAATACTTTTTTAAGCTGTACAGGAAAGTTGACAGAGCGATAAATCCGGATATGGAAATTACCCATTTCCTTACCCATGAAGCTAAATTTAAAAATATTCCGGCCTTTGTTGGTGCCATTGAATGGAAGTACAGAAACGATTCGATGGTTTTGGGAATGATGCAGGAAATGGTATCTAACAGTACCGATGCCTGGGCTAATATGCTGGACCGGTTAAACAGTTTTAACGAAAAAATCCTTTCTGACTCTGATATCAAACTTCCTTCCGAAATGAGGGGAAATCTGACTGATCCTGTTGGTTATGAGGATATTCCTGATGTTTTGAAAGAACTTTTGGACGTGACGGTTGCCGAGCAAGTTTCATTATTAGGAATCAGAACTGCCGAAATGCACATTGCTTTGGCGTCTGGAGTTGACCTTCCTGATTTTAAACCTGAAGATTTTTCCCTGCATTATCAGCGGTCAATTTTCTCTTCTCTGCAATCACTTGTGCGTGTTACATTCCAAAGCCTGGGTAAAACTGTAAAGAAACTTCCGGATGATGTAAAACAAGAAGCGGAGGAACTTTTGGCAATGAAAGATCAGATTTTGACAAAAATGAAGAAAATTCATTCGCGCAAAATTGATACGACGAAAATACGTATTCATGGCGATTACCATTTAGGTCAGGTTTTATTCACAGGAAAAGACTTTGTAATTCTGGATTTTGAAGGTGAACCTGCATTGAGTTACAGCGAAAGAAGGTTAAAAAGATCTGCGCTTCGGGATGTTGCAGGCATGTTGCGTTCTTTACATTATGCAGCTTATGGCAGCTTGTTCCTGGACAATCAGGTTCGTCAGGAAGATGTTAGCAAATTGTTGCCTTTTGTGGAGCAATGGTATCATTACATGAGTGGGTTTTTTATGAAATCCTATTTGGAAACTGTAAAAGACAATCCGATTATTCCGCAGAAAAAGGAAGATCTGGAAGTTTTGATCCAGACATTCTTGCTTCAAAAAGCGGTGTATGAATTAAATTATGAGCTGAATAACCGTCCGGGATGGGTCATGGTTCCGCTTAGAGGTATAAAAGCAATTATGAAGTCTCCTGAACTTCAAAAAGTATAACAGAACATGGCAAAGAAAACCAAAATAATTTCTGAAATTTTAACAATCGTGAAGACGGAAATAAGTGAACTATTGGAAACTCCGAAGAGCCAGTTTTCATTGTTTTCTGAATTTGATATTCATCTTTTCAAAGCTGGAAAGCATTATCATTTATATTCAAAACTTGGTTCGCATCAGGTTACAGTGAATGGTACAGCAGGGACTTACTTTGCAGTTTGGGCTCCAAATGCTGAAAAAGTTTCTGTTGTTGGTAATTTCAATGGCTGGCAGAGAGATAGTTCTCCATTAGATGTTCGCCATGATGGTTCAGGGATTTGGGAAGGATTTATTCCGGCTGTTTCACAGGGTGAATATTACAAATATTTTATAAAGTCGACCAACGGATACGAGGTGGAAAAAGGTGACCCGTATGCATTTCATTGGGAGACGCCGCCACATACCGGAACGATTGTATGGGGATTGGACTATGAATGGACAGACAAAAAATGGCTCGAAGAAAGAAAAACTGTTCATCCATTGTTGAAGCCTATTTCAGTTTATGAAGTGCATATCGGTTCATGGCGCAGAAAAGGGGAGGAAAATGGCCGCTTTCTGACTTACAGGGAGTTAGCAGCTGAATTGCCGGAATATTGTCAATACATGGATTTTACCCATGTTGAGTTTATGCCGGTGATGGAGCATCCTTTTTATGGCTCATGGGGTTATCAGTTAACCGGTTATTTTGCTCCGTCAAGCCGGTTTGGTACGCCACAGGATTTTATGTTTCTGATTGACGAATTGCATAAAGCAGGAATCGGCGTAATTCTGGACTGGGTTCCTTCACATTTCCCCACAGATGAACATGGCCTAGGTTATTTCGATGGCACACATTTGTACGAACATGCCGATCCAAAAAAAGGATTTCATCCCGACTGGAAAAGTGATATTTTTAATTATGGCAGAAATGAGGTCAGGGCTTTTCTGATTTCTAATGCATTGTATTGGCTGGACAAATTCCATATTGATGCATTGCGGGTCGATGGTGTTGCTTCAATGCTGTATCTGGATTACTCCCGTAAAGAAGGAGAGTGGATTCCCAACGAATATGGAGGAAGGGAAAATCTGGAAGCTGTTTCTCTTTTAAAGGAGTTTAACGATGCTGTTCATCAGTACTTTCCTGATGTGTTTACTGTGGCAGAAGAGTCCACGGCCTGGCCGGGAGTTACAAGCCCGACCGGTGCTGGCGGACTTGGTTTTGATATGAAATGGATGATGGGCTGGATGCACGATACGCTGAGTTATTTTCAGCAAGATCCCGTCAACCGAAAGTATCATCAGGACCAGTTGTCGTTCAGTTTGCATTATGCATTTACAGAGAAATTTACCCTACCGCTTTCGCATGATGAAGTAGTTTATGGTAAAAATTCGCTGATCAATAAAATGCCCGGGGATGAATGGAAACAGCTGGCAAATCTTCGGTTACTATATGGTTACATGTACGGACATCCGGGTGCCAAGCTGTTATTTATGGGTGCAGATTTTGCCCAGAGACACGAATGGCGGCATGATTTCAGTCTGGACTGGAGTGAAAATAATAATCCGGTTAATCAGGGAGTTCAAAGATTGTTGAAAGATCTGAATGCTTTTTACAAAGCCCAACCTGCATTATACGAGTACAATTTTTCATGGGAAGGCTTCGAGTGGATTGATTACCAGGATGCTACTAATAGTGTTTTTGCGTGGATCAGGAAAGGAAAAGATCCGGCAAGTGATTTAATTTTTGTTGCCAATTTTACACCTGTCGTCAGAGATAATTATCGTATTGGTGTTTCTAAAAGAGGTTCTTATCAGGAAATATTTAACTCGGACGATTTGAAATATGGTGGTTCTAATGTGAAAAATGTTGAAGACCTGGAAACTTATCCAATTCCAAAACATGGCAGAACGCATTCTATTCCGCTTACGTTGCCGCCATTGGGTGTTATTGTTTTGAAATACGTATAAATCCGTACCAATATTCTTTTATTGCATTTAATACTTTATCTTGATCAGGATTATAAAGTATATCCAATTCGCCCTGTTTTAAAGCAGGGTGAATTGGATAATTCTTTTCATAATTTTGAACAAAAAAATAAAGTATTCTATGTCAGCTCCTAAGAAAATTAAAATCATCCTGAATAAATCTGAAGTATTTATAGCGGAAAGTATCAAGTTTCAGACAACATTTTTAGTTAGAGAAGAAAACTCTCTTAAAGATGAACTTGAAAGAATTAACAAGAACTTTCTTGCTTTTTTGGAAGAAAATAAATTCGATTATGAAGGGCCAAAACCAGGCACAATGAATAATAATGGTTTTGAATATACCTATCCTTCCTACATTATCAACCTTTCATACGCTGATTATCTTAAACTGGAAAAATACAGAGATGCAAATTCTGAATTAGCAGGACATGCCATGAGTAGCACGTTTTCAAAAGATTCTCAAAAAAAATTATTGGAAATTGTAACTGAGGAAGCAAAAAAGCAGGCGCAGGAATTAGCAGAAACTGACAAGCTAACATTGCAAAAGGATTATGAAATTAAAGAATTGGAATTGCCTTTAAATTCTAAAAAATGGACTATTTATCCTCCTCAGTCAGCAAGATATAACCACTTTCGTCAATCGCTTGAAGGTAATTATGAATTTATCTTCACAGCTGAATAGGTGCTTTCGCGATAAATTTTTTCTGAAACTACAACTATATACGCAATTTAGGAAATAACCGCTTTTACCCATTGGTCAAAGCCACATTTTTCACACTTTTCCCCTGCATTTTTTTCATCCTTTCTCTTGTTTCCACAGTGATTACAAACCGTTTCATCCGAATCTCTGCATGCTTTTTCTTCAAACTCATTATCCCAATCAGGAATTATTGATAGGCCCGAAATAGAATCTTTACTCTCGATAAAAGTAAAAGAGCCGTTAGCTTCCAGATATAACCGTTTTACCTCACCCAACTGACATACTCCTTCATTTCTTAATTGTCCAAATACACGTTCACGAGTCAGACGTGTTTCTTTCATAACATCTAGATTTAGCGAGCCGTCTTCTACCAATACACCAATATCGCCTTGTGTCAGCGTTTCAAACTTCTCATTTTGAGTGGCTTTTTTTGCTATAATCTGTTGTGTTATAACTACAATAAACGCAATAATTACAGCTGGTAATAAACCTCTGTCCGGCGATTGTATAGGAACTCCAATTGCGGCTGACAAAGAAATCATGGATATCATTTCATTGCGGCCAAGTTGGGAAGCCATCCTTTTTCCCATTAATCTCATAGAAATCATCAAAAGCAAATAAACAAATGCAGTTCGTATAGTGACTTCAATATAAAAACTACCAGGAACATCGCCAATGAAAATGCGGGCCCAGTCGTTAAAGTGAATATCTTCCGATTTCATAATAAATTAATTTTAATTAAGCAGGAACAGTAGCTGTAAGCCAGCTCGTTGACAAACAAACAGGACATTCACTAATATGTTCTTCTTTTCCGCCAACATGGCCGCAGCTTCCGCAAGCATAAAGTTCATGACCTTTTTCTTTGGTTAATATCAATATTTCACTATCCCGTGGAGGAAAAAGTGTAAGTCCGGGTTTAGGTTTTTTAGCTTCATAAATACTAAATTCCCCAAAAGCTTCCAGATAAACTCTCTCTACCTGTCCCAGATTAAAGATTCCTTTACTTCGTAATGCTGCATATAATTGTTGTCTGGAAAGCTTGGCTTTATCCAATTCATCCAGCATCATAACGCCATCTTTAACCAGCATTACAACCTCACCATGACTTAATCTCTCCAGCTTATAATTTTTGAATTCCAAAAAATTAAGTCCTCTTTGAAATGCCAGGGCAAGAAATAAAATAAGTGCTCCCTGAAGAATTCCCAAATTTGGTATTTGCATGGCGGGTGCAACTATAGCTCCCATCGTTACCATTACTGCCATTTCTGCAATGGTTAACTGACCACTCATACGTTTTCCCATCAACCGGACAATGATGAGCAAAATGAGATAAATAAGCCAGGTTCGTATAAAAACTTCTACAAGAAATTCAACAGGTGCTTCCCCGAAAAGGATTCGGTATGTATCCGATAAATGTATATCGTACTTATTCATTTTATAGTGTAATAGGATCTTGGTATTATTATTTTATTCCATTTTCTCGAAAATAAATTTTCAGCTTAATTTTTATTTTAAAACACCATGCCCATAAACGATAAATTTAAATGTAACAGATATGAAACTTGGTATTAAATTATTAAAAGAGTTAAACAAAAAATATACGCCGTCAAGCCTGATTCCAATCAGATTCGGGCGGTACGATATTGCATTAAAAACAGATGAAGAAGGTAATCCGATTCTGGTTTTTATGGGAGAAGCCAACTCAGAAGGAATTATAAAAGGAAATCGTTTTACCCGGGTTCTGATTAAAAACCCGGATGGTAAGATAATAAAGGATCATTGGGACCATAAAGGAAAAGTATAGCCCGTTAACATGAAAAATCAGATCGGAAGCCGGCAATAATATCTAGATCTCATAAATAAATTCATGAAGCTTTTTTGCCCTGTTTCTGGCAACTTCTGCTTTATGATAGTAATCCTCCGCTGCCGTAATGTTCTTATTTAGTTCAAACTCTTTGGCCGTTTCGGTTAGCAGCATTACCTTTTCTTCCAGGTTTTTAAGTGCTTCCCAAAGTTTCATTTCTACTGATTCCGTAATTCCTGTCAGTAATGAACTGGAATGAAAAGAATGTCCGGTATGGCATCTGTAACGGATCAGGTTTCCCTCTACCAGTTTCATAAGGACACCATGGCACTCAGGACAAGTCAAAGGTGTAAGATCTCCCATTTCCATAATCCCATTTTCAAAAGCATTTTTTTGAGCTGCAATATCTATCTCACTTTTCATTCTGTGTAAATCGTGCGAGTGTACTACATATGGCTTAGGAGCTGTTTCCACAACCAATTCGCACAATAATTCACCTATGCTTGACAATGGCAATATGTAATCAACATTGACATATTCCAATACGTTTAATGGCATTGCAGGATATTCCGCATCTTCCGGTTGTTGTATAATACCTAATCCTCCCAGGCGTTTCACCGACCACATTCCGGAAGTCCCGTCATCCAGCATTCCTGTAAGTACCAAACCAATTACTCTTGTACCATAATTATAAGCGGCAGACCGGAAAAGCGCATCAATTGATGGCCGGAAGCGATTTTCTTTGGGGCCTCTTTTTACAAGAATATGTTCATATTCAATAATAATGTGACGGTCCGGCGGAGCGATGTAAATATATCCCTGCTTTATTTTTTCACCATCCTGTGGATGTACTACTTTCAGCTTACTTTTATTTTCAAGAATTTTTGGTAATAAACTTAATGAATCGGCAGATACATGCTGAACAATAAAAACAGATGCTTTAAAATTTTCAGGAAATGATGCTACAATTGTTTTTAACGCAGTAACACCACCTGCCGACGAGCCAATTACTATAATATCTCGTTTTTCCATCTTTCCTTAATCAAATTCTATACTTTTTTATCGTGGCCGTTAAAGACCTGATATATACTAATCAAGTTCTGTATAGCCATCATCTCCCAGTATATCATGGCCGTTATTTTCTTTAAAATCTTTTACAATAGCTCTTTTTTCTTCTGAATTTCTGGGATCAACACTGATAATAATCCCGCCTTCTTTCATACTGTCGCCATAAGAAACTGTATGTTCATCTGGGATCCTGGATCCAATTACAGTATTTACCGTGCTCTCATCCTGCGCTTCGTTTTTCAATGAAATTCTTTTTAACAGGGTGTTGGAAATGGCAATACCAAGTCCGGGCAGGGAAATCATCGAAGTAATGGAAATTATAGCTTCCGCAATAGCATTTGTGGCTTTGTCAATCTGTGATTCAGGCGCGGTTTCGTCATTTTGATCCGTTTGTTGCGCACTTGGATTCTCATGTTTACTTAATGTTTCATCAGACATTAGTACAGAAATATCGTCATGTGTATGACCGCGCCTGATCAATGCATTATATGCTTTATCGGCATCTTTTTTAGTAAAAAAAACGCCGGATACCGTACCGGGAGAATTGTAAGAAAGAGCAGGATTTCCCATTAATTTTTGCTAATATTTACGATATGAAGCACATGAAATTGTATACTCTAAATTAATATTTAAAGTGATACTAAATCTGCTTCTTTAAAATTACCCTCAATTTCTTCACCTTCGGCATTTTTGTATTTGCACCTTACTTCTCCGGTAAATTCTGAATTTTCTTCAACATTGCTGACAACTGTCATGCCTGTTGTTCCCATTTTTTCCTTTACCCAGTCTCCTTCTTTAAATTTTGGATCGTTCATAAAAATTGATTGTTAGATTAAATAAATTACTTTTTCTTATCTTCTTTTTTATCTTTTTTCTTTTCTTCCTTTTTATCCTTATCGTCTTTTTTTGAAAATATTTTTTGTAAAAATGTCTTCTTTTCCTCTTTTTGAACTTTTACCGAACCAATGGTAATGTCGTTATCAATCGATGGTTTAAGTGCATGGATGAATGCGTTTTGCAATACGTTTGCCAATGCATACCAGACATTTGTCCTGGGCTCATCCATACTTCCCTGAAACGGAATTTTTGTTGCCAGCTGATCCTTGGGCTGATTTTGAAGTATTTTTCCAACTCCGCCTACCACTGCTTCCCACGCCTTCTGAAATAAATTATCTTTTCGGTCTTCATGTCCCAAAACGTCCAGATCTTTGATAATGGGTTTTACGTAACCTATGAATTTTTTGTTTTTTGCAGCAACCTCTGTGTACAAACCAAACGTTCCTTTATTGACATCCACTTTGGCATAGGCCTGAAAAAAGTCATTGAGTTTAACCAGATTTGTATTTTTTAATTCCGCCGACATATCAAAAGTGGGATCATCAGCAAGGGGATTTGTTTTTGCATTAAAAGTCAAAGTTCCTTCATAAATTGTCGCCGTTGCATTAATACTGGAAGGCAGCACAACGGTAGAATCATAACTATTCCGCAAATTTTCAGCAACCACATGAACGTTAGTCATTTGAATATCTACCGGTGGTTTTGACTGGCCATCAATGTATAAAATTCTTCCCTGGTTTATTTCACACCGGTTAATTTGCAATGGCATAAAATCATCAAGCAATTCTTTTAAATCTGAGGAATCCCGTGCTACATCTTTTGGTTCTACTTTATCTTTTGTAAACCGTAACATGGGTTTTTGAAGAACAACTTCACCAACGATTGATCCCTTAAAAAGGGCTTTCCATTCAACAGAAAGGTCGATAGCGGAAGAGGCAAAAAATGGTGTTTGCTTGTTGGTAACAGTATCTTTTTTATCCAGATAAATACTGTCAACCTTATAAGCGCCTCTTATTATGGCAAGATCAATATCTTTAACATGTCCATAATATCCTTTCATTTCAGACAGGTTTTTATTCACAAGATGCAACACGATGTATGGCAAGATCAGTCGTATTACAACGATTAAAATTAGAAAGCCCAGTAAGTACCATTTTAATTTACTTCGTCTGTGATTTGACCGTATCGTTTTCATTCAGCAAAAATCATTAAGTGGGGTTTTTAGTTTTGATAGAAAAAATTATACCATGATAGTTATGACAATATAAAAATACATGAATATAGGTTTCAATATTTATCCGTATTTCATAGGGCTAACACCCTGTGCTGGTATATTTTGGCCTTTGGGGGCTATTGTATATGAGGCCATTTAAACTGCATGAAACAATAAAATCATCAAGAATCCAATAAAAAAGGTATTGCGCTTTTGCACAATACCTTTTACCCTAAACGACGTGATACGTACCTGATTATTTTACAGGTTTCTTAAATACTGAATCGTCTAATTTACTGTTAAGTGTAATTTTACTGGTGATAAAAGACATAACTCCCATCTGGTCATTGCTGATATCCATAGTATTAGCAAACTTAATCCCGTCTACATCCTTATAATCGTAAAGTCCAATTTCTCCTTCCTGACCATTTATATCAAATTTTACTTTACTAACAAGGTAAGTATTAGCATCCAGATATTCCTGTATAACGATACCTTCTTTGTTAGTTACTTTCAAATGATAAACATCTTTTTTATCCAGTTTTTCTTTACCAACAAGTTCAATCTTAGCACCTTTTGCTTTATAATTAACAAGTGCCCCAAAAGGATCAAGCTGGCTGATTCGTTGCTTTATCTGGTCGGCCGGCATAGTTTCAGGTTCACCCGTACCACCCATCATCGTAGGACGGATCATCCAACCTGAGGTTCCTTCCACAACCTCTACCATTTTATTGCCCATTACTGTCGACTCATTGCGTAATGCTTTACCTACAACCACCATGGATTTATTAGGAATTTCCATACCGCCAACCGCCATTGACCGCTCAGTAACAATTGTATTTACAGCATTTATTTTATCAAGACCACCCAGCGCAGCAACGTGTTTATCAACGATTTCGTCCACAGTCTGGCCATAAGAATTAGCTGACATTAAAGCGGTTACCACTATTACTGCAAAAAATTTGATTGCTTTCATTTTCGTAAATTGGATTAAAAATTAGTTTGTTTTATTGACTTTGTTTTAACTTTTTATCTTGGCTGCGCTGCTCCTCCCGCAGGTGCAGGACTTGATTGTGCGCCACCATCACTTTTTACATCATCATTGTTAACTGATTTCGCTTTCTTTCTTGGCGCATCTGTGAGCATTTTTCCAATCTTATAGGTAAATGTAAGACGAACACCGCGGTTGTAAAGATAAATATCGTTCACCTGATTGAATTGTAGAGAATTGAGTTCGGTGTGAATATTATAACGGCGGCTCAGGAAGTTTTCAGCAGCTAATCCTACACTTCCTTTTTTATTTTTGAATTCTTTTTTAACTCCCACTGTGTAAAACCCAAAACCGCCTTGTGTGCCTTGCAGCTGTACTTGTGAGCCTTGTAAAAAGCCAAAAGCCTGCGCTCCCCAACCATTTTTAAATGTAGCCTGAGAAAATAAACCACCGCTTACAACCACTCCTGTATTGGTAAGATCCTGCGAAAGACCATTCTGACCAGTCGTTTTTCCGGTTAAAGTAGTGTAAAATATATTAGAAAATAAGCCAACACTAATCTTGGTTGTTGCTGCCAGGTTGGCAAAAAGGTTAACTCCGTACGCATGCTGTTTTCCGATATTTTCAAAAGTTGTCACAATGGCACCAGCCAGAGTATCAGACGGTTGGCGTACCTGTGTAATCGCATTGTTGGTTACCCGACCAAAAAACGTTGCATTGACGAACATTTTCTTAATGTTTTTACTCACACCCAATTCAAAGTTATTTGTTAGTTCAGGTCGCAGTTCAGGGTTCCCGATCGTGATATTCTGAGGATTGGCGGTGTTAAAGTTAGGGTTCAGCTGGGCAAGTCCCGGGCGCTGGATCCGACGGTT
>Ga0247734_1002014_pt1 | contig 14189 bp, 15 predicted proteins | sample UWRJL103311B2_FD_180933 | JGI IMG/M metagenome (GOLD analysis project Ga0247734, IMG submission 180933) | Plant litter microbial communities from Arlington Agricultural Research Station in Wisconsin, United States - UWRJ-L103-311B-2 | ecosystem: Environmental > Terrestrial > Plant litter >... | reverse complement strand
CTGCCTCCACGGCCTCCTCTTCCACCTCGGGGTCCTCTTGGTGGTCCGTCATCTCTTGGTCCTGGTGGACCTGCAGATGGTCTTCTCCAAGCACCAGTCTCTGCTGGCTTTGGTCGAGATGGAATCTCAGTAGGCTTATCGGCAGCAGCTCCATTTTGGCTACCCTCGGCAGACTTTACCTCACCCTCTGATCTCTGTAGGATCTCTTTTGGCTCTGCTTCAGCAGTCTTCTGAGTCTCGGCCTCGGCAGCTTTGGCCTTTGCAGCCTCAGCACGCTCTACCTTGGCCTTCTCTTCGGCTTCCTTCTTCTCTGCAAGAGCTGCAATTCTTGCCTCTTCGACCTGTCTCTCTCTAGCCGCGGTGTCAACTGCGACAGCACCACCAAATGGATTCGACTTTCCAGATGAGGTTGTAGGAGATGGCTGATCTGGGGTATCGGCAAGGGTTCTCTTGGCGAGATTTAACTTTGGCCGAGTTGATGGTGCTGGAGCAGCGGATCCAAGTGCTGGGGAAGATGGTGCTTCGCTGCCATCACGAGATGGAACAGGAGACTTTGCAGCAGGTGCATCGGGCTTCATCTTTGTACGCCATTGGCTGTCTTGCTCAGCAGCAGTTGGAGCACGCTCTGGGGTAGGTCGCTCTTGGAATTCACGTCTTGGCGGCCGAGAACCTCCATCTTGCGAGCCAGGAGCGGGACGTCCCTCACCCCAAGCGGCAGGAGACGATCTCCGGTCTCTGAAGCCTTCACCCTTTGGACCATCGTTGGTTCGTGGACGACCACCATCTCGAGTCGCTCGGTCCTGTTGAGGCATCGGAGACAAGGGACCTCTACGCTCCCAGTTTCCAAAGTCTCGTACTTTTCCATCACCTTCAGCTCCTGCATAAGGTGTTCGCTCCTTCCGCTCTCCTCCAAAATCTCCGCCAAATCCACCACCACCACGGGAACCCTGGCGATCGTTTCCTCCACGACCTGGCAGGTCTGGCAATGGCCCCTTTCGAGTCCAATCTGTAATTTCTCGTGCCTCTGGGCGACCATCGCGGTCCTTGGCTGTAGAACGTTAGAACGTCGAATTGTTTTATTTGGCAGTGAACTTACGTGGATCAGCAACACTGATGCGGATGTTTCGAGATTGGAATGTACTTCCGTTGAGAGCTAGAGCTCCTTTCAAACCATCTAAGGTGTGAAATTCGGCATATCCAAAGCCCTTGGGCTTCATCTCCATCTTGTCCTCAATAATTCGGACGTTTTTGCACTCGCAATCGGCAAAGAAGTCTTTGACATCTTCCTCGGTGGCATCGAATGAAAGGTTACCGAGATGTACGGTATAAGGTGGCTTGTCGGGCAGCGGGAGTTCCTCTCGAACAGAGTATCCTAAGAAGAGTAAGTATCAATGGCACAAATTCAGCCATTCGGCGACTGCCGAAACTTGATGTCAACTAACCTCCACTTCCTCCATATGCGCCCGTGCTAGAGTTATAAGTGGTACGTTGACCTCCTCCATAACCGGTTCGAGAGTCTGCGGTAGTTAGCATATGAACAGCACCGTTCCCCTTGCGTAATCGAAGTCATAGAGATGTGTAGGAGGTGGCAAGTAACTAACCGGCTAAATAATTGGAGGTTAGCAAGACACGTTTAGAGCGAAGCGATTGAGACTTACAAACTGGCATATCCTCCATCTCATCGGCCCATGATCCCATTTCTGTAGCAGGTCAGTTTGGATCCAAGGGAGGCAAGGCTGCCTTGGCAGGAAGTCCTACTCTCGTCAGTCAAGAAGGCCCCGAGGGACATCTTCTGCTGCTCCTTCTTCTTGGGCGCTACAGAGAACAGTAGTTAGCGACCATGTCCTCGGTGTTTAGAGTGTTCTAAGGGTTCTGAGCAAACTGCAGGCAGCGCTCAGCAACATGACGTTTGCGAGGGGAAGCCTACCCATGATTGCGGTTTTTTTTTAGGACACTGCGCGAGAACTTGTCTTGCGCTTAGTCCTTTCTAGGTGGCCGAAGGATACTAGTTCCTTCAGTATAAATATTCGTAATTGGTCGTTTGGTAATGGATATGCAAATATCCGATCGTGCCGTGGTGGTCAATGAAGTCTCGAGGGGAAACCGACTTGAGTGTTGAGAGTGCGATTTACTTTTTCGTCCTGCCAAGGAATATGATCCACCCATGTTAGCGTTATTATGTAAGGACGGCAGCACAGCCAGTACTCGATATCGAGCACTTGAACCGCGAAAGAATTCGTTTCCTCACATATCAAAAGAGAATTTGTTCAGTTTCGCCGAGTAATTGTGGTTCTTGTATCAACACAGAGGGATTTTTGACGCTTGAGAGATGCGGAGAGTCGTATTGCCAACGAAAGAGGATATCACAGAAGAGACGAACAGCAAGAAGCAAGAAGCTCCATTAGAAGATGAAGCTCCTAAATTGCAAAATAAGCTTCCGTCGGAGATCCTCCAGATCATAAAACCTGCTCTTACAGTTGGTGCTTTCACTGGTATGTTTTCTCCTTCAATTGACCTCCTCTCACTATTTTCGTTGACGTCTGTTATATAAGTCACGTGATATAATACTAATTTTGGGATTAGGAGCTTCTGGTGTATTCGTCGGAGCATTTGCTGGAGTTGCACGCTCCTCTACCCCAAAGCTCTTTGCACTGGCCTCGGGGATCCAATGGTTTACCTTAGGTACCACATTCTGGGGTAAATATTTGTATTCTAACTTTGCATGAGATGGGTGGTGACCGTTGAGTAGGCTCTAGAGGTCTTCTACTCCATAATTGGGGGACAAATGGAAACTCTGAGAAGAACAATGTTTATATGAGTGCTGCGGCTGGGGCGCTAGCGGGATCAGCAGGAGGGCTTCTACGTAAGATTCAGCATATTTTAGAACAAATTAAGGGAAACTAACCCCGATATCAGGCGGACCGAGAAATATAATACCAGGAGCTATAATGTTCGCTCTCTTTGGGTCGGCTGGGCAATCTATATATAATACGCTCGATGCTCGAAACTCGGCGAAGCCTGATGTGGAGGCTAAACCAGCCAACTTCCAGTGGATGAACTCGAAATGGAATCCCATGCAAGTCCTGACAGATGCGGAGTACGAAAACATGCTTCAGGAGAAGCTGTTGTGGATCAATGCTAAAATCGCATTGATTGATGACAGTATTGAAGTTTTGCGAGCTGAGGAGAAGGAAATGGCGTCGAAACAGACTGTGGAGAAAGCAGAGTCAGAAGCAAATTAGGATGAGAACAGAAACTGTAAAATTTGCACACTTGTATATTACTTAATCTAAAATGTCACACATCTTTTGTCTTGAAGTGCGAAGATATCACATCTCCTAGATTTCATATCAGCTTTTGTCATGAAAGTATCACAAAGTACGATTTGAAATGCTGTTTCACTTATACCGTTGACCATCTCAATTGTTCTTCTCTATTTCATTATTCTCCTTAAACATAAGGTGGTACAAAAACCACTACATTCGGTAAGTAGATATAGCGTGGCTTTCAGAAGACAAAGCCATGATGAGAAGACATAAATGCATACATTACATTCTCTGCATTATACTAGTGTTAAGTGGTATTCGCCATCTCTTACCCTCTATACCCCATGGCCGGTATCCATAAGTACCTAACATTTCCACCACCTCTAGACCTCTCTATCTCTTGTGACTTAAAAGGCAACACCGCACTCCCTCAACCGCTCATATCCCCTTCCCTCCCACCCCTTAAAGCATCTAAGCCAACACTCCTCACCAGCCCACAAAGCGGCCAGAAACTCCCCCCAAACTCAATATCATACCAGTAATTCGCCGCCACGCAAACCCCCTCATCAGACGCGGCTTGTGAGACTTTATGGTACCACAGGGCTGGTAGGTAGAGCATGTCTCCAGGCTCTAGAGTGACACGCATCGGTTGTGCAAGGTGGGAGTATTTGGTGCACAGCTCGAGGCTCGGGGAGGGATCGTCCTGTGGTATTTAGATATTAATTATCTCTAAAGAGGAGTTCAAGCGTGCTTAATAATTGTGGAAATGATAGTTGGAGGGTTTGCAGGCATCTCCACCAACCACCCATCTAAATGTTGGGAATATAGCAGTGAGATTCAACTTACGGGATCCCAGGTAGCAAAAGGTACATCATCCTTGGTATCTTCCATCAGAAGCTCGAGTTCCCCATCTGGCTTTCTAGTCCAGATCGCGGACGGGAGTTCCCTGGTTTTAGCAAATTTAAGCACAAAAACTTCAAATGTACCAGGTGTGTTCCACTATGGAGGGTTGTGCTTACCTCTCTGCGACGCAAGAATAGGCTACAGGCGGAAGCAATACAAAATTCTTCCTCCCTAAAACTTGTACATAGATATTCTCGTAATTATCTTTATGTAACGCGGTCGTGGAAAGTGAGTTACCGATCCAGAGATTCACTGCGTCAGGTGATTTCTGAAGGGCGATGCGTGCCCATGGAATGTCCTTTTGGACGTGCGTATAGAGTGTTGCATATTCATTACGGAGATTATCATTTTCTATAAATCTCAGTTCTGAATCAGTGATTTATATCCTCTCAGCGGACCGGGGTTTTGGGAATGTAAAAAAAAAATGGACTCATATGTTGCGAGTAGAGCTTACGAGTTTGGGCATATCTCACTTCGTTCACTTCATCCACCGTCTTTCCACTCTGCTCCTGGTTGACGACAAAATTGACGAAGTCATCAAATGGTTCTTGTTCCTCAAATGGCTGAACGAATATTAATTCTCCATCGTCGGTCCTCACTGGGGCATCTGCATTTCTACCACCAATCAGCCTTCATATGTGGTAAACTTTCTTCGCCCATATCAATCTATCTTCATCTTCATTTCTATTTCCCACATCCCCAACAAGAGAGATCGCTCACTTTAATTAAATATATAGACATGTCAAAAAGAAGAAGGTAAAATAAAGTAGGGGGTGGGGGTAATTACCCCTTAGGAGTAACTGCGACATTGACACTCTCCCCTTCCAATAATTCTTTCAACACTTCAACATTCCACGTCTTCACAGCTTCCCAATCTGAAGCACCACCTCGAACGACAAACGGCCGGTTCTTGGCCACAAAGCGCATGAATTCGAGAGCGGACGGGGGTTCGGTGAGAGTGTCGATAGTGGTGCTGTTGAGCTCGTTGTAGGTGGTTAGGAGGATGGCTATTGGGTCGGTTTCGTCGTCGGTTTCTGGGGGTATTATCATGGTGTTCATTTTTATTTAGTTTCTGAAGGTGATGATGGGAGGGTGGTGGTCGTTGAATTTTTTTGGGGTTCACGAATTCAAGCCCTGAGCGAAAAGAAAGATTAGAGGTTATTTTTGCACAGGTCAATTGAGAATTAAAAGCATTGCTCTGCCAAGGTCTGTATGTGTGACTGCATTTCATAGATTCAAAGATATAGAAAAGAAAGCGTATATAGGTTAATTCGCGGATAGTTGATAATAAGGAATATAAAATCGCAAAGTAGCACATCACGTTCTACCTACCCACCATAATTCTGACATATCAACAAACAAATCCACCAACTATATAACATAGTACAGGATACTGACTCGACAAGCTCTAACTCCTTTCCAAATTAAGGTGTTCACTGCTTTTGGCCTTATTTTTTGGTCTGGTCACTTCTGGAGTGCTGAAATGCGCATAAAAGGTTTAATGTAAAATATCAGAATAGTATTGCTGGTCGTCCACTAAGCATCGTGACCCAAAACTTCGGTTGAAAATGCATGTCCTAAAATAGATGCCATCTGCCTTTACTCGGGTAAAAGCAAAAATTACTGCAGTGCAGTGTGTACTGAACGAGCCACACGGGTCAACATGGCCCGTCAACTTCACTCTTCATTCGCCGATGAAAACACCAGTGCCGCTAGCCGGTGTCAACAAACGATCCGGTACAGTAGCGCACTCACAATTTTCACTATCCACTAACAAGTCCTTGCGTAGTACTCCGTATGATTTCCACATCTCCTGGTCGAGATTTGGGTGGGATTCGCCATTATCGGTTCCGTGATTGGATCGCAGCTCATAGTTCTCCCTTGACCCGCTCACAACGGGTGGGAGTTTCGGTCGGTGTTGATTGACATAAAGTTGATAATCAAAACCTTCCTTCAGTAGTCGTAGTCGTACTTCGGAGCATTAGTGTAGTAGTAGTGCCAGTCGGCGACTATGGATTGGTGAAATGGATGGGAACCATGCGATGGTGTCCAAACTGCCCACTGCCCACTTATCAGCGATAGAAGTGATCCCTATCCTCCCAGGCGAACCTTCGGCAGTCCAGCCTAGCTAGTCCTGGGCAAATCCCAAAAGAGGTGATGCCCAGACGAGAGGCTTGTTGTCGATATCTTGGTGTTTTCTGCCTACTGTACAGTACATTAGTGGAGTTGGAAGGTAGGTAGTTAGGTAGTTATGATACGGAGGCGCTCACCAAACAAAGATCAACTTTGCTGCTCGGGAGTTCATGAGATTCGCAACCTCCAACATATACCGACATGCAGCATGCAGCATTTCGTATCAGCAAGATGAGTTGATGCAACACGGTGGTGGTTCCTGTCGGTGGATTTGTTTGGCAGCTAATCATAATCCCGCCAGTGTGCAGTGGTGTGCCGCTCCCAAGAAATATCCGCTCTGGTTAGTACAACACAGCACATGTACAAGATGTACAGTACATACAATATAATACTTACTACTTAGCTACACATACATACATATGTACATACAATACATACATACATACAAATCATCTTGTACTGTACTGTACATATAGCCCCACAAGGCGACGGCTCGCGGGGGGGCAAATACGAACCCTGCATCACATCCAAAGAAATGAGAGCGAACATCCCCCAAGAGACCCACCAGCACTGACATCTGACAACTGACCACTGACTACTGACTACTGACTACTGACTCCTGGCTACCTGACTACTGACTACTGACTCCTGGCTACCTGACTACCTGAGCACCACCACCAACTCAGAAAAGAGAAGAATCCCCCACCAGGGCCACCACTCACACATACCCAGCATGATGCGGCTGAGACCGCTTTTGCCAATTCCAATAAGTCGGTACAAGTCTCTCCCTGTCATTCTCCCTTCTCCTCCTCCCTCTTCCTCCTCCTCCTCCTCCTCTACCTCTCCTTTCTTTGCTGTCCACTTTTCCGCGCTGCTTGGTTTGGACTTGCTTTCCCTACTGTGTGGTTTGTCTCCCTGAAGCAGCCGTCCTTCTGAGTGCTCGAGATTCGTTATCGACCTCATCCATTTTTATATATTCTATATATTCTATATATTCTATATATTCTATATATTCTTTGTATCTAATAATTAATCATGCACTCGTTATTCAACCCTGCTGTCTTGCCATGGCTAGCCCTCGTCTTTGCTACACTCGGTGCCGCGGATCCCACATGGCCTTCTGCCATAGATGAACTGGAAGATGTTATGTATTTGTCCACAGGCTACCGAAGTAGGGGATTTGCCGCACCGGTGACACCCTGCTCAAATGGAGCTACTGCTGGACGAAATACAGCTGCTGAGATGCTGAGGACGGGTTTCCATGATATGGCGAATACAAACACGTTCAATGCGCCGCATGGAGGAATCGATGCGTCCTTGGCATTAGAGTTGAACAATGGCGACAATATTGGGACCGGGTTCAATACTACGTTCACTATGTATGCGAGCTACTTCAATTCGCGCTTGTCGGCTGCGGATTTGGTCGCCCTGGGAGTCTATACATCGGTTCGAGCATGTGGTGGTCCCGCTATCCCGATAAGAGGAGGAAGAAAGGATGCGACAGTAGCAGGACCCAGTGGCGCTATTCCCCAGCCCGAAAATGCGATTGGGACCTTCAAATCACAATTTCAGCGCATGGGGTTTTCCGCTGTTGATATGATTCAAATGGTAGCTTGTGGACATACCCTCGGTGGTGTTCATGCCGACAACTTCAAGACTATTGTTACACCAGGGACTGTTCCGAACGACTATCAGCTATTCGACGAAACGCTGGAATTTGATAATAAGGTGCTCACTAATTATATTGCTGGCCCTCCAGCTGATACTGATCCATTGACCTTGGGAATATCGGTGAAAAACACAAGAAACTCGGATTTCAAGGTTTTCAACTCAGATTCAAATGCCACGGTGGTAGCCATGTCCGAAGCCGCAGCTTTCAACAGTGTATGCTCTTCCATTTTGGCTAGAATGATTGATACAGTTGATCCGGCTTTAACTACTCTCTCTGATCCTGTCGCGCCATATCAGGTCAAGCCTGCTGGATTGCAGTTGACTTTGCTTTCTGGGGGGACGTTGCTCAAGTTTTCGGGTGACATTCGAATTAAGACAACCACTCGTAGTGCAGCACAGATTGCCAGTGTACAGCTCACTTATAAAGATAGAACAGGTGTAGCTGTCGCTGTTCCGATTATGGCAGCTGCAGGAGGTACCGCTAGTGGATTTGATGATACATTTTCGGTTTGTGTTCCAATGCAATGTGCATCTTCTGGAAGGAATTAACATTATTCAGTTTTATGCGTTCAGCTCCAATCTTCCAGTCGCAACCTCGATCTCGTCATTCAATGTCTTAGTCAACCTGGTCGGTGGAACCACAGAGACCTATGATAACAATGGCTCTGGATACCCCATTTCGGATTCGGTTATTGTTCTCACTCCTCAGAGTTGCTACACCGCTGGAAACTTGACTGTTGTAGCTGCCGTATGTCTATCCATTTGCAGTTTCAACCATTTGCTAACAAGCTAGGTCCGAAATACCGTAACGACAACCCCTACGTTGAGTGTCACCCAGAAAGTTGCAGTAGTCGCAGGAAGACCTATCGTTTCACCACTACCAACTTTGAGCACTTCTTCGACGACAATGCTGAAAGGAGCTGCCTCGGGCCCTTACGTTCTTTACAGCGCTAGTTATGCAGTCTCGTCTACAAGTATCAAATATGGAGTCTCCGCCGCCACCTTCTCAGATACCTTCAAAGACATTTCGGATCTTGGAGTCACTTGCCAAGCTCTAGGAACAACACCACCAACAAGTACTTCCTCCACAGTTTCGTCGACTACCACTTCAACTTCAGCATCTGCATCAGCTACACTTGGAATCAAGCCTACTATTGGAGCTTATTCGTTCCAGGGATGCTATACAGAGGGCACCGGCGTGCGAGCCTTATCTGGAGCTTCCTTTTATGACTACACTGCAATGACTCTTGAGAAGTGCTCTACTTTATGTTCTGGATTTACCTACTGGGGTGTTGAATACGGAGGAGAATGTTTGTTATCCTTTACCGGCATCCCACACACCAGAATGACATATACTAACTGCATGCTTAGGTTATTGTGGTAATACCCTTGGTGAAGGCTCTGTGCTCGCTGCGCCAGGTGACTGTAGCTTCATTTGCCCTGGTAGCCCGGTCCAATACTGTGGTGCCGGAAACAGACTGGAAATGTACAAGCTTTCCTCTGCCGTCACCACCACCAGTGTCTCTTCAACATCCAGTCGCATGTCCAGCTCATCGTCACGGACTGGCACATCGTCGTCTTCATCCTGGTCCAGCACAACAGTAGCTCCAACAAGTAGCACCAGTACGCGCCCATCGACATCATCTACAATTCGCTCATCAAGCTCATCGTCAATAGTTTCCCCAATAACCAGTTCAACTGCCGTCCCAACCCTCCGTATTGTAAAGTCTGCCGGTCTTTACAACTACCACGGATGTTTCACTGAAGGCACCAATGTGCGAGCCCTCGGTGCCGCATCCTACCCCAGCGATACAAACACCGTCGAACAATGCGTAGCCGCCTGCTCACCATACAAATTTGCTGGCGCTGAATATGGCCGTGAATGTTGGTGTGCTGATTCTTTCGGGGCAGGCTCACTTCAAGTCGCTGACTCGGATTGCTCAATGACTTGCGCTGGCGACAAATACGAATACTGTGGTGCTGGGAATAGACTTACGGTTTACATTAGGAATGGAACTGAAGGGTCAGTATCTAACTTATCTACTAAGAGTTCGTCGACTTCTACGTTAGTTAGCTCAACTCGTGCTGGGAGCACCAGTTCAAGAGTCTCGTCGACACCCGTTTTGACGTTGACGTCTAGTCCTTCTAGCACGCGTCCTGCATCTAGCACTCAGTCAAGCACATCTTCTCGATCATCAACCCGTCAAACCACAAGCTCATCTAGCACCAGTTCTCGATCATCAACCCATCAAACCACAAGCTCATCTAGCACCAGTTCTCGATCATCAACCCGTCAAACCACAAGCTCATCTAGCACTAGTTCTCGCTCATCCAGCACAACACCATCCTTACCTACATCAACACAAACTGCACCCACTATCAAGTCCACAATTGGCGCATATAGTTACTACGGCTGCCAAACCGAAGGCACGAACGTCCGCGCTCTTTCTGGGGCTTCTTTCTACAACTATCCATCCATGACACTTGAGCAGTGCGCGAGTAATTGCTCAGGATTCAAGTACTGGGGTGTAGAATATGGAGGAGAATGTTACTGTGGAAATAGCTTTGGAGCGGGAAGCATTGCCGCAACGGAGAACGATTGTAACTTCTTGTGTCCCGGAGATAACCTCGAGTATTGTGGGGCAGGAAACCGATTGAGTGTTTATGTTTTAAAGACATAGGCGTGTCATTTCACGCTTTGTTTTTCGGTTTGGGGAAAGGGGTGGGATACTTAGATTGGGGTTATGAGAGGTTACATAAACGGGGATTTAAATTTATGCTTTTCCCTTTTTGGGCATAAAATAACGGAAATGGACATGGATAGGGGATTTCACACAACTGTATATTTTTATTATTTAATACAAAAAACTTGTATATATATATATGTTGACAAGGACCCAGAATAACAATATTTATTGAAGGGTGCTGAAAGTTCAGTCGCTATAAAACAAAAATATCTTGGAACTCGTGGACTAAGCGGACGGACTTGCTTGCCACAAATGCGTGAGACACAAGAGAACAAAACCTTGTGCCAGATCGGTCAAGGAGCTTAATCCTACAAGTTAAATGACCCCTAGGTATCTCAATCGTCTCAATACTTCCTTTATACTCTTCACCTCTAACCATCCATCTCGTTTTCAAGGCCACTAGCCCAATCAACAATTATTCGCCCCAACCTTTATTTTTAAAAAAGAGACAACGGCATAAGTCATTCAAAAGCTGCACATTAGCTTGCCGGATTTCAGTCTCTCGTCCTAGTCTTTTCAAAACAGAGGAATATGTTTATCTTAACCCCATGCCATCCTCCGATATATTCGAAATTTGGAGTTGTGAAATATGCCAAAAAGAAAACCACTATGCACCCTTTGGTGTTTATTGTTTATACCCTAGCCCTTCGGGAGATGCAAAACGCTATCATCGGTTTCTAGAACTACATAGAGTAATATCAAATGCATAGAGGAAGAATGAAAGAAACGCATCTTGTTGAATAAGTTTCGTGCTGCGACGGATCTCGGCGCAGTGGGTGCTGTATATATAGCAGACTCTCTTCAAACATATGACTTCATTCAATAAGTTAGCTTCTACGGTTTTTATATACTCGTTAAAACCCCATCAGGTGCTCAGGTTTGTGCAGACCTCGAAAGCTGCTCACAAGAAATTTCCTACCAGTTTACGCAGCACGTGACTTTATTGGGGCAGACTGCCACGCTTCCAACCGGCTTAAAAGAGCAGTCATGTCACATCACCTCGCATGTCACAAAATTCTTCCTAAATAACTATACACGGAAGATAATACCACGCGTAAAGCTCAAACCGAAACGCGTCAGCAAACACTGTATAGTGCATTTCGCCTCTTATTCAATTTCATGATTCAGAATACCCATTTGTTTCTATAGATATCTTCATGGATTAAACATAATCTGACATCTCTAGCAACCAAACTTGTTAAAGACAAAGTCACGGTACAGGCACACCCAAAGGGATAAGCCAGAAGATCTAGATTTGTAGAATTGAGATGCATCAGAATTTGTTCTTTCATTTATGTTGAGAGGCATATCTAATGCCAAAATACATATTTTGAGTGCTTCTGATTTCTTTTGCAACGATCTTCAGAATTGTGTTCTACCCTTTAAACCGATACCAACACAGTCACACCTTCGCAAATCTTCGCAAATTCTTGCCTGTAGGGAAAATGGTCCAAGTAGTAGATCATCTTGGTACTATGGATGTCAAAGATAGCAATGGTAATGATCAAACCTTGGAGCAATGGTATGAGGGCTACTTGGAGAACAACACCTTGCCAGCCCCCGTCAGCGATGAGCTTAAGCATGACACTCTTGATACGGATTTATACCACAAAGGCTTTCAGGATCAAGAGTCCGACGTCCAAGTATCCAACGATCTTTGTGAAAAATGCCAAAACCTTGCAAACAATTTGGTCACGATGCTTCCTCACATAGAAGAAGAGGGAGCTGGTCCACAGTTTATACCCCAATATAGTAGCTGCCATGAATTTTATGTCAGGTCTCGTGCGGGATGTCACTCTTGCAAAGTGCTGATGCAGCTTGTTCAAGATAGATTCATGTACTTTTTGAAAGCAGAAAGGAGACTGAGATATCTTAAAGAAGAATGGGCAATCAATTTGATATTGAAGGAGCAAACCACTCCCGAGAGACACTTGAAGCTATTTATTAATCTTCCTGGCATAGAAGTGCCGATGTATTGGTTTGGTAACGATCTAACGTTGAGCCAGACGGAGGACAGTAGGTGCCGGTGCTCTGTTTTGCTGCTGTTATTGACGTTTGAACAATAGTATTCTTTTCCAATGAAAAAATACCTATCTCTGTTCCGGCCTCAACTTCTGATGCCACTGCTACTGCACTTGAGCTGGCGAGCCAATGGCTTACTATGTGTCTAGAAACACATGGTGATAGCTGTAATAAACATGCAGTTCATCAAGTACCGACTAGACTCATCGCCGTCAACGATACACCTATCCGTCTTGTTACATTATCGGAATCAAAAGTCAATCCACGGTATACAACGTTGAGCCATATCTGGGGCAAGCTTGATTTTATCAAATTAACCATAGACTCCCTCAATTCGTTCATGGAGGAGATACCAATCGAAAAACTCACAAAAACAATCAAAGATGCAGTCCAAATCACGCAAAGGCTTGGGATCAACTATTTATGGGTCGATTCCCTGTGTATAATTCAAGATTCCAAGGAAGATTGGGAAATTGAATCGTTCTCCATGGGCTCGGTTTATGGAGGATCAACCTTAAATATTGCTGCTGCGTCAGCGATTGATGGTAGTAAAGGGTGCTTTCTTGAGCTACCCACATATCAGCGGAAAATTCGTCTGGAAACCACTGTTGCTGTTGAAGGTCGCATACAGAAGTATGATCTAGCGGCCGGCGACCTCTATCATAGCGGGACAGAGTCGCATGCTTTGGGATATAGGGGTTGGGGTAAGCTTTTTAACACTCAATGGTTTCTTCTTCCTTAAGAGCCTAAGACTCGCCTGGGATTGTTGTGCAATAATCTGTATTTCGAGCGGTAGCAATTAGCCTTTCAGCTAATTTTTGAAATTGAATACTTGCTAATCCGATATTACAGCGTTTCAGGAGAGAATTCTAGCACGCCGAACGATACACTTCAGCAACTCAGGAGTCTTTTGGGAATGCATGCTAAGAGATGCCTGTGACATTTTTCCGGATGGGCTTCCACAAGCCTTCAAGCCAATAGCTGGTCATATGAAAAACAACCCCCTTTCATTAGTCTGGACCCAGATAATCGATAAATACTCCTTTTCTAATCTGACCTATCAGAGCGACAGGCTAGTTGCTCTATCTGGAATCGCGAGAGCAGTGCAGATTGAGACTGAAGACCAGTACGTGGCGGGCATGTGGAGGAAGAATCTTGAGTTTCAGTTGTGTTGGAATTTGTTTACTACCGCCCCGCAAAGATCGCCAGATTATCGAGCACCAACTTGGTCATGGGCATCCCTCGATACCAACAATATGGTGGGTGTGTATTATGGTGAGATCACACCCAGTCAACGCAATTTTACTTTATTAGCCCACGTTGTTGAGGTATCTGTAACGCCATCAGGGCAGAATCCTCTTGGAAACCTAAGCAGTGCATATCTAAAGATCACATGCAAGGGAATGCTCTCTGGTCCGTTTGATAACAAGAAGAGTTCTTGGTGGGG
>Ga0247734_1002013_pt1 | contig 14194 bp, 13 predicted proteins | sample UWRJL103311B2_FD_180933 | JGI IMG/M metagenome (GOLD analysis project Ga0247734, IMG submission 180933) | Plant litter microbial communities from Arlington Agricultural Research Station in Wisconsin, United States - UWRJ-L103-311B-2 | ecosystem: Environmental > Terrestrial > Plant litter >... | reverse complement strand
CCCAAGCGTCGGTCTTCCAACATCGACAAAGACACTCTCCGTCTTCGTTATCGATCGGGGCGGCGCATCGCCTTCGGCAGTCTGCGTGGAAAGGCTTCTGGCCATGGCTCACGCCGGCGTAGAGGTGATCGTCTGCGGCGACGTGCGGCGTTGGCGTGGAAAGCCGGTGCGCGCAATCCAGGCGGCGACGAATGCCGTCGTTCGCGAACTCAATGCTCATATGGCGACGACAGGCAACGCTGTGACGCTCGTCGTCTCCGGTCCCGAAGCGGTTCCGGACGGAAATCTGGACAGCTTCGCCGCCATCTTCGAGGCCCACCCCCAAGCCGTCGCCGCCGCCGCCGTCGTGATCGACGACAGCGGCCGCATCGTCGCCGCCGGCGGGCGGACCGCCGGCGACAACGTCGTCGAGCCCGACCATGTCGGGACGCCGCACGATGACTTTCGGGTCGCCTCGGTAGAGCGCTGCCAGATGCTCTGGCCCGCAGCGGTCGCCCTCGACGCCGACGCCTTCAGACATCTGGGCGGACTGCCGGAGTTGGACAGCTACGAGACGGCGATCGTCGCCTATGGCGTCAAGGCTCGGAGCCGTGGCCTCGACGTCGTCATCAACCCGTTCGTCCAGATCCGCGGGAAAGCGGCCGGTCCGCTCGCGATCCCGGCCGCGGTCGCCCGAGAGGCCCGGGACCTGGGCGCTCCGCGACGTCCGTCGGTGCTCTTCACCGACGCCGTCACCCCCACGCCGGATCGCGATTCCGGATCGATCGACATCTACTGGTATATGCGTATCTTCAGCCAACTTGGATACGACGTAACCTTTCTGCCGGTGCAGGATCTCCGCCATGCCGGACGCTACACCGACGATCTCAGGCTTCTTGGCATCCGCTGCCCGCTCAGGCCGGATGTCGAGCAACCCTGGATGTTCCTGAGGGATTTCGGACCGATGTTCGACCTGGTCATGACCTATCGCGCGTCTGCAGCCTGCCATGTCATCGAGCCGATCCGCGAGTTCGCCCCCCAAGCCAGAGTGGTCTTCGACACGGTCGACCTGCATTTCCTGCGTGAGGAGCGCGCTGCACTGCTCGAAGGGTCGGAGGCGGGCCTTGAGCTGGCCGCCAGAACCAGGGTCGAAGAGCTGAAGATCATGGCCATGAGCGACGCCACGATCCTGTTGAGCTCGACCGAATACGATCATGTCGCCGAGATCGCACCCGAGGTTCGCCGGTATCTGATCTCGATCGTCCGCCCCGTCAGCGGCCGTCTCGGGCCCGTGGACGACAGGCGAGGCAGCATCTTTGTGGGCGGCTTCAAACATGCGCCCAACTCGGACGCCGTTTTCTTCCTCTGTCGGGACGTCTGGCCAATCGTACGGGCGGGCGATCCCACGGCCGAGCTCAGCATCATCGGATCCGATGTCACCCCCGAGATCCAGGCCCTGCATGATCCCGCCAATGGCGTCACCGTCGTCGGTTACGTCGAAAACCTTGACCACTACTACCGAACGGCAAGGATCAACCTGGCGCCGTTGCGTTACGGCGCCGGCGTCAAGGGGAAGGTCGCCGCCAGTCTCGCCGTCGGCCTTCCGACGGTGGCGACATCGATCGCCGTCGAAGGGATGGAGTTGACCAACGGGAAGGACGTGCTGTGGGCTGATGACGCCGAAGGCTTCGCCAGCGCAATCGTTCGCCTCGCTTCGGACGACGATCTCTGGGACACAATCTCGCGCAACTCCGTGGACGCGGCGAGGGCCAATCTTTCGATCGAGGCTGCGACTTCACGCTTGAAGGCGCTGCTGACGGATCTTGGTCTCCCGGCGGCCTGACGGGACGACGCCCGCCCGCGTCACGCCTCGCGGGTTAGTGCTCCCAGAATGCCGTCGACCTGCTGAATCATCCGGCCGAACGTGAATTTCTGACCCAGGGCCTTACCTCGCCTGGACAGGCCGTCACGCAATTCGCCGTCGCGGGCGAGAACCACGATCTGTCGCGCCAGATCCTCGTCGTCACGGCTTCGGAAAGTCAGTCCGGTGCGTCCCGCGAAGACGATCTCCTCGTTGCCGGGGATGGCCGACGCGATCGTCGGGATGCCGGCTGCGAGGGCCAGGATCAGCGTCAACGAGAAAGGCTCGTAGAGCGAGGGGAAGAGATAGATATCGTGTGCGTTCCAGAGCTCCGCCAAGCCGGCCTCCGCCACGGGCGGAACCACGGAAATGTTGGTGCCGGAATCATCTTCGGCGATGAGTTGCATCAGTCGGGCGTAGTAGGGCGCGTCCTGGTCATCACCGACGATGGTCAGATCAAGCGCCACCCCGTCGCCCAGTTGCTCACGAACATGGCGCATGGCCCGAACACAACAGTCCGGCCCCTTGATATCGACCAGCCGGCCCGCGAACAGCATCCTCAGCCGGCCTGGCGTAACCAGAAGCGTTCGATCCGGGCCTGACGCCATGACGTCCGGGCCGATTGTCACGCCGTTGTGGACCACCCAGTCCCGGGTGAAACGGTAGCCGCAGGCGGCGTAGAGGTCGCGCACGAACCCGGAACCAAAGATCGCCGCGCCCCTGACAATCCGTTGCTCACCCCCCTGAACCAGATCCACGTCCGGCGTGAAAGGTTCGTCAGCATGGACAAAGCGACTGAAAAACCGCCCGACTCTGTCAGGGTGTTCCGCAGCGGCAAGCCAATTGTCCGTAAGGAACAGGCACAAAGGAACGCCGCACTGTTCAACCGCTTCGATGAAGGACCGATCGAAGAAATAGAGGTTCCAGCAGAATACAACGTCCGGCCTGATCTTCTCGCATTCCAGCCGGAATGTTTCCGCGTTGGAACGGTTGATTCCGTCCCGGTCGGCCTCCGTGATTTCGAACGGCTGATATATATTTTTGTCGTTGGCGAGAATCCGCAGCTCGCGGACGATGGACTGCCCGTCATAGCTTGCGGACCCTCCGCCATAGGTGCTGGTCAGAACATACACCTCGTGCCCCTTGGCGACCAGGGCTTCGGCCACGCTGAAGGCCAGACGTTCGTACCCTCCGACGACATTCGGCGGATAGAGGTTGCTGACGACCAGAATTCTCAACCGAGCTGCTCTCGCACCAAAGCCTTGAAGGCCTCGTCAGTGTGGTAGGGGTGGCGATCGAGGGTGAATGACGGCTTCGCCAGGAAATAGCCGAGCAGCAGCATCACCGGCTCCATCAGCGCATGCTTTGCGAGAACGTCCATATAGTCGGCAACCCGGCGCCAGCCGTCAGGACGCCTTGACAGTGTGGCCAGATGGAAAGCCGACACCGCGGCCCACTCAAGCTTCACCTTCATATGCCCTTCCGAAATCGTGTTCGTTTCGTGGATCCGGTAGCTCATCAACTTGTCGGGAGCGATTAGGATCCTGCAATCTTCACTGACAAGGCGAAGGAAGAAGTCCAGATCGTGAGCATAACGAAGATCGGAGAAGAGACCGACACGGTCAAAGAGGCTTCGTCTCACAATCAGGTTCGAGGTCGTGACGAATATATTCCCGTTGATCAACGTCTTGCCCAGATCGTCGCACTCCTGATGATACTCTATAGCCTGGTCGTACCAGTCGAAAGGAACCTCGACGCCGTCGCCATTGACGAAATTCATCCCCGAAACGAAGACGTCCAGCGTCGGATCCGCCGCGAACGCCTCAGCCGCCCGCAAAAACCTCTCCGGATGATAGAGGTCGTCCGAGTTCAGAATGGCCACGAGATCGGAAGTCGACCGCTGTATGGCCGTGTTTATGGTGTTATGGGCGCCTCGATTTTTTTGACCCCAACAGACGATTTCAGGTCGGGTCCGAGCCAAGGTCTGGACGACGCTCAAACCTGCGTCGGTTGATCCGTCATCGACGACGATTATCTCCCGCGAAGGGTGATGTTGACCGAGAACGCTGTAAAGCGTCGAGCCGATGTACTTTTCGTGGTTATAAAGTGGAATTACCACCGAGACGGAAGGAAGCATGAATTTTTCGCATAGGTGAGCCGACCGCCCCGCTTTTCAATACGACACCCAGCAGCTATGCCCAAAGATTAAATAGCACGCTCAAGGAACGCTCCCTGACAGGGAGGCCCTGTCAGTCAGGTTCAACTGACGCCCTAACGTCGACAGTATTGGACCCCGTTGGAACGTTCGCCCATGCTCACAACGGCACGCCGCCCCACAGTTGTTCTGGGCGGCAGCGGCTTTATCGGTTCCGCCCTGCGCCGTCGGCTTGCCGCGGACGGCGTACCGGCGACTATCCTCAGCCGCAGCGACCCCGCGTCGCCGCCTGCGGACAACGAGACCTGGGTGGTGGGCGATTTCGCGGAAACGCAGACCGTCAGGGCGATCCTGACCGAGGGCGCGGACGTCTACCATCTGATCAGTGAATCCACGCCCGCCAAGGGCAACTGGGATGTTGAAACGGACATCACGCGCAACGTGCTGCCCACGCTCCAACTGCTGAAAGCCGCCGTCGACGCCCGGGTGCGAAAGCTGATCTATGTATCCTCGGGCGGCACGGTCTACGGCGTGCCGACGGCGGTTCCGATTCCGGAGACGGCGGAGACAAATCCGATCTCCGCCTACGGCATCGGGAAACTGGCGATCGAAAAGTACCTGCTGCTGTTCCAGCGGCATCACGGGCTGGATGTCCAGATCCTGCGCGTAGCGAACCCCTACGGACCCGGCCAGCAGCCCAATCGCCAGCAGGGCGTGGTGGCGAATCTGCTGTATCAGGGCCTGACCGGCGCCCCGTTCCAGATCTGGGGCGATGGAAGCGTCCAGCGCGACTTCGTCCATGTCGACGATGTCGCGGACAGCCTTATCGCCGCATCGAACTATGGCGGCCCGCATCGGGTCATGAACGTCGGCAGCGGCTACGCGATCGCGATCGCCGGGATCGCCGACCACATCGAGGCCGCGCTTGGCCTGTCCGGTCATCCGCGTATTCATCACGAGGCGCGCAGTTTCGACGTGCCCGTCAACTATCTCGACATCTCCCTTATCCGGCGCGAAGCTGGCTGGACGCCGCGTACGGATTGGTCGAAAGGCCTGAAGGCAACGATCGGGTGGATGACCAAAACACTGCCCCTGGAATTCGTGCCTTACGACTCCGGCCCGGTGCCCTCGAACTAAACATACAGAAAGTCAGGATATCGTTCGCGAACGCCTCCGACCTTGCGGGCGACGAGAAAGATGTTGTCCCTCCTGTGAGTGAGGTCAACGCCCAGCCCCTGCATGTACGCCACGAGATTTTCGTCTGGAAGCGCCCAGCAGTCTTGAGTTTCAAGAGATTCCACTTCGAACCCCGCAGCTTCCACCAGATCGCTCAAAAGACCAGCAGTGTACTCGATATGGTGACGATCCAGCGACCCGTCTTTCCGGAACTGATAGAAGTTCATCGGCACGCCGCCGTCGATGGCCATCTTGATATTCCGGAAGCTGGCTACGTTCGGCGTCGTAATGACGCATCGTCCGCCAGGGACGAGAAGTCGGTTGATTTCCAGAAGCAAGCCCATGGGATCGCGCGGCATATGTTCGATAACTTCGCCGCAAAGTATCGTGTCGAACGTCTCGGATTCGCGCGGCAATGGGCCCGCTTCAAGGTCGCCGACGTAAAAGGTCCATAGGTTTTCGTCCTGGCTGACCCTTACGTAGGGCTCATCCGATGTGTGGTTTGTTCCCGCAGCCTCGGCGGATCCCAGAACATCACGTGCGAGCCGCAGGAAGAGACCGTCGCTTCCGACCTCGAGAAAGCGGCCGGGCGCCCCCAGCTCGGAAAGGGCCATGAGGGTGTACGCAAAGCGGACGCGGTGAACGTGAAAGTAATGGGACTCGTCATAAACGTCGCCAACGATGTCCAGGCAGACTTTGTCAACAGCTGCAAGCGCTTCGTGAATATCCAAACGGCCCTCGGGGGGTGAGCATGATTTTGTCGATGCTTCTTATGCCACGTTCACAGGGTTCGAAAGCCCATACATGACGCCCCCACCCGCTCTGGAAATTTCCCGGGCTTCTGCTTGCGGAGAACTTTCGTGAATCCTAGTAAGGATCCTTATCTGGCGCCTGCGCCCCAATCAGCGGACCGGCGAATGACAAACGGATCAGTCATCCTGATCAATAACAGGCGTTTCACGGATGACCGTGGCTGGTTCTCGGAAACTTACTCTGACGCCAAAATGGCCAAGGTCGGCCTGGGCATCAGATTTGTGCAAGACAATGAATCTTGGTCGGCGAGCGCCGGAACGGTAAGGGGCATTCACTTCCAGGCCCCCCCGCATGCCCAGGCGAAACTGGTGCGGTGCAGCCAGGGCCGGATCATGGATTACGCCATTGATTTAAGGCGCGCCTCTCCAACTTACGGGCGGCATGTCTCCGCTGAACTATCCGCCGAAAACGGCCGCCAGCTCCTCATTCCTGTCGGGTTCGGACATGCGTTTATCACGCTGACGCCCGATACCCGGATCGCATACAAGGTAAGCGATATCTATGCGCCACAATGCGAAGGCGGAGTAAGATGGGACGACCCAGACATCGCCATTCCATGGCCTGAGACACCGTCGTCGCCCACCTTGTCTACAAAAGATAGCGACCTTCCCGGCTTGAAAGATCTGATATCGCCGTTCGCGTACGATGGTTCTGCAATGGAGCTGAGAAGCATAGACCTTTAGGGACAGCGATCGCTTTCGGGGGTTATCAAGCCAGCGGTCGCTCAGCCCACGCGAGTGACCTCAACACCCAGAAAAGTCAGGTCTCCTCCCAACGAACCTTCCAGAAGGACAACCCGAAGTTCCGCAAAAGCGACTCGCTGCCATTCGTGGCGCATATCGATGGTGTAAAGCCCGGGCTGTCGAGGAGACGTTTCGAAACTTGTGAAGGCTTCGAGGCCGCCCCACTCAAATCTGTAACGGTGACGCGCGGCCCGTGAATCAACTGAAAAGGTCGCGACCGCCCTCCACTCCCCGGCAGGCAGATGTATGTAAGGGCCTGAGACCAGCAATCTTGGAATGCCGGTAAGATCAACACAGGGCGAGGGCGGCTCCACCTTTGACCGGTTATCATATGAGAAGATCGTGCTTGCCCACGACGCAGATTGACCAACCGAAACAGCGCCTTCCCGATAAATCTGTAGCGCGCTCGCGACGTCGCTGTGATAACGGGAAATCTTCACTCGCGCCTTGGCTACAACCCCGTCGGGAACCGCGATCGGCATGTCGCCAAAGGCCAGGAACTCGCGACTTCCCCGATCGACATCACTGTCGTTGAAGGTGGTCGTCTGATCTGGCTGAAGAGAGGCGGCGACGGCCAGAAAACGGGATACCTCGAACGTTGCGCCAAACCGATCAGCGTTCGAGTTTGCTTCCAAGGCTCCGACAGCGGAAACGCCCGTCGCGACGACAGCGAATTTCTCCACTGCAATCAAATCCAGCGACGACGGGTCCTGCGAAAAAAGTATCGTCCGGGACGGCTCGGCAATATCAACTTTCGCGTCTATGTGGCGGACAAGAATGAAGCCCGCCCCTGCCGCAGCAGCGGCAGACGCTTCCATCCACGCCTCAGAGTAGTCTGATGGCAAAATCAACAGGCATCGCGCGACATATACCCGCGATCCGAGCGAGGCCTCTGTATCGACCGGCGCAACTTCACTACCACTGCCCACGACGACTATGCTCGAAGCCATGTGTAAATTTCTATAGCTTCGTCCATGTCGTCAAACATTCTCGCCTCACCGCTTTCAATGATAAGCGCTCGGTCGCAGTGAGCGGCAACCAGATTGATCTCGTGAGACGCCATTATAAAAGCTCTGTCCGCCCGATGCTGGAAGAGTTCTTCTTGGCATTTTCGTTGGAACCTGGCGTCGCCTACTGCAACGAGTTCATCGATCAAATAGCAGTCGAAATCGATAGCCAGAGACAAACCAAAAGCTAAACGAGCCCGCATCCCGGACGAGTAATACTTTACTGGTGATTTTAGCTTTACGCCCAATTCAGCAAAATCATCAACGCGCTCAAGGATGTCTTGATAATCTCTGTCATAGATGCGCGCAAGAAATCGGATATTGTCTATACCCGACAAACTTCCCTGAAATCCACCGCCGAAGCCGATAGGCCAAGAAGAACTCATACCCCAGTCAATCTGGCCACTACTCTTCGGGAGAACCCCGCCCAACATCTTGATGAGGGTTGATTTTCCCTGTCCGTTTCGCCCGAGAAGAGCCAGCCGCCCTGACCGTCCCAGATCGAAGGTCAGATCGCTGAAAAGTGGTTTGCGCGAGGTTCGGTAGGTCTTGCTGAGCCCCCTTACTCGAAGGCCGACAGGATCGGTCTGCACCTTCATCAATCGTGCCAGTGCTCGCGCACGCCGGCCCAGACCAACGATCCGATGCCGTAGATCAGCAGGGTGGTTGCGAACACGCTCAGCAACGCCAGCCAACGTTTTGGCTCCTGGGGTTCGTCCGGCAGGCTGGGACTGACGACTCGCTCCAGATACAGTTTCTGACGAATGGAGTCCTGCTGCGCCGCCACGACCGCCGCCGTCGCTTGAGACAGCTGCCGATCCGCCAGTTCCCGATCGAGGACCAGACGCTCATAAGCGCCGATCTGAGGGGCCAGGGCGCCTGCCCCCCCAGTCAGCTTCGAGCGTTCCGATGCGATCTGGGCCTCATATGCGGCGATCCGGCCGTTCAGGGCCGGGAGTTGTGGGCTGGCCGGCGCATCCGCAGCCAGCTGCGTTCTTTCCGCCTGCAACTCGGCGACCGTGGCTCGCAGCTTGCCGATCAATTCTGTCCCCTCACGGGCGCTGAGTTCGGGGTCCAGGAACTGCTCGCGGTTGCGGAAGGCGGCAATGGCCTGCTGGCTAGCCGCGACCGTTTCCTCGGCGCGCAACTGCGCCGCCACGGCATAGGCCAAGGTGTCCCTTGATGACCGTTCATTCAGACGGTTCACCAGACCCTCCCCCCCCTGGAGCAATCCCTCGGCCAGCGCATTGGCGTCACGGGCGGTGAAGGCCTCGACACGCAACGTGCTGATCCCGGTTGTGGAATCGTAACCGACCACCACGAATCTTTGCAGGCCGTTGTACAGGCCCTCGTCGCTGCGGCTTTCCCAGAACCGGGGATATCTCGAGAACATGTCGGCGCCGCGAGCACCGAGCATGGCGGCTACATCATGGCGCGTCCTGAGCTCGCGCAGACTGTCGCGCGACTTGACGTATTCATGAACAGCGAAGGCATCTGTCTGGGTGCTGGACAGGCCGACGCCCTGCAATGCGACGCCCAGCGCCGACGGCTGCTGACCCTGACCGGGAGCCCGCACGATGAACTGCGCCTGCGACACGTACCGCGGCGATGCGATCAGCAGGAAATAGATCGCTGCAATGAGGGTTGGGATCACCACGACGACCAGCAAAGGCCAGGGCAGGCGGCGCCAGAACGGCTGCTGCGTCCGACTGCCCGACAGGGCGTCGGGAAGCGGGCCGATATAGTTGAGCTTTGAGTCAGTCATTTAGCTTCCATACGGCAGGCGGTCGCCTTGGGCGACCTGTCTTCCTTACTCGACATCGACAAGATCCTTCGCCGACGCCAGCAGCAGAAGGCCCACGAAATTCAGCACCCCCACCCATGCGATCGCATAGATAGTGCTGTAGTAGGTCGGCACGAATTCGCCGAAGACACCATCCCGGATCATCTCGATCGCGTTGGGGAAGGGCACCAGGAGATAAGCCTCCCGGAAGCGATCCGGCAGCCAGCCGACCATGAAGAAGGCCCCTGAAATCGGGATCAGCGCATAGGTCAGCACCGGCACCAGCCGCTCCATCAGCTCCGAGCGCATCGAAAGAGCCGCCATGGTGATGGCCAGCCCGTTGCCCATCAGCGCCAGCAATATCCAGCCGGAGTAAAGCAGGATCCAGCTCGCCGGCGGACTGACCTGGCCCAGGGCGACGAGTAGCACATAAACGACGACGAACGCCGCCGTACCCCCAGCGAACTCCAGAAGGTTTCGCGCCAGAAACAGGTGAAGAACCGCGATCTGGCGATGGTGCAACAGACCGATATTGCCCTGCAGGGCGTACATGCTGAACCCGATCTGATGGCGCAGCAGCAGAAGGCTCATGTAGCCGGTCATGACGAATGGCCCCACGCGGATGCCATGTTCGTATTCGGGCTTGATCAACGACCACATCACCAGCACGAAAAGACAGAAGATCAGCGGTTCGCCGACGACCCAGAGAAAGCCCAGTCCCTCGCGCCCGAAGCGTGTGATCGTTTCCCGCATCATCAGCGCGCCGATGATCTTCGTATGTCGGCGAATCTGTGTGAAGACCATCGGGTGCGGGAAGCTTGCTTGTTGGCCGTCGACTGGATCCGACGCTTATTTCGCGCCTTGGATAGCCCTTCCCGGTTGAACAGCACAAGCCGTAGGATTCACCTCCCGGCGTTTGCATGTCGGGAGCCGCAACAGATGACTTCAGAGCGCCGCCACCGCGATTGACAGCGCCCATGGCGTCAGGCGAAAGCTCTTTCGGGCGTCGCGCCTCGACCGGAGGACAGGCGAGCTTTGGATCATTACCCGAACATCCGCACGACGCTGGAACGACTGATGGCGCTGCAACCGGTCCAACTGGTCCAGATCGGAGCCTATGTCGGCGATAGCGGAAATGACCCGCTGTTCGAGCTGTTTCGTCGGTACGCCGCCGATCCGGAAGGATTTCATGATCGTCGGGCGATTTTGGCCGAGCCAGTCGCTCGCTATTACAGACAACTTTTCGCAAACTGTCTGCAGTTCCCGTTTCTCCAATGCGAGAATGTCGCGGTGGGTCCGGAACTCGCCCTGCGGCCACTCTACGCCCTGACGCCCGTCGCCGAAGCGCGTCGGGCGGAAATCCCGGAGTGGACGTCCCAACTCGGTTCCTTTCTGCCGCACAGGGTCTCGGAACTGTGGGACTCCTACGAACACGCCAAACGCCCCGATGACGGAGACGCCATCCGCGCCTTCCTGAACGCGAACACAGTTGCGCATCAGGTGCTGACGGTGACCCTGGATCAGTTGCTGCTCAAAAACGGATGGGAAAGCTTCGATGCCCTGCAGATCGATGCGGAAGGCTATGACTACGAAATTCTGCGCACCGTCGATTTCGGGCGCCACCGTCCGGTCCTGATCAACTATGAGCGGGTTCTCCTGCGCGATCAGGAGGCCGAGGCGCGCAGCCTGCTGACGGCCCACGGATACAAACTTTACGACACGTACGCGGACACCCTTGGCGTCCGGTCCGACTTCATGCACCTCGTGTGAGCACGCTGAACGTGTCCCTCTTGCAAACGCCCATCCTTCTGACGGTGTCGTTCAACGCCCGGGGCTATGAGCGCTCGGCCTATTTCACCTCCCGTGCTGACTGGGCGCGCAAGAACGGCGTGGATCATCTACATGTCAGCGAATCGACGACCGGGCTGAAGCTGGATGCCCACTGTTCAGCGTGGCTCAGGTTGCCGCTCATGGCCGCCCTGCGTGGACGAGCGCTATTCTATCTCGACAATGACTGCACGATTTCTCTCGACTGCCCTGTCCAGTCACAGATTACTGGCGGTCTCGACCATCTGTTCGTCGCGCGCGGCCATTCGGGCAGACCGAATTCTGGTGTGCTCATGGTCTCCGAACAAGGCTCGGACATCTTCGATTTCTGCGTCGACAATATCGCCAACGCCGTGCCCCCCGCCTGCGAAGCGCCTTATGAAAACGGCCACGTCATCTGGGCCTGCGAGAGCCTGCCCTGGCGGCCGCTTCCCCAATGGCTCAACGATGCTGACGGGACATCCGGGCTGATTGTTCACCACACCGGCCCCAACCATCATCTGCGCCAGATCGCCTACCATAACGATTTCGCCGGACAGCACGACTTCACCAAGGCGACGGTTTCCGATCCCGAGGCCATGCGACGAATGGCGGCGGAAGTCATGCGACGCCTCGGACTGGAGCCTCAGCGATGAGCCGGCTGGTACTGCGGCCCGCCTGTTTGCGTCGGGGAGACGCACGGGCGCTGGCGAACGCCCTGATCACCCGCCTTGAAGGTGAGGGGGATATGTCGTCGCTGGACGCGTGGATCGCCGTGGCCGAAACTGGCAGCGCCTGGCTCACGCCGACGATCACCGCGCCATCGCTGGTCCAGAAGCTCTGGCGTCTCAGGTTCTTCACCCAGACCCTCGAGCTTTCGACCTTGAACCTGATCGAGCAGGTGGTCAGCGCCACGGGATGCCCGTTCATCGATGTCGGGGCTCACGTCGGCTATTTCTCGATCACAGCGACGGCGGCCGGGGCCCGATCTGTCACGGCGATCGAGATGCATCCGGCGAACTGGCGGCTGTTGCAGGCCAACGTCCCGTCCGCCGTGACCATGAACGCCGCAGCGGGTCAGGTCGCCGGCGAGCGCGAGTATTTTCTTGGCGCGGGTCACTCCAACCACAGCCTCATCCAGCGCGGTGACACCTCGGACGTTCGTGCGTCGATCCCTGTCGTCACTCTCGACGACGTCCTGACCATCGATGCGCGCCAGTCGCACCTGATCAAGATCGACGTGCAGGGCTACGAAACCTCAGTCCTGCGAGGCTATCAGAACGGCCTGACGGCCGAGGGCCCGATTCTGGTTTTCGAAGTCGAACGAAACGATGACGGTCCGGGTTTGGACGCGATATACGAAGACGCACTGGCCTTGCTGATCGGCTACGAATACAGGCTGTTCTGGATCGGCGAAGATCAACTCGTCGAAATCCACGGAACCGCCGACACGTTTCTGCGGTCCATCCCCAAGTCGTCCAATATACTGGCGGTGGCCAGCTCCCGCTTCGCCGCCTTCGACGCGGCGCTCCACCAAAGGCGGGTCTAGATGCACCTTTCACGACGCGTACTGGTTACGGGCGGCGCCGGCTTTCTCGGGTCGCACCTTTGCGAGCGCTTGTTGGCCTCTGGCGCCCATGTCATCTGTGTGGACAATTTCTACACCGGCTCGCATGCCAACATCGCCCACCTACAGGTGTCTCCCGCTTTCGAGGTCATCCGACACGACATCTGCATTCCACTTTTCGTAGAGGTGGACGAGATTTTCAACTTGGCTTGTCCCGCCAGCCCCGTCCACTATCAACGCGATCCTGTACAGACGACCAAGACGGCCGTGCAAGGCGCGATCAATATGCTCGGCCTCGCCAAACGCACCAAGGCCCGAATCTTCCAGGCGTCCACGTCAGAAGTCTATGGCGATCCGGCGGTCCATCCCCAGACCGAGAGCTACTGGGGCAACGTCAATCCGATCGGGCCTCGCTCCTGCTACGATGAAGGCAAGCGTTGCGCCGAGACACTGTTCTTCGATTATTTTCGCCAACACCAGCTCCGCATCAAGGTGGGCCGGTTCTTCAACACCTATGGACCGCGCATGCACCCGCGGGACGGCCGCGTCATAAGCACTTTCATCGTTCAGGCGCTCATGGGCGATGACATCACGGTTTTTGGGGACGGATCCCAGACCCGTTCCTTCTGCTACGTCGACGATCTGATAGACGGAGTGGTGGCCTTGATGGGAACGGACGACACTGTCACCGGCCCGATCAATCTGGGCAATCCTTGCGAGAGTTCGATGCTGGAGATCGCGAAGACGATCATCGAACTGACCGGATCCCGCTCGCGGGTCGTCCACCGGCCCCTGCCACAGGATGATCCTCGCCAGCGCCGTCCTGACATCACGGCTGCAAAGACGCACATGGACTGGAGTCCAGACATCTCGCTCAGGGACGGCCTGACGCGAACCATCGCCTATTTCGACGCTCTGCTTGTCGATCCCGCCACTCTGCTGGCTATTCGTGCAGCAGACTGATCTGGTGGCAGCGAGCGGGCTGCGAACCCGAGGGTTTTCGACCGGGATGAAAGCCCATAAAGGCATGAAACATTTTACGCCGGTTAGTGGCGTCGTGCCCATCTACCGTTGCAAGGTTGCTGCATGCGCATTCTAGTCACCGGCGGCGCCGGCTTCATCGGCTCCGCCCTTGTTCGCAACCTTATAGCGAACAGCGATCACCAGGTTCTGGTCTATGACAAGCTGACCTACGCCGGAGTTCTGGCGTCGCTGGAGCCTGCAGCGGGCAGCAACCGCTATCAGTTCGTTCAGGGCGATATCGCCGACGCAGGGGCGGTCGCAGACGCCATCGAGGGCTTCAG
>Ga0247734_1002012_pt1 | contig 14195 bp, 13 predicted proteins | sample UWRJL103311B2_FD_180933 | JGI IMG/M metagenome (GOLD analysis project Ga0247734, IMG submission 180933) | Plant litter microbial communities from Arlington Agricultural Research Station in Wisconsin, United States - UWRJ-L103-311B-2 | ecosystem: Environmental > Terrestrial > Plant litter >... | reverse complement strand
AAGCATACAGGCAGCATGTACAGCACTTGCTTTTATAACATTCAAAGACTGACGTGTAATGCTATACGATAAACGATTAAACTGGTAGGTTTTAAAGATGTAGGTAGATAAAACCCATATAAGATTGCCAACCAGCAAAAGGTTAATGTAACGGTTATCCGGGACATCGGAAAATGCATCAAACCGGACAAAGAAAGCTAGGAGAAAGGATACATTTAATAACACCACATCAGTCCACAGGTGAACCTTCGGCAGAAGGCCTGAATAGCGATTTTTCATAAATAACGTTGAGTAAGTGAATTTTCAGGTAACGTTGAGTAAAGTTATTTCTATAAAGTTATGTAATTAGTTAAAGTGAAAAACTAAATAAGCAGGTAAGAGCAGGTAGATGCCAAGAAGTTACGTTCATAAAGTTAGTATTTAAGAGGGTAGAATAATTTCTACAACAAGTTTACGAAATAAATTGAATAAAAACCAAAATATAAAACTGGCAATAATGGATAATCTACTGATAATCAGAATCTTATATAAATAAAAACTTTGAAAAATTATACTAGTTCTTTAAATTATTTAATTTATAAATATTTTGTAGAATTTATTTTGCACTGATTTTTTATACTTTTTATAATTATGTTTTAATCTAATAATAATCTAATTGTTGAGCTCTAAAATTAGATATTTTCAAAATGTGATATATGGAATAATTAATATAAATTACCAACGACTGATCTAACCGAAGTGCCTTGCTGATGGACGCAAAAGTGATTTTATTAAGATTCCGGTAAGTAATCCAAGAGCTGTTCCGGATAACCCAAAGACAATATCCATCAAATCAAAATGACGTTTTGGTAAAAGAAGCTGGCCTGTCTCTGCAATAGAGACAATGATCAATGAAACCAGGATTAAGATAATCCGGCTTTTTAAAGAATTCCAGGGATAGAGAAATTCAAAAAACAAGGCAAACACGAAAAAGGGAATAGCTGTTCGAAGATTTCCATATTCGTTAATCCAATCTGAAAACCATTGGTCATGTAAAATAACCAGGTTTCCGATATTTGGATCAGGTACCCAACTAAAATAAAATATAACTCCTGTAATGATAATAGAAGAGATTATCAGTAAGTATTTTAGGAGGGAATCAGGCAATCGGACCATTTTACTTTTATGATCTTTTCAAGAATTTGACTGATACAAATTCTTTTGCAAACAATAATAGGAACAAGCTATTTGTAACAAAGTATCTTTTCCATAATCTGCCCGGTTCCTGACTTAGCCTATATAACCATTCCAGGCTATAACGCTGCATCCATTTTGGTGCCCGGGATTGTGTTCCGGCAAAAACAGGGAATGCACCACCCAGACCAATCATAACTGCATTAATTTTACCTTTCATAGCAGCCATCCATTTTTCCTGTTTAGGGCAACCAAGTGCTACAAATACAATACCCGCATTGGATCTGTTAATATGATTGATCACTTCTTTTTCTTCCGAAGCTGACAATGGCCGGAAGGGAGGAGAGTAACTTCCGGAAATAATCAGATCAGGGTAATCTTTATAACATTTTACCCGTATGGTATCCAATACATCGTCAGTGGAGCCATAAAAAAATACGCCGGTCTTTTCTTTTTCTGCTCCGCTTAACAAAGAAGAAATAAGATCCATACCTGCCACACGTACCTGATTAGAGTTGTACAGGCTATTCATTCCAAGCACCAGCGGCATACCATCAGGAGTAGTCATATCTGCATTATTTACAATGTTTGCAAAATTTTTATCCTGATGCGCTTCCATCAGCATGTGGACATTCATTACACAGATATACGAGGAAATTTTAGTTTGTGCCAGATGTAGGATTTGGTCAATAAAGCTTTTATAACTACCGGTGTTAATATTAGCACCAAGAAAAGTGCGCTTTATACTTTGCGTGTTTACCACACGCTGGGTTGTTACTAGTTCCATGATTAACGTTGAGTAAAGTAAAACAGAAAAGAATTTCAACTAAAAGCTAATTCAGCTGAATGCATACTTGACAGTATAAAACGATCCAATAGCTTAATGCTTGAATAATTATAGTACTTAGTATTTGTACAATTACATTTGCAATATGTAAATTATTCTACAAAGAAAAAAAAGTTTAGTCAAATAGTTTTATGACAAGATAAATTGTTTCAATAGAGAAATATGATTCATATTTCTCTATTGAAACGTAGAATGAATATGAATACTTAAAATATAAGTAAACAAAGTATAGCAATTAAGCCATTATACGTTCAAAAGTTTGATTGTGATACTGAAGAACATTTTCGTGATAGATATTATATTATTCAAGATAATAATTAAAAGATTATCCAGAAATAAACTTGCCTACTACTGGAATTTTGTTGATAATATAAATTATTATTGCACTACAAAATAAACAAACAAAAGTTAATATTGGAACTCCAATCCATGGATTTAACACATCCCATTTCAATCCAACTTTTTCAAGTGCATGAAGGGTTAAAATATGAACAAGATATATACCATAACTATATTGATTCAAAAACTTCTTAATCCTTTCTGTAGTATTATTACTTCCAAATTTGAAATATTTGAAGATAAAAAATATACCTATTGACATTAATACTATATTGGGACTCAAATAGCTATAATACTTTTCTTGAAATATACCACTTTTAAACGAGAGGAAGTAGGTTCCTAGCACAGTTATTAAAAAGCCAATTGTGAAAGATAAAATGCCAATTATTAAGCCATGTCTAAATGATTTAATGGATAAATAGTATCCGAGTATTACCAAACCTATATATCCAGAAAAGTAACTTAGGTCAAATGGTGAGTCATAAAATAAGGTAAGGAGCCAAATAATTAAAAAGTAAAGTATTTCGGTTTCAGTACAATTTTGAATGTATTTAGAAATTATAGGAATAAATAAATATATTCCTATAATCATATATACGTACCAAAGATGAAAAGAACTGCCTGTGATTAATTGTTCTCCAATCCAGATTACTTTTCCTAAAAAATTATTGGGTACTAGATTTTTTTCTAAATTAACTTTAAGGATACTATATATAATACTCCAAAATACAAACGGAATTATTATTCTTATAACTCTGCGTTTTAGAAAATCTATCAATTCATATTTTTTTGGTAAAATCAAAGTACCAGTTAACATAATAAAAACTGGCACACAAAATCGCGCCCAACTTCCATATAAAAGGTCCACGGACATGAAAGAGATCCGTGCTTTCAATGAAACATGAACCAATATTACTGCAAAAGTACTAACGATACGGAGATCATTCAACCAGCTCATATCATTCCTTGGTTGCAGACTATCGAAGTTTGAGTTTAAAGGCATATTTCTAATCTATTTAATGACTTCCATAGTTTAAATACCTTTGCTAAATTACATTTTGATATATATTCTGTAATTGTGCTCTATTTATTTCTGGAGTATAAAGTTTGGTATATGTAGCAGTCGCATTCTCTCGAAATTTCGCTTTATCTATTTTGCTTAGATTTTGCCAAAAGTTTAACTTTTCAAATAATATTAAAGAACTTCCAACTTTAAAGTGAAGGCCATTTATGCCATCTTGGATCAGTTCAATTGGCGCCCCTATATTCGATGAAATTACAGGCACACCAAATGAGAATGCCTCGATAATGACCAACCCGAAAGGCTCATACCAAATAGAAGGGAAAATCAAGGCGGTACATTTCTGCATGACTAATTGAATTTCACTTTTATTTAAACTTCCCAAATACTCAATATTTTTATTGCTTTGACAAGATTGTATTATAAAATTTCTAAGTGGCCCTTCTCCGGCGATTTTAAGCTTGTAAGTAGAATTTTGAAATGCGTTAATTAATATTCTTATACCTTTCTCCTCCGAAAGTCGCCCAACAAATAGAAAATAATTTTCACTTACTAAGGATTGGATTGCTGGGTAAGCAACAAAATTAGGTTTAGTAATAAATTGATGTGCCGATATTTTTAATGAGGAATGTATAAATAGCTCTTTAGCAAAATTATTAAGTGTTATATATTTGGTGACCATTTCCCAAGTTCCTATTTTTTTATGAAAGTAAACAATGAAAGCAAGCCAAAAAGTCTGCAGATATGAATCACGATAAACTTTCTTTTCTACCGCACTCCATGGGAAACTAGCATTTAAGCTGTCAGTAAATAATGATCCATTATTTAAAAGAGTAGAAGAAGGACAAAGAAGTCTATAATTGTGGAGAGTAAATACCAATGGTATGCCAAGTTTGTTTGCAGTCCTTATTATTATAGGACCTGATGCAAAATGCCAGTTATGTAGATGTATAATATCCGGTTGAAAATTATCTATACATTTTTTTAATCTTATAGATGCGAATATATTCCAACAGGATAACAAGAATTGAAATGCTCCTTGTAAGCCACCTTTATTGTAAAATATAAGAGCTTCGACTTCATTATTCTGCTTTAATAATTCGAATTCCTGTTCAAAAACAGCATCTTCGCCACCGCGAAGTTGGTAATAATTATGAATAATTAATATTTTCAAAATTGATATTTATAATTTACTAACCGAACTAATAGCGTTGATAATTCCCTCAGCAGCATTGGTAAAATTATATTTTTGAACATGCTGAATAGCATTCTCTGAAAATAATTCATACAAAAGTGGAGTTTCAAGCAATTCTATAATTTTATTAGCCCAATCCTTTTCCAGTAAGGGTAGAACATACCCGTTTACTCCATGAAGAACTAAATCATGAGATACTCCGGCTTCTTCACAGGTGATAACAGGAACACCAGATGCCATTGCCTCATTTGCAACAACCCCCCAAGGATCATTTTTGGTAGGAAATAAAAATATTTTGGATTGAGAATAATACAAAGGTAATTCCTCTTGATGAATAAATCCGGGACAATTATATTCTATATTATTCAGTTTTAATTGTTCATGAATTTGATTTTCCAACGGCCCACTGCCTAAAATTAAAACCTTGCACTGTCCGTAATGTTTTTTTAAAAGTATTGCTACATTAATAAAAAAGAAAGGCAGTTTTCTATCAATAAATTGCCCTGAAAACATAATATCATATTTTTTTTCAAGAAAAGGAGTTTTGAAAAATAGATTATTATTTATACATAAATATGTCCTAAAAAATTTGCTATGGTCAATTCCATAACTTAGATAAAGTTCTGATGCTCCTTTACTAGGACCAATAAAAGCCTTAGCTTTTTTAAATACTAATTGACGAACAAGTTTATGAATTATAGATAAGTGAGATTCAGATATTAATGTGCCGTCTGTAAATATTATTAATTTTTTTTTCTTAAAAACAGACCAGAGATAAGCATAAAGCATTGTAGGATAAAACCCCATTATTATTATTATATCAGAATTTAGTCTATTCAATAACTTTATTAAATCTGGATTATTGTGAACGGCATTATTATTTATATTATTTAAAATTTCTTTTGTATATCTGCCATAATTAACTTTCCATTCTCGGTTAGCTTCTCGCTCTGCACAGTAAATAACATTATAATTGTTGTCATAGTGATCTGATATTAGTTCGTGTACTTTTTCTCGATATGGAGCAGGGATGTTCGTGATAAGAGTTACTTTAGCCATATAATATTATTTGGAACAATTACTTTGTATTCAATTAGCGATGTCTTTCCCATCTGATACTCTCTTTTACTTTTTTTGCAGGAGTTCCTACATATATTGAATTTTCATCTATACATTTTCCAGAAACAATTGCTCCTGTACCAACTATTGAGTTGCTTGCTATAACTGATCCCTTTAATATAGTGGAATTATAACCTAGCCATACATGATCGCCTATTCTAATCGAGCTGGCATAATTAAGTCTTTTACCTGAAACAACATCAAAAGTAGGATGGCTGTCACCATTCCTAATTTGAATATTAGAAGAAAACATACAATCTGAACCAATTATAATTTTTTCGCCTTCTGTTGCTGCAAAGTGCCCGCCTTCAACAGTCGTATTTGAACCTATTTTTATCTCACCATTATTATCTTCAATCCATAGTTCAAGATTACTTAAAATACAATTTTCACCTATGTGAATTTTTATATTGTCGCCATTTATATGAAATAAGCAATTATTTAATCTAGATTTTTCTCCACAAAATATTGAAGTATGTTTTCCCTTTATACTGAAATTAGTCTTTTTTAAGAAAGCGCCTTGAAAATTTCCAGTTAACGGTAAATTAAAATAACATAAATTGTGAAACAGAGCTACAATACGTAATAAGCTGCTATTATGTTTAAGCTTTTCTTTTATCTTATTTTTCATACTAAATTACAATGTATAATTATTTAAATTTTGTCCAAATGATGGGAAAAAACGTTTTAAGCCAAAACATAAGAAAATAGTATGGTAATTGTGCAGGAAAGTGTTTCCTTAAATAGTACATATTCTCTCTATATGCTAAACCCTTTGGACTAAATAAATATTTAATTCTTTGTTGCAAATTTGATTTTCCAGTTACCCAATTTCGTCCATGATCATCTTCACATATACCGTTTACGTTGGGACAAACTATAAGTGGTATTCCATTTTCGAATGCTGTTAAAGTATAATCATAATCAGCAATTCCATGAGTAAACTTATTGTCAAATATTCCAATTTCTTCTACAACAGAACTCATCACTAATAAGATATTGGCATTGGCCAAGGTACAGACTTGTGGTATTGGTTTAGGTTCTACAATTTTCATAGAATATGAAAACAATTTTTTCGTGACTAGCCGTCCGCCATAAGATATCATTTTTGATTTTGAATCAATTGTTGACCCTACGTAAATACCTGCTTTGCCATATTTGTTAACACAGTACTCATTAGTAACAGCTAATTCCATTAGTGCAGACTTAACTAGTATTACATCATCATTTAAGAGTAAATAACCATCGAAGGATTTATCGTCTTTTGCTGTTTTCCACGCTAATTGCATACCGCCTGCCCAAAATAGACTTCCATCGCCTTGTATTATATTTGTTAATGGATATTTTATACTTACGGCTTCTTTTGTCCCATCGGTACTCCCATCATCTACTAAAAAAACGTTTATAGAAAAATTTTCAGGAACTACACAATTATAAAGCGAAGTTAGACATGCGATAGTTTTGTCTTTTCTATTATGACAGGTAAGAAGTACTGCTATTTGTTTCACCGTTGGTTGTTAGATTTGAAATTTTAGACTTATAAGTCAATTTTCGATATTTTTTATCAAAAATTCCTAGTACCCAATATTTTATTTCTTTGTTGTTCATTTCTCGGAATGATTTTGAAAAACATAACCCAATCATAGTCCAAAGAAAGAAATAAGATAAATCAAATTCACTAAAATCTTCAATCCATGCAAAGATCCAACGGAATGATACACATAATCCAACTATTTGAAGAAAGGTGTTATTAGATTTATTAATTGCTAAGTAAGATGCGTGATAAAATATTAAGAAATACAAAGTAACACCAATGATGCCAGTCCAGGTAAATACGTTAAGAATTGATACTTCATTACTAAATCTTTCCATTTTTCCGGTATGTAAAGTCTCAAGAGAGTACATACCAAATGAAAGCGATTCATTTCCTCTTGCGGGAGATCTTCCAAATAAAATATAATCAAACTTAATTGCCGAGCTAATTACCTCTTCATATAAAAATGTCCGAGTATCTGAAGTCAAATTTTCCTCACTTATTTTTCCATTCTTAATTGATTGAGTTGTGTAATCTCCGGTTATATATTCATTCATCTTGAATACATTAAATGTACCTGACAATCCCAAAATAAATAAAATTATAGGTACAAGCATCATAATTATTCTAACTACTTCGAATAGTTTGGTAGGTAAGAAAAAACGTACATAATATAATGAGCTGAGGATCAAAGGTACGCCAAACTTTAAAACATTACTTCTTGCACTTAAATCGCCTAATAATACAAATAGGGAAAAAATTATAGTTATTATTTTCCACCTATTTGTAAGTAATGGAAAACACAACAATAAGAAACTAATTGGGACTAAATAGCGTCCTACTGCATCTGCATATTTAAATGAAGGTAAAAATAAAAAAAATGCAGGCAAGGCGAATATTATCCAATTAGCCAATATTGTTTGGACAATGTTCTTATTTGTAGTAATGTATATAGATAAGGGAAGTAGTAGAACCATTCCAGTACCTATTAAATTTTTCCACTCCCAGTAATTGTCAGCTATAAAAACGCCTCTAATAATTGAAATTATATTCCATGCTAAATACAATTTTAACACATATATGTAACGATCATTGTTTTTATCATAATATATTTTTCTAGATTTTATAAAGGTGATCAATATGCAAGCATAAATACCCCACCAAAAGAAGGTGTTTCCAATTGGTAAATATGACCATTGGTTTATTGAAGAAATAGTAATCAATAAAATGGAAATTGAAAGAAATTTTATTAGGTTAAAATTCATTTTTCAAATTAATTCATTAGTAATTTAATATTTAGGTTACCTATATCTAGCTTTTTAAGATTTATTTATTGGGAATTTGAAATTCTACAATGATGAATTGGAAAATTGTTTTCCTTGACAGATTAATGTCAGTTTTTCTTTCTGCGAATAAACAGTTTCAGGATTATGATTCCACCATTCACTATTTAGTAATTCTTTACAAATATTTTCATTAAAACGGTATCTAATTAATTTTGCAGGTACACCCCCTACAATTGCATAAGGAGGTACATCTTTTGTTACAACTGCTCCTGCCGCAAGAACCGCTCCGTCACCAACGTGAACACCGTCCATTACAATTACTCTTGCTCCGATCCAAACATCATTTCCAATTATAATTGGTTTATACTCAGTAAAAGTTGAATTTATTTCTACCAATGGGAATCTAAGTGGGTTAACAAGTTTATAAAATAATGGTGAAGTAGAATACATATCCAAAGGATGTGCCCCTAATCCCAGGATTACGTCGTGGGAAATAGAGCAATAGTTTCCAATAGTAGTATTTTGAAGCAAAATATTTTGGCTGAGATAGGTGTACGAACCGATGTGGCTATTATTTATTACAGCACCTCCAAAAATATGCGAATATTCTCCAACTGTAACATCAGCAGTAAAACTACAAGAGTTACCAATGGTTGCTTTTGAGAAACGGAGTTTGTTATCTAAATCTCTTGATTTTTGATTTACCATCTCAAATAATCCCTTTAATAATCCAATCGGGGACAAGCATACTCTATATAAGATTCTTTTTATATTCATGATTTAGTTACCAATAACATGCATCTTCAACAACACTGGCATTTTTTGGCTTTTCATTTTCCCCAGGACGGACCCAATGCTCATTAAACAAATTAGTATAAGGCCAAACAACAAATTCTTCCCAACGTTTTCCTTTAATTCCAAACAATAATTGAGTTGCCCCAGCTAAATGAACGGATTTTTTTCCCATACGTTTTACATGTGCAGCTAGAGGAAAGCCATAGGCACCACAACCAATTATACAGATATCATAATCGATTTCGTCAATTTGACTTTTCATAAAATCAAGAGCCTCAAACCAACTTTTAAACTTAGTTTGAACACCTGCAACACTTTGCACAGCTGTAATTGTCATTAATTCAAATTCAGGAAGTAGGTCGTTATCAAAAAGCAATTCACGTTTAAGATACTGTTGTTTAATTGTTTCAGCAAAGGGATGAACAACCAATACTTTTTTCCCTTTTAAAGCACGTGTCCAAGGATTAGATGTAAAGAAGGGTTCAAGGTCTTCTAGAACTAACCGTTTTGCATTCACTAAACTTGTATTAAAAATCACTTCTTCTTTAAGCCAAGAACCTAGTATATCTACTTCGGGAATATCTTTAATTATCAGTTTACAAAAATCTTCAATTTTAGATCTTTCTGCTGGAAAGAAACCACTCCAATTTTGCATTTGATTTATTGTAGATCTTTCCCACCACCAATTATAAGATTTTCCTTTTATATAATCATTCCAATCGGTATTATTTTGCTTAACTCCAATGTAGTTCGTCAAACAAAGCATTTCTGTTGAACCAAATCGTGCAATCATACAAGGTTTATCATTTGACAAATATTTGTACAACATTTCATTGGCATATTCTTTATTGGAAAACATTTTCCAATTACGTCCAGAAGATACTGAATTTGGGTACATAAGAATATATATTTTTCTTAGAACCTTTAAAGTATATTTGAGTATAATATTCATATATTTATCAGATTAGCTATTCAGAAATGTATAATAAAAGAATTATACAAGAATCTATTTTATTACGTCCATTGTCTAATTAACCATGACAATACGAACAAGGAAGTTCAAGTACTAATGAAAAAAAGCTATTATATTGAATTGTGTTTGGCTTTTATCAATTTTCCATAAAGTAAGAGATTTAATACTGGTAAGCACTCGATTATTTTTCCAATTGCTAAGCTAATATACATTTGTAATACTGAAAATATAAGGCATAAAATTAATATTAATAAAGTTGGAAAATCAGTTGGAAAAAAAAATGTTTTAGGTAATAAAATTATTGGAGTTATATAAATAATAATAGTTGCTTGACCCATAGGTATCCAAAAATTATCCATCCAAGATGGATGATCTAATCTTTTAGAAAAATTATATAATGAAACCGTGGCAAAGAATGACAACGCAAACGTAAGAATTAATTTAATTGCCTTTAAAAACAAAGTTTCCGGAGCTGATGAATGATAATATCCAACAAGTAGAAAGAATAAAATGGTTGTAACTAAGAATACCCACTTATTATTTATTATTCGATCCAAAACAATATGTTTAGATAAAAAAATTCCAAAAAAGAAAAATGATGTGTATAAAAGGAAATTGAAGTAAATAAAATTATTTAAACTTATTAGAAATAGAGGAATAAATATTATTATAAGTAAAATTAAATCCTTATAAATAGATTTTTTCCACTTGTTAGAAATTATATAAAATATAGAAAAAATTATCATTATTTTATAAAGAGTAATTAAGAACCATAGAGAAGGGGTAGGACCTAATTGTTTTATAACTATATCTGTAAAATTTGAGTAATAACTATTGTTCAAAAAGTAATTATTAATAATCAATGGCCATATAAAGAATGGAATTAAAAGTGACATTGATTTCTTTTTAATAAATAACCAGTAATCAGTTTTGAATTTGATTGAAGTTGTTTTATCCGCAATATAACCACATAGAAAAAAGAAAAAAGGCATGTGAAATGAATATATAATTTCAAATAGTGGGTTTGTAGTTGAATCTTTGGTATGAAGTTGAATAATGTGACCTACGACAACAAGTAATATTGCATATCCTTTTAATCTATCAATATAAATAACTCGGTCTTTCATATTATAGGGAATTAAATATTAATTGTTCAGCTTCAAAGTTACCAAAATCGTCAACAAGTATAAAATCTTTAGTTTTTGGATAACTATGCCAGAATGATGAAGGACAAATTTTTATTCCATTGCTTATGAGAGCTGGCTTGTATGAAAATGAACTTTTACTTGTAATTAATATATCTGCATAAACCATATGTAAGAATGATTCTTGCACACCCATATCAAGGCAAAAATTAATATTAACAAATTTTTCGAATTCTTGAAAATTTTTTCTTTCTCCCTGAGAAAATAAGTAAATCACAACTTTTTTATCTGTTCGGATATTTAATAACGTAGTATTTAGCACCTTTTCAAAATATTCATTGTTTTGCCAGCGCATAAGTAAATTGGGATTTTTGTTATTAGGCTCAGTAACAATATCACCTCTACGTACGTGTATAGCTATATTAAAATTAGTTTTTGAATAAATTAAAACATCTTTTTCTCTTGATGCTGCATTATAAAATTTCTGCTTTAATTCTTTCATAATACCATGTTGATCTTTATAGAACTGATCCTGTTCAGTAATAAATACAACCTTTTGATCGGAATAAGATTGGATAATTTTTTTTGTTAACTCAATACTCTTTATATTGTTTTCCTTAAATAAAGGTAAAATAACCTTTTTGTAAGTTTGACATTCTAATAATTCTTTTACACTAATTTCATCATCACCAAATCCAAGAAAATTTTCCCATTTTACGGATGAAAATGGTATATGAGCAAATTTTAGATTAAATTGTTTTGCAAACCAATATCCTGCAATCCAATTTGCTAATTGATGACCTATACCAGCTGAAGGGTTAGGTACTGAGGTGAAATAATTATTCTCATTGTCTTTTTTATATTCATTATTAAACTTACTATGCCAATAAGCATGATAAATAATAGGATATAATTTACTTTCATTTAAGAAAAAAACTATTTTTCCCCAAATTTTTTTTTTGATTTTTATTAATTTCATTTTCTAATTTGGCATTAATATATGAGCAATGTTAAAGCACATAATTTATGAAAATATTTTTTAGGAAAAATTGTATTGTAGGAATATTAAAATTTAAACATATTTATTAAATCTTAAAATATACCACCATCCAAGTAAACTAATTGAATTGTTTGAAATAATTATATTCTTATTTTATTAAGTAAAAAATATTTATATTGGATAATAAATATGTAATTATATTTCAAGTTATTAATTATAATATAAAACTGTTTATACTTATATAATAATTAATATTATTTACAGTAAATTATTTACCTACAATAGGAAAACCTCTTAATCTCCAACGTAATTTAGTAGCTAAAATAAATACAATTCCAATCCACTTTAATTTCGGTTCCCTGTAAATATAAATTTCAACTCCTGTAAATAGCTTTGTTATTTTTTTATCGAGATTTTCAAATAGGAAATGTATAGATTTGAAATCACTTTCTCGTAGTTGAGTTATAATAGTATGTCGTAATTCATATTTAAGAAATAATTTATAATATTTGTTCTTAAAAGGTGTATTTTCCCACACCGTATTTACAATGTTATATCTATTTACAACATGTTGTAAAATAAATATATTTCCATTCATAGAAACACTTGTTGTTTGTCCTTCAATTCCTCCAACATATATGCTTAAAGGTATTCCACAATAGATAACTTGTGTTATTAACGCAAGTGAAAAAAATAGTGCAAAATCTTGATTTCGCTTCATCCCAACGGGAAAACCCGCTGTATGATTAAATTGTTTTTTTGAAACTATGGTTGCACTTGTATGTAAAAAAACATGAGGATTTTCGAAAAAGTTTATTTCCAAAATTTGATTCTTATATTTATTAGCAATCCTTATATTTTTAGTTCCATCAGCATTTCTTACAATACCGGCACAACAAAACATTCCTGCACTAGGAAACATTTCAATGGCTTGTACCATTTTTGTTAAATATTCTGGTAACCATTCATCATCACCATCAAGAAACGCAATGTAAGTATATTTTGATGATAAGACTCCCATATTTCGTGCAGCACTTACACCTTGATTTTCTTGTGTTATAATTTTTACACGAGGGTCTGTTGTAAACTTCGTTATTACTTCAATCCCATTATCAGTTGAGCCATCGTTAATTATTATAATTTCAAATTTTGTATAAGTCTGTGCAAAAATAGATTTGAGGGTACGTTCGATCGAATGAGCTTTATTAAATAACGGAATTACTATTGAAATCATAACACCCTTTGGTTATTTCTTTATATATTTCTTTCAAATATTGTATTTTCTATTTTTGAAACTACAATCTTTCTTTCCTCAATTATACAGTTTGATAACGTTGTGTTATATCCTACAATTGACGAATTATTTAAGGTAACTCCTTTTAATATTGAAGCTCCACGCCCAACCCAACAATCATTTTCAATTTTAATAGGCTTAGTTTTCGGCTTTTCAAATTCAAAACCGAATACAGGAAAATGAATATTGGTTAATTCTCTTCGTTTGGCGTCAGCATACATATTATGAGTATTGGTATCCCAAATTACGCAATTGTATGAAATCTGATTATAATCACCCACACTGATTTTTTCATCAGCACGTATTTCGGTTCCATCATTAATATTGTTATGATTTCCAATAGTTAAACTGCCACCAAATCTAATCAAGATACGCGAATTTATCCTATTGAAGTCTCCTAAATTAAAATTCCCATTGGCAATTGTAATATTAATAGATGGAGAATTTCCGTTGTCAATTAAATTTGAATTTCCA
>Ga0247734_1002009_pt1 | contig 14214 bp, 11 predicted proteins | sample UWRJL103311B2_FD_180933 | JGI IMG/M metagenome (GOLD analysis project Ga0247734, IMG submission 180933) | Plant litter microbial communities from Arlington Agricultural Research Station in Wisconsin, United States - UWRJ-L103-311B-2 | ecosystem: Environmental > Terrestrial > Plant litter >... | reverse complement strand
GATAGCTCCAGTCAGATACAATCTGATAAAGATCAGCTTCTTGACCACCACCAGACTGAGATGTCTGCAGTATATATCGAGCGGCCAGTGGAGGGTCAAGAGCTTCGACAATAAAGGATGAAAGTAGCGGGCCAGAAGGGTGAGGCAGTCTTGCACCCTCAATGAGTGAAAGGGCATCTCTCACATCAGCATGCCTAAGAATGGAAGCCATTTTTGAGCAGTGATACCAAGAACTTCTAGGGCGGGGATATAATCTCTTATACAGGCGAAGCGACAAACTTGGTTTGTTTAGATCACGTGGTCTTTCCCATATGAAGCCTCGGGCAGCTCACAGTCGCGCGCTTAATAAGACGTCGCTATTTTCAATAGACCAACTTTTAATGAAAATGTAAGCTTGACTTTTTCAGACATCACAACATATACAATCTGCGAGAGGCGCAGTCCGTAGTAGGCTAATGGGCCGGGCCTAGCTCCCTCTCCTTGATAACGTCCACTCTTAGCGCCAGCGGTTATGATGTTGTTTCAACTGGCGCTTCATCATCAATCTATTTGCAGTAACTCTATTCCTTTATGGTCTCATGAATAGTTTGCCCTATATCCAACAAAACCAACATGGGAACTAGGTCTTCAATTTTGGCTTCAGAGCCCAGGATGCCGTATATATTAAACCAGTAGACCAGCCACTTTTTCATATCATACCAATCCAATCGTCTTAGTACAAAGCTTTTTACAATTCTCTATTCTTATTACAGCCTTGTTCTATAGCCTGTTTCCCGTAGTGTTTCACGACCTTCTCCTCACTTCACAGTATGAGTGCACCATACACTCTGTATATCACCCTCCATTATCTTCGCACTGATCCTAATGGACAAAACAAATATGTTCGTGAATTCCAACTAAAATGACAATCAGTTCCCTAACCTTTAAAAGCACTGGGGAATTTATGCCACGAGTGATAAACCACCCCGAGGTAGTTTGTTCCATGCTACCGATCTCCGAAGGGCCCCTCTGGATCTCTACTACGAGTACAGAGCTGTTTCGAATCCAATGAGGTCTCAGGGATTAATTGTGTGCCTAAAGATAGGCAATGCGCCTTCATCATCCGCCATTGACAGGTGTGTTAGTAAGGTGCCTTTGATGATTAGAAGTGGACTACCTGGAAACGAACGCCAGTGGACATGTCGCGTGTATGTCAAGGAGGCTCTTATTGCTCTGCACAACGACAGACTCCTTGAATTACCGGCTAGTGTTGGTGAGCTACAAGAATAATTCTACAGTGAGATAATCTTTACTCACAAATTTCGGTGTTGTAGACTCAATTGAACGCGCGTGCCTCGCAGCCGCCGATGCATATTTGCCATATCGAACCAGTGCTCAACAAGGCTCGATTCACAACAATTTCTCATGGATTGGCACCCGTACTAGCCACGCGACTCCATTTGAAGTCATTCCAGATCTATTCTACCCGTCTGAAATGGATATCGATTCGACTAGACGGTATCCATCTTCTCGCTCATATGGATCACTAATGGATGTTGATTCATCCGGGGGTCGTACAGTACTGCGATAGTGCAACTAGTCAGAAAATGGTTGTGTGGTAGTGAAGGGTGTGAGACAAAACGTTGTCCGTGTGTTTTCTTGCGTTGTTTTGGGATTGTAGAAATGTGAACTTTGAGATAGAATGATAATCGTATGCGCATAATATACATCAAATAAGATATTGTATATCCAATTTTGATATACAACATTTTTTGAGATCTGAACATACGTGAGCAATGTAAACCATCCTCAGCAGTAGCTAGCATTTCGAAGCCTCCTTAAAGGTTGAAGTACCAGTCTAGCAGCGTTAGTTAGGTTGGTCTTTTAGGCCTCTTAACTCCGTTCGTCTGAGATTCTTTCCTGCAATTTCCATAGAAGTGATGCATTCATGGTGAAGTTCAATTATGAAGGCTAGATGCGAGGGATAGTATATACAGTCTTTCCAAAAGTCATTTAGTCGATTCTAAGCTAGCATCTCATAGCCTCATTTGATACTGCGCGACAGGGCTAGGATTGCTCGCAGCAGCAATGTATTGATTCTCGTTGCCTTGAGACACTATTGAATTAGATTCAAAAATATCATCAAGTGACACCTATTTGAGGCATCTTCAATCGAGCGTCTTAATCCGAATGTTCATTCCGCCAGCTTGCCGACTCCCTTTTTTCCAGCCTTGTGTCCGTTGTGGGCGAATCGTATCGCCCCAAAGTCTGGCTTCCCTCTCCATTTCACAAAGACATATTGGATTCGGCCTGTTAGCAGCAGTGTCTTGATTATCTTTCGACCTGGTATCCAAATCAAGGCAACTCTGGCAACATCTCGGGTCTTTCGTGTCCTCACATTGAGAGCAGATAACGAGGATGAGATGACATGCTTGAGAGCGACATTTGCTCAGCCTATCTGAAGGTTTATTGCAGATATGACAGCTGGAGACTGGCTCAAGCTCTTCCTTGACCTCCATCAATCCAGTTGAACCTCTGCCATCGAAGACATAGTTCTTTCCACGAAAGAGGGATTCGTCGGGTCTCTTTCTTCCATGCTTTATCTCCTCATCCATCCACGTTAGGTAAGCAGCAATTCCGCCCCTGAGAGTACATATCTTGTCACCTTCCCTCGTGTCCAACTCATCAGCCATCCATCTTACACCCTTTTCACATCTGATCCCACCAGTACAGTATGTCATAATGCGCCGTCCTTGGCCAGGCGTCGAAGCGCCGTTTTCAAACTCTTTTTTATGACTTTTGACATACTGTGGCCACTGAGAGAATCTTCTGATCTCTGGCGTAATTGCTTTGGCCCCAGACACAGGATCAACGAAGTAGCCTATGCGACTTTCATAATGGTTCCTCACGTCGACGAGAATTTTCTGCTCATCTTTCCAGCACTCTTCATGGAAATCAGCGGGTTCAAGGCTATCAATAATATCCCAGTTTTGCGGTATGTAATTGGTAACGCCCATCGGCGTTATTTCTGTTGTTACACGAACCGAAGCTGGCGAACCTCCAAACACACATGCGCATCCTCCACTGGTAGGTTTAAAAAATGCATTTTGTGTTTCGGAATCATCGAGATGGAGCCCTTCAAAGCTCCAATGAGATATGCAAGCTGTTATGTACGCCTCAATCTCGTTTTTCGTGCCTCCCACGGTGATATTAAATCCCTCTATGCCAACTCGAATCTTACCTCCCAGGTGAAGTTCGTTAGTTAACCTAGTATGAAAAGCCGCCAGCTCTGAACTCGAATTGGTTCCGGTAGGCTGTAGAGAAGGCGGTGCAGAAAAGTATCGATAAAATAATAAGACAAGCCCAGAGGAGGGGTCATCGTTGGCGGAACATGTGCATTTGAAGGACACTGGATCGGATGATCCCATTGGTAGTCTAGAGTCTCTAGTCTCTTTCATATTGACAAGAATAGTCTGAATCTAACCATATCTATGGACCTACAGAAGATGGGCTGATATTGGTTCCGCTGCTGGGTTGAAGATCTTGGCGGACTAGTAGAAAAAATACGTTACATATGTATCCGGAAAATCAGAGCTACTCAGACTTATTTCGGAAACCCCATGTTGCATGAACTGTCATACTTCATTAACCATTCTGTATTCCTCTACTACCTTAACTTCTGATGCGGTACCAATTTGTAACAATTGACAGTGATAGTTTGAATATCACGTGATATGATTTTGGATATCTATCTTTCGCATTTCTTCAAATTCGTGGTATAACAGAGGGCACATTTGGGAGAGCAAAGTCAGATAATCGAGAGAATTAACCTTGAATTCATGAATTTTCAGGTTCTGATTCACTCAAAAAGGTACAGGATACTACATTTGGCCAAGTATCGGGGAAACTTTTATACATAGCTACATCGTCGCCATTGTTCTGCCCCAAACCATCAACAGGGCATTAACAAGCCTCTAGATACGTTGTCACACCGAATCTACGATCGCCAGTGCTCTTGCATACCGAAACCTCAGAGCATATCATTGAGGTTTGTGAACAAGAAGAACAAGGCTTGACTCGACGCAAGCATACTCCCACCTCTCAAGCTCTACGTGCATGTTTTAACTTCTGGCCTTTCTATCCATCAGCCTCTGTGACTTCACCCCGATTCCTCGTATCATTCTTCTCAACGCTGTTGGAATACTCACTTGGTGGATGTTGTTGGCTTATTCCTACTTGGTGGTCCCAATGGAGGAATGAAAAAGAGCCACCAGAAACAGAACAATACTAGCTTGGAATTTAGTCAGTCAACACTTAAAATTTGAGGGATTAGCTGCTCACGAAATATTGACAGAAATAGCAAATCCGGATAAGTGAGCTCTTGCATGTGTGATTTTGGATTTTGGATTTTGAGGAACACTAAACTGAGGACTCGAAACTAGCTCTAGTAAATTGTATTCGTGGGATTGATAGTAGATAAACTCGTCTTCTTCAGAGCTTGTTAAAATGACTTTCGTCACAATTTCCAGACTTCATTTTCTAGCACACTCTCTGCCCAAAAAATATAAACATCCGGTACGAACGAGTTCGTTTTGACGGCACCCTAGCTCTCTCATGAAAGATTCGATGTGCTTTAGAAAGAAAGCCACGAACTATTATGTAGGTTATACATGTGGAATGCATAAGCATCTCGAACCCTATGGACGCCTCCCTTTCCACAAAGAAAGACATCAGTTCACTCCAAATCCGCACAATTCATATAGAAAAGTTTATGATATTAACCACATAATAAATCAAGAATGGCTCAAGGTCCAGAGAGCTCATGACATGGCTTTCATGGGATATAAAACTGCTTGCACGCTTGATAATCCTCGAGCCTCGAGCGGAGTGTGGCCACCATGTCAGTTGAACTCCATCCAAGAGCCTTGAGTCCAATCCAAAGTGTTGAGCCAATCCATCTCTCCAAAGGGCGCCAGCATTGGGTCAACTGGCAATTCCATCATATCATGTCCGGGGACCGCTATGGGTGGCTCAAGAACACGGTCTAAAATTCTTCTAACAACTTTCTTGAGGCGGCCAGCGAGCATGTAATTGCCATCTGTTGGTCTTATCCACTCCAAGAACCCAATGAACATTGTCAGCTTATGGATAGCATCAGAACGGGAGAATTCCAGGACGCTTTGGCCAGTAGCCTGTTTGAGTAGTTCAACGCAAATTACTCCAGCGCATGGAATTCCATAACAGGTGACTATCCAGTCGAAGGCAGAGGAGTATACCATGACTTGATCTCGTTTGATCCAGAACATTGTTGTCAAATCCATCATTTCCAGAGCCGTATCTAGAAGAAGTTGCTCATTATTAATGCCCCTAGCTATAGCAAGTCTGTTGATCAAAAACTTATTTTGAAGCATGTTAAGGCACAAATAGGCTTGGTTCATCAATACTTCCCCACGGCTCTTCTTTGGTTTCGTACCGTATTCGTAATAATGAACCTGGTTTGGGAGACTGTCGTATGATTCTCCACACCGGCGATGTAGGTAATCAATTCTTGACGCCGGTACAACAGTATCCACAGAAAGAGAGGCCTCCAGTATCTCTTCCCTAACTTCGGCGAGAATTTTGAAAGCTCTATGGAATGTGGTACGATATGTACTTTGTGTCGTATTCCACCCGTTCGCATCTAGCTTACCTACAATATCCGCTAGCTGGTCAAGAGGCAAAAACAAATCTTCTTCTGAAATATCGAGAGGCAAGCGGACAACACAAAATTTTGAGCTGACAGCAGGTGGTGTACCATTAAGAGCAGCATGGGTCTTATCTGTGCAGTAGAGGGAAGAAAAAACACGTCTCCTGAACTCCGAAGCAGCGGTGACTCTGTTGTTCGGTCCGTATTCAGGCATTCGATGTAAACCAGCAGCAATGGAACAAACGATAGCATCTGCAACTCGTCGTCGGGTTTGAAAACATTCGTCTCCAATACATACGCTTTCCAGCATACCAACACATAACATGAGTGCGATTGAAATCTCATTATTCTCCTCTGATATTTCGCACATTTTGAGGCAAACATCAGCGCACTCCTTCATTCGCCACGTCGTGTCTTTCCTATCTCTTCCAAAATTCTCTGGGACTGAAAAAAGCTCATCCCAGTCAGATAACTGTTGGTATGACATGCCGAAAAAAGAAAAAAGGATGCCCAGCATCTCAAATCGTAGATTGGGGCCCATGAAGCCGTTTATCCACGCAATTCCGTCTTCTGGCGCCGGAGGTAGAGGTCTCTCCTCATTTTTGAATAGGACATCAGCAATTGTAGAAAGCTTTTCTGATGTGCGAGGCACAGCTAACGCGTCTCCAAATGTAGACCAGAGAGTCTCGATACTATGAGATATCATTTGGTAATTCATAGTTGCGTGATGGAGAGATGTATATGTTGCCAAAAGCTTCATGCAAATTTCTTTGGATGGAATATTCCACAAAGCTCTCACTATCTGGTTCATGCGAACTGTAGGTGCTGATGGTCGTTCTTTTCCAAGAAGGGGCTGGCCAAATGGCCAATTTGATGGATGTGTCCGGCGATCATCACCAATCTGGAGGTTTTCAATAAGATTTACATTTTCGCTAAACTGTAAAACTAATTAGTAAAATGAATCGCTAAGATATTTTGAACGTCAAGTGCCATTCATCGGTGTTTCATGAGTAAACCCAAGGGAGTAACACCCCCAGTGTCAGTATCTAGTGCAAACTTGCTACTTCTCGAAAATTAGACACAAATCTGGACCGATAACTTACCACTGCAGTAAAACTCGTAGGACCATAATATCTAGCAGATCGTTGGAATGTTGTGTGCTTGTCCCAGTCAAACCGTCGGGTGATGGGAGGGGTTTCTGAGGCTTCCTCTAGTGGTTGCTGCATTACTTCCTGGCTTTGAGGTGGCTGCGGATCGACGGTACTACGGATAAAAGATTCTTGATGAACCTGAAAAGAAGTGTTGGGGCTGTTTGTGTTTAGCGATTGAGGAGAAAAGGTCTGGGATGATGGGTGATGGGACATGGGCGATTGTGGATTTGATGCCGTTACTGACGCAGTAGATATTTGTCCACGGGGCCGTGTCCTGTAAAATAAGAATATCAAAATTAGTTTCTATGTACTCAACTCTCAGAAGACTCTATTCGTAGTTTGATTAAGAGTCCCAGTAGAGGTCATGTTTAGATACGGCATGAGACTTTTTCTAATTTTCTAACACAATAGAGTATACCATTGGGAGCTTAGCTTCGAGAGGTTTACTCACATAGGGGCTGGATGGTAAATGCATCTCGCCGTTAGATTCCGCCTGACACAACGACCACAATGAGGTACGCCATGGTCACAAGCTAATCTAAAGATCTTCGTCAGCGTGATAATCTAGACACGACACTAACAACTGCTCGATTGAATAGCTTCGTTGATATCCCCGTACATACTTTCCTTTCCGACAAGGTTCACATGCCTGCTGCTTCCCATTTCGTCTAAGGCCAACTCCTCCGGCTACTACTGTTGAAGAGCGGCGTGGAGGCATTCGCAGGATTTGAATGAAAATTTAGCTTTCGTAATTCGATCGGCGATATTAAGACGGCCACCAAAAACCATTATCACCAGGCCACAGCAAGGTGAAGGACGTAAGTTTGAAAATTCGTAAGGAAAATAGCTAGCTAGGTCTGGCTATTAGGTCTTGCGGCGAAGACTGGTGCTGACACATCCGCAAATTGCGAAGAGGAAAAAATATCACGTGATCAGTTTTCCTAGGTCGGGGATTTAGCTTTCTGTCTAAACATTAAAGTAAAGTGCTCCTAGAACAAATAAACAGTTTTCAACCTAGTAATTGGCAATGCATTAATAACTAGAAATATTACGTTGACCAGCAACATACGGGAAAGAATGTATTTTTATCGTTATAGCCTGCGTGACCAATTTAGCATCAAGATCAGCAATACTAGGAAGGCAAGGGGGCCTTTCTAGAATGATCATAATACACTAATACTGAAAAATTGAGCAGTTTGGTTTGGATTTCGGTAATATTCTAAAGGCGAGCTCTGGTGCTGAACGAGTATTACGATTGGACCAAACGTGCGTATAGAATTAGTTGGTCTGCATGGCATAGGGATGCTATCAAAAATTTCAGGTAAGAATTTATTCCTTTTTTTCAATCCGCCTTTGAGATACTTAAAATATTTGGACCTTTTCTTTTAACGAAACTGAACAAATAAGGTGTACAAACTACCTGTGCCCTATGTAGCACCAAAGCTCGCTTACGAAAAGGGGGGGGAATGGGGGTTTCCTCAACTCTACACAATTTGTCATGATCATATCCAAAATATGAGGAACAGAAACTTAACGCTCCTCTAAAACTCTAGCAAGTAATGATTAGGGTCAGAATCTTGAATTCAACCAAGACATACATACACATGGTAGATGCCGCAGTACTTCAGTTCTACCATATCGCTTATTACCATCCTGCTTTCATGCTTTATGTTTCCGAGAGAAGGAAGAGAGTCTTAAATTGGAATGCATCTTGACGAGACTCTTTAGCAGACTGCTTATTTGGTAATATTCCAGCTCAGTTTGGTAGTGTAGGCGCCGGTTTGCTTTGTTGACAAACTCACCCTTTGCCTTCCCCGGCGCGCGCTAACGGGGTAAGCCCCACACCTATGTAGTATAAATATCAGTTAGCAAAAGCTGAACTTCACCGCAGCAAAACATCGTTGATGGCTCATTGGTAATCTTATTAGCAGGTCATATACCTAGTGCTACCTTGGAGCCCCCTCGTGGGGATAGATCAGTAGTAATCTTATTGGCTTGTTGATACCTAGTGCCCTTGAGTCAGGCAAGTTGTTATGCATAAGTCGCACAAGGCTCGAAGAAACAGCACGCATCCGTCGGGGCGGGTGGAGGGTTGTACTCAAGGGTATACTTGGGGGGAGAAATCCTTTTGCCATTTTTGGTACGTTTTCGTTTTTTTGTTTATCGAACTATTTTTGGCAAGAGCTTAGGAATAGCCTCATTTTTTCTAGACTCGGAGAGCGGCAGTGTTTAGCGAAACTTAGGCGAGTTACAAGCGTGGTAGTTGCCGTTCTGATAGTTGCAGTGGGTTGAGTCTGGGTATTCTTTTCCAACGAATAGTAAATATGCCATTTGATGTCAAGACTTTTGCATGCAAGACGCAAGAGGAGGGTCGAGAAGTTTTCCGAGTATACATAATCGTAGAAAATTTAAGGTAGAATGATGAGGGAGAAGAATTATTTTGGGCATCCTCGCTGCTCCTACCCCTAAGAAACTTAGAAGGTTTTTATTTATGCTTAGAGATTAGGAAAAGATGACATTGGTCATGTTGAAGTAGGGGAATCTAAGAATACGCAGATATTTATTCCATCAGAACTAATCACTCTATTTCTTGTTTTTAATCCTTTAGACGTGGCTCACTTCAATTCAAAACCATGCTATCCATCCTCCGCCTCTAATTTGTGATACATCTCCTGTCCCGTTTTCAACTTTATAACGATGGCATGGTTAATCGTTACACCTGTCGCAAATCTGATCGATGCCTGGTCAAGTCTCACCTAATAGAACTGGCAGTCTGCTTTATTTATGTCTTTCTTTTCATCTCAGAACCAGCTCTGAGCAAGTTAAGAATATAAGGGTGGCGAAGTGAGTGAGCAGTCTTTGCCCTTTTTTCTGTGGCCTCATTCGTTCAACATAACGAGTTCTCGGAGGCAGTAGGAATACTTCCTTTCTCCAATAATTCTGCTCTTATAATTAGGCAGGAAAAGCTGTAGGGACTCTGCCGCCAGATAAACAATTTAGATATTCAATATCGACCCTTTCTTTATGCTTTACCTAATGGCTGTCATGTATCATGCCAAGAGCACGCGGATATCAACACGCATAGATTAAGAAAGATTAGCGAGCCCTTTACCTATGGACAGATAGTGAGTCTTTAGACTAATTAATGAGATGTATATTCAACTGAGCAGATAAGTGATCAGAAAGAGTTCTACAAATATCTAATGCGCAACATACAACCCATTTTTCTTCCTTGAAATTCTTCTTCTTTTGTGACAGACGCCGAACCAGTACTCCGTCTAAACTCCCCAGGCCACTAGATCTTAATAATCAGACTCGGATTCCTCCTTCTCCTGTAAAACCGTTGCGAGCACCTAGGTAACATTAGCCAAGACCGGTTCATAATCACCACAGTCTACTGACGGCATTGATGCGCTGCTTGAGAATAGGTATCATATTCTCTTTGATCACGACAAATTGGTCATCCAGTTCTTCGATGATGAACTCGTGGTTTTCAGCATCGATATTGACAATGATCGCTTTGATAGACGGATCACACTCCACAAGTACGCCTTTATTTCCTTATCAGCTCATCGTCGTATGAAAATGAACTGGTTCTAAATTACCTCTGATTGCTCGTGGCATATTTACAGGGAAATTCTTTAGTCGCCGCGAGCGACATAAGATGTAGTTGTGATGTCGTAGAAGTAAGTATTAAAACGAGGAGCGAAAGCGGTTGTGGCGGCTACGGCACAACAGAACAGACCATCAGGGCTAGGCGTGGTTGCTGACTAATAATACTCGGCGGGTAGGATTTGGGGGCTGTTGGTATCCAACATCAACACCAGCATCTTTCGTGATTGTTATTGGATGCAGCACGTTACAGATGCAAGCCATCTATCAGAAGAGGCAATACACGTCGTTCATGGTAAGCACTAATAAGGGGGAGAATTGGCAGGTAGGAATGTTTATTCAGCTCATAAGCTCTGTCCTTTACTTCTCTCTTTATGTATTGCATCTTACCCATTTCTCAATTGTCACTCCAAACAACCTAGATATAAGTCAAATACAAGGTATATAGTATGTTGTCCTATTTGAACAGGACTCGAGGAATCCCAAAGAATGGAAGAATGTTTCCTGGAGCAGGACTTGGAGGTGGCGACGAAGTCAGCGAGATCAGAGAAAACGAATCTCCATCCCAGATAGGTGTCGAAGTAAACAATCCCAATGAAGGAGCAATTCTGTTTAGGCCAGCGGTTCCGCAGACGAAGAGGAAGCACAAATCTCCTCAAGATGCTTTGGATGAGTTTTGGGGCAATTTCAATAGCAAAACCCCGGGGAAGTAGGTTGCTATCCAGATCAGTGATGAGATTCTAGTCGCTTACATGCATGTTCACAGGGCCTCAACTGTTTTACCGAAGGACGAATACGCACGAAAGGTTGGAGAGAAGGTACCGAAAGGCACAACAAGGGGACAAAATGCCGTAGCATCGTACGAAGAAGCTGCAAGAATTTGTAAGGCAAAGGTTGATAAGATTGTCAAGGAGTGTCGTAGAGTGAATCAAAAGTACCGTGATGTACATTTCGACATCGAGTTTGACATGAATTGGAAGATGGTGCCAGACACACTTACAATGTTGGGTGACACATCAGATATAGATTGCAGCCATCGGCCGAGGGGTGTGAAGAGGGTGGGTGACATCTTCGATAAACCAGAATTTTTTAAAGCCGGAGCAACAGCAAGTGATGTTCGTCAGGGCTTTGATGGCGATTGCTGGTTTTTGGCTGCACTCTGCACCTTGGCCAATAAGCCTGGTCTGATAGAGAAGATATGTGTACACAGAGACGAGGAGGTTGGCGTGTATGGATTCGTTTTCTATCGAGATGGAGAATGGATTTCAGAGATTATTGATGACAAGCTCTTTTTGATAGCGCCTGATTATGACGAGAGTTGGATAGAACGTCCTCTCATCGAAAACCACCAACGCATCAACTCAGAAGAAGACTATAGAAAAATATATCAGGTATGTTACAATCGTATTTGTAATTTAGTGTCTAACAAAAGTAGAATGGAAGCAACGCCTTGTACTTTGCGCAGTGCGAGGACGCGAATGAGACGTGGCTACCACTGCTGGAGAAGGCCTTCGCTAAAGCGCACGGTGTAAGTTAAATGACCCGAGTAGACGCACGAGTCTAATAGCTATTAGGATTACCAGGCTATAGAAGGCGGCTTCACTGGCGAAGCAATTGAAGATTTAACTGGTGGTGTTACCACCGAGCTCTTTAGCTCCGACGTCCTTGACAAGGAATATTTCTGGAAAGAAGAGATTCTCAAAGTTAACCAGGACTTCTTATTCGGATGTTATACAGGACTGCTCTCTCCATATGGTCACGGTGAACGTAAAGGCATCGTCGAGGGTCATGCGTACTCTATCATGAAAGCTGTTGAAATTGAAGGCCAGAGACTTTGCCTTCTTAAAAATCCATGGGGGAAGTATGAGTGGAGTGGACCTTGGAGTAAGTGTGTCTTTGAATAGATCTTGCTCCATACTAACTTAGCTTAGGTGATGGCAGTAAAGAGTGGACGCCAGAATGGATGCAGAAGCTAAATCATCGTTTTGGGGATGACGGCGCATTCTGGATGTCCTACGAAGATCTCCTGAAGAAGTTTCAGTTTTTCGACCGTACTCGCTTATTTGACGACGAATGGAAGGTAACCCAACAATGGACTCAGTTAACAGTACCATGGTCAACCGACTATCACAGTACCAGGTTCTCTTTTACGGTGGAAAAGCAAGTGCCGGTCGTCCTGGTTTTCTCTCAGGTGAGCTGGATCTACCTCGTACCGGAACCCAACTAATCCTACCCAGCTTAATGAGCGCTATTTCTGCGGCCTCGAAGGCGAGTATTCATGGAAGCTAAGCTTTCGTGTCCACAAAGTTGGTGATGATGAATACGTCATTCGGAGCCATGGTAACTATTGCATGAATCGATCAGTTACCGCTGAGTTGGAATTGGAGGAAGGCGAGTACCATCTGCTTATGAAAGTAGAGGCGCAAAAGAGGGAAGGAGCCCTGCCTGTCGAAACCGTCGTTCGCAATAATGCAAAGGGTCGTAGGGATAAACTCGTGCGAATCGGACTTGCGTATGATTTAGCGCACGCTAAAGGGCAATTCAAAGAAACGGACGAGGAGAAAAGACTCAAGAAAAAAATCGAGGCTAACAAGAAAGCTAAGCAAAGAAAAGAAATAAAGGACAAACTGATGAAGGAGAAGAAAAGGCGCAAGCATAACGAAAACAAGGAGCGTCGAAAAGAAAGAGCTGCTGAGGCCAAGCGTAAGGCTAAAGAGAAGAAGAAAGCGGAGCGGAAGGCAGAGAAAGAGAAGGAGAAGGAAAAGAAGAGAGAGAAGGAAGCAGAGAAAGAAGCAGAGAAGGAGAAAATAAAAGGATCGGGCGCGGACCAGCCCAAGGAAATAGCCATTGTATCAAACCCAAACAATCCAGCCAAATCCGACGAACTAGCGGCAGAGAAAGTAGCCAGCACAGATTCCAGCAAGGCAATCGACACTACAACTACTGAAACCCCCACCGAGATATCACACGGAGTTGCTGGCGAGGACAGCAAAAGTACTGAAATTGCACCCTCTGCCGAAAAGGCTGCGACTAAAGAAGAAAGCAAACCTGTGGAAACCTCCCCCACGGACAAGACAACATCCGAGAAAACTCCAGGTCCTGTTGAGGCTGTTAAAAGCTCTGAAAGCAATACGAGCAATCTTGTTGCTCCTGAGATCCGAATCAATGGCTCAGCACCACCGTCAGAAGCAGGTCTGTCCGACACCGACTCGGACGATGATCTCTCCGACATCGAGTCCGTCGTTTCGGACATCTCTTCTGGGGAGATAGATGATATCATTGAAGACCAGGAATTAGCAGCGGAGAATTCACGGCCGCTGCCTTTGATGGACGATGAGGAAGATGAGTTTCAGAGGGATCCGTGGAATGCCATTGCCGTGGTGGGCTTGAGGGTGTATGCTAAAGGGGGTGGTGTCTCGGTCAAGCTGGTGCGACCTTTGCCTGATGCCGGCACGACGCAGGAGAAGAAGAAGGAAGAGAAGTCCGAAAGCAAGCTCGATGTGGATGACAGTGCCGTCGATGCAACGAAAGGAGTTGAGGTAGCCTCGTCCTCAGACGGCGAGACGCCACAGGGTGGTGGACTCGTTAAGGATGGAATTGCAGGTTCCCAGAAGAGCGATATTGGAAGCGAAGGCTCTGGGGTTTTGGTCTGATGAATTGATTGGTCTGGAACTTTCGAAGGATTAGTTAGCTAGATCTCATCGTTTTTCTTTCTCTCTTTTGGATTCTCGCATATTTCTTCCTTCTTGGTTCTATGAGTAGGTAGGTAAGAGGAGGGAGAGAAGG
>Ga0247734_1002008_pt1 | contig 14218 bp, 14 predicted proteins | sample UWRJL103311B2_FD_180933 | JGI IMG/M metagenome (GOLD analysis project Ga0247734, IMG submission 180933) | Plant litter microbial communities from Arlington Agricultural Research Station in Wisconsin, United States - UWRJ-L103-311B-2 | ecosystem: Environmental > Terrestrial > Plant litter >... | reverse complement strand
AATGGGCGTTTCCCCGCCTGGCTGGTATCTTTCAGCATGCAATACTTTCTGTTGCAGTAAATTACACTGTAAACCAGCAACGCAAACGGAACCAGGAAATAAATTTGTGACATATGTTTTTTGATTAAGTTTCGTATTATGGCAATTCCACGGTTTCTTTCCCAAAACCCCAGTTGATCCCGAAAATGGATATCAGCTTTTTTGGCCCTGTAAAATCTTTTCCGAATGAACCGTTTATGTAAATGTTTTTAGCAACCCTTACCCCTATTGTGCCCACTGTGCGATTACCTGTGTTGGTTATCCCGTTGTTGTGGCGATAAATTGCCTCTACGCCTAACGAGAGGTGGTCAAACACAAACCCTGCTTTGCCGCCAAAGTCTACGTTATTTCCTCTTTCCAGTAAACCGGCGTCGTTTAACTGGTAGTTATCGCGCAGGTAGCGCATAGTTGCATGAATGTCAAAGTAATTTTTATTAACGCCAGCTTCACCATTCCCCAACGGAACGTATGACGAAAGGGTTGTCCACACACCCGTACGCCCGGTGGCGGTTGAGCCATTATCAAGGCCATAAATAGCTATAGCAGCAGCAACGTCCCAGGCAAATACCGGCTTTACATTTATGAGGTTGTTAAGTTTGCTAAATGCTGGGGGAGTTTTTGTTTCCTGATATTGCTCTATCAAGGCCCTTCTTTTTGCGTTGAACGTGCTATCGAGCTTTAGCCTTTGAATTTCATCGAGCACCAATAAAGCATTGTCGTCTATCTCTCGCTGGGCGTCTTCATGCCATTGCTTTAAAGCGTCATATAGTTTTTTTATGTGCGCCGGCGAATGCACCCGTATGATGGTGCCACCAATGCCAACCGAAAATGCCTTTTGGCTTGTTTCGGCTTCGTCGGGTATCAAATCTTTGTTTATAAAAGCAGCGGATAGTGTAGTAAACTTCAACCCAGAAAAAATATTTTGCTGCATGCGCCTCCCTATTTTTGGTTCAACAAGGCCCAGAAATTTGTAAACACTTTGCCCTTGCGGTTTTAACCACCAATAGGGCGTTAAAGACACGGAATAGTTATCCGGAAAGGCCGAAGTGGAGTTGCTTAGTGATTGTGCCACCCCAAGCACAAAACTTTTGGGTGTACCCGGGCTTTGCACCAGCGTAGGGGCTATATCCACTAACATAAAAGCAGCCGAAGCCGGCGCAATAAGATCACTAAGCTCGCTCTTTTTTGCAGTTTCCTGGGCGAGTGCCATTAGTGGTATTAACATAAATACCAATAGGCCTGCCTTTTTCATATGATATCAATTAAAAAAGTCAAAAATACATTTGGGTCCACATAGTCTTTCCCCGTTTCGGGGAATGCCTTAAGGCCGTCTGGGCCTCCGTCTAAAAAATATTGACCCGTAACGCCATCGCCCTCTGTGCTTCGGGTACTTTCATTAGCACCTATCAATGCTATTTTGGTAAACACCATTAAGCGCTTGCCTTTCAACAAAACTTTGTCACTAACCACTAGCCGTTCTATATCTCCTGTGGCATTGCTCGAATGCGCTACGGCGACACTGGGATCTGTTTTAGAGAGGTCTAAAATGCTTGCGCGGCTCGCGGCCGGCCCAAGAGCGCTAATATTGGCGGTAAGGAACAAAGCGCTGCTGTCGATACGATAAATGTTTGCCATGATGTGAGGTTTAAAGTATTGCTGCCATTAACAAACGGGCAGTAATTTTTTTGGAAAGCTACAATCCGCATGTCCTTAAAAAAATAGCTATCAATAGCTATTTATATACATGAGCAGGGGATTTCACACTTGGAAGCCATAGCCAACAAAATGAACACATAAAATGCAACGAACTATAACCGAGTATTTAAACCGTTAGTTTGGCCTTCGCTAAACGGCCTTTCTTCCGTTAGTATAAGGGTTAGGTTAAGTCCTCAAAGAGCGAGTCGTTGAGGACTTTCTTTTTTAACTTAGACTGATCATTTAATCAGTAACAGAACAATCACGAGAACACAAATGCTTGCTAACGCTATCTATTTGTTTTAGAAGCAAGCTTGGTGTAAACTAAATTTAATACTAATGCGTGATACCAACTCAATCAAAATCTAGGTAATCGATGATAGATCATTAGATGATTTCATTTGCAAAAGCCAATCAATCATGTTGCTAAAAATGCAGTATTGATGTGATAGCCAATGGCAATTCCGCCATCGCCAGGTTATATCAACTGACCAGTTTTAATACGAATTTGTTACCCAACTATATCGGTACAACCATTAATATGCCTCAAATGGACGGATGGTAATTCCTGGCAGAATTTTAACGGCTAAAAATTTATCAGGCAAAGATTATCCACATTTATATCCTTTCTTCCTCTATTTACATTGAAGACATCGTGAGGTCGCAAACTAATTTGTTAGCATAAAATTATTAGTAAACCTATGACTGCCGAACCGATTAAAGTAATATTTGAAGCGGCTTGATGATTGTGCATCTGCCTTTTATTTGCGTTTCTCGATAACCTTGGGCGATGCATTCACACAAATACGCCATGTAACTATACAAACTGTAATTTTTTGCCCCATAATTGGTTACTTTATTCTGTAAGCCCTTGTATAAGTTTGCAATGCAGTATTATGTGTAGCACTAATAACCAACCGGCTTAAATACTACCGTTATGAAATTAAGACCTTACTTCGATATGGTTAAGCCCCCCTACACTAATTATCTTTGGTTAACGGGGATAAAACCTGTCTTGAATAACGGAAAGCCTGTTGTCTATCGCGGCTTGTTAGAAAAAATGATTATTGCAAACGATGGCACAGCAGGGAAAGCCCCCGATGTGATACCCCAAAGTGCACTTACCCCTACCGACCTAACGACGCCATTTGTATGCACCATGTTTTGTGGCTACATAAATCGCGAAATGATAAAATCCAGGATCAACCATATTGCAGCCAATAAAGGCAGCCGCGCTATATCTATCACTTGTGAATGTTAAATCGAATAATCTAAAATTCAACACCATGAAAAAAACAATCATTATGCTATTGCTGTCACTTGTAACGCTGAATGCCCTAGCCTCCGCAAACTTTCAACAGGACACAGTAAAGAAAGCTAAACCGAAAACTAAACAAAAGCAACAAAAAAGAGACTCCACCCGCACCGATACGTCTCACAGAGATACATCGCGCCCTACTACACCAACCAAACCATAAACCGGCTCAGCCCGTCGGCTAAATGAATTTGCAGGCCTGATAAAATCAGCTTCAGCCAAAAGGACTGAGCTGGTTTTGTTATATTTTCCAGATCCGACTTGGGACTCAACAAGCTAACCTCTTCAACCTTTTGAGAATGTTAGTGGTTTTACAAAAATGGTCAAGCAAATCTCTCCCTGTAGGTATCGCTCTAACTTTAAATAAGGTTAACACGCTGCTAATAGAAAGTATCGCTTTTTGATGAGGCGGCAAAAGTGATGTATCAAATGTCGTTCAGGTGCCTTTTGCAACTCCTTTTCCGATCATCCGTTCCATATTATCATTGTGCTTCTTAAATAGCACTAAAAGCTTGCTGTTCCGTTGTTCAGCGCTATTCATAATATTGACAATAGCCAAGGCAGTGACTACCTTTCCGGCCTCTAAGAAATTTTTTCATGCCATATATGCCTGGGCCTGCAGAATATCAAGGTAATGATTGAGAGCCTTTGCGTCTTCTTTTGTTCCCGACGCACGGTTCGCTTTTGCATTCCATCGGGCAGGATACCAGGAACGTTTGACTGATAATTCATCGGGCGTACCATCTACAGTAACTTTTAAGTAGATGTACATTAAAAAAATTTCTGCGTTTCGTTGCTTTCGTAAAAAACAACAGGCCAAAACTTTTCTCTAACATAAACATACATTTTTTAGGTGAATAAATATCGAAATGCAGTCTGTAAAAATCAAGATGTTTAGTTATTGAGCGGGTTTTATGTCAATTGATTACAACGTTTCCATTGAGACTTTTTGTCAGAAAAAAAGTCTCAATGAATGTTTCAATAGAAATATGCGTTTTCACACATGTTTTGAGCATTCTTTTAAAAAAGAAACCCCCGTAAACTATAAGTTTACAGGGGTTTGAAGCATTTTGAAACTCAACTTGGCGGTGAGGGAGGGATTCGAACCCTCGGTACAGTTTCCCGTACGTCAGTTTAGCAAACTGATCCTTTCGGCCTCTCAGGCACCTCACCAGTGTAAATTAAAATTTTGTTCCCTTTTTTCGGGATTGCAAATATAGTAAATCAGTCTGCCTGTCAAAAAAAAATTTGACTTATTCCCTATCTCGCTGATTTTGTGGGCAATTATTATTTAATAAGGGTTTACCATCCGCATTTCAGCCACAATTTATGATAAAAAGCCAATACTCACCACCCAAAACTCACCTTAATAGTCAATCCGTACGTGATAAATACTCATCAGCATGCGCTTAAATATGGTTTTAATGGTTTCCAAATCTTTCAGGGTTATGTTACTATCGTTAAGCTGGTGCTGATCGAGCTTATACTTTACAATCCGGTCTACCAGTATACTTATTGATTCCTCGTCAGGTTCTTTCAGCGAGCGTGATGCTGCTTCCACAGAATCTGCCAGCATAAGAACACCGGCTTCTTTAGAGAACGGTACCGGGCCGGGGTAACGGAAAATATTCTCATTGATAAATTTTTCGGGGAAGTTCTTCAGGAACGATTGGTAAAAGTAATCTACCCGGGTATTACCATGATGCGTACGGATAAAATCGATAACAATCTCAGGCAGGTTAGCCTTGCGGGCCATCTCAATACCTTTACTTACGTGGCGTATGATGATTTGGGCGCTCTCCTCATAGGGCAGCTTATCGTGCGGGTTAAAGTGCGAGCTTTGGTTCTCTATAAAAAAAAGCGGGTTCTGCAACTTGCCAATATCATGATACAGCGCCCCTGCCCTAACCAGTAAGGCATTGCCGCCAATGGCATAAATAGCGTTCTCGGCCAGGTTAGCTACTTGTAATGAATGCTGAAACGTACCTGGGGCACTAAAGGCCATTTCGCGTAGTAATGGCGCGTTAGTGTTGGTTAATTCTATGAGGGTGATATCCGATGTAATGGCAAATACTTTTTCGAAGGCATAAATAAGCGGATAAGCCAGCAAGGTTAGGCCAACGCTGCCTACAAACGGCAAAAAGTCGGTCCAGTCGATAGTGCTGAAAGTACCCTCGCGGATAAGAGAGATCCCCAGGAAGGATACAAAATAGGCAAATGTTATAATAAGCGCCGAGATGAGGAACTGCTCGCGACGGATCAGATTTTTGATGCTATAAATAGATACCATCCCGGCTGTGATCTCATAAAAAGCAAATTCAAAACTATTAGGCACAAAAAAGCCTGCTATCAGCACCACCAGCAAGTGAATGTTCAGTGCCAGGCGGGTATCAAACAAAATGCGGATAATAATAGGTACTATACAATAGGGTATATAGTATACGTTAGATGGCCACTGCAGTTTAAGCGCCAGCGATAATGTGGCCAGCATAGCCGTTATAACCAGCAATATTAAACTTACCAGCCGGTTATCATCATAAATATCTCTGCGGAAAAGATACAGGAAGATCATCAGCAAGGTTATCACAAGACCGGCTAACAGGAATTGCCCCAGCAGCACCAGCTTGCGGTTACCGTTCATGCGGGAATTATCCTCAAAAGCCTTTTTGTAGGAGGTAAGCTTCTGAAAAGTTTCATCGTTAATAACCGATCCTTTACTTACAATAATTTCTCCCTTTTGTACCATGCCGCGGGTGATGGACAGGCCATCGGTAACTTCTTTCTCCAGGCGGGAGGTTAGCTTCAGGTCGAAAGTGAGATTAGCCTGCAACCTGTCCTGTATCAGGTTCAACAGAAAGGGTTTATCTAAGCCGGTTATTTTACCTATTTCCTCATCGCAATAGGCAACAGCGCTTTCCCTGGTAAACAACTGTGAGGTATTAGTTTCTGTGGCTATATTATCATTCAGGATGGTAACCTGGTAGTTTTTATTATTCTGCTGATACTTCGGGTTTAGCTTTAAAACGCCGCGCTTAAATACCTCGGTTAACAGGGTGATGCCGGTTTGCAGGTATCTGGCCTTAAGCTTTTCGTTAAGCCCGGCAGTATGCCACTTTATTTCAAAATCACTTTTAAAACCCTCCAGTAATTGCTGGCCAACATCGGTATTTAGCTGGTATATAGGAGTGATTGCGGCAAGGGCAGATTTTTGATCGGCCTCTATCTCAGCATTCGTCTTCAGGATGGCGAAGTTGTAGGGCGATATCAGGTCCTTTTGGTTCCAAATCCTGCTCTTCTCATACTCGTAGCCAAATTTGGCCTGCTTGGGCAGCGTGTAAACAATAACGCTTACGCTTACGAACACCATAAAAAACTTCACATTCAGTGCGTATTTGCGCAGTAATGCTTTTTGCCGCGATGATGATAGTGTTGCCATTTATGTGTTTATCCTATCAAAAATAAGATATTTTCTCTTAAATGCGTTTTTTCTTGCTTTTGTAAATCCAAATTTGATATCTTTATGATATCATTTTAAATCAATCACACAAAACCATGAATACCGAAAAAGTTATCACAGCACCATCAGGCTACCTGGCCTTTCTTCTTTCTCTGGGCCTCATTGGCGGCTCGGCATATTGTTTTTATGCCGAAATGTTTGTTACCGGGGCCATACTTGCCGTAATTGCCATAGTGCTTATATTGCCCGGCCTTGTTATTGTAAATCCTAACGAATCTAAAGTGCTTACCCTGTTTGGTAAATATGTAGGCACGGTTAAAGCCGACGGCTTCTTTTGGGTAAACCCTTTTACCGTTAAAAGGAAGATATCACTGCGTGCTTTTAACCTTAACGGCCAGCAACTGAAGGTGAACGATAGCGTAGGTAACCCCATAGAAATTGCTGCGGTTATTGTATGGCAGGTAAAAGATACTGCCAAAGCCGTTTTTGCGGTAGAGAACTACCTGCAGTATGTAAATATCCAAAGCGAGGCAGCGGTGCGCCATTTGGCAAACTCGTTCCCATACGATCATATTGAGGACGAAACGGCAAGCATTACCCTGCGCGGCGGCGCCGAACAGGTAAGCCTGATGCTGGAAAGCGAACTTAACGAACGCCTGGCCCGCGCCGGTATTGAAGTGCTGGAAGCCCGCATTTCTCACCTGGCCTATGCGCCGGAGATTGCCCAGGCCATGTTACAGCGCCAGCAGGCATCAGCTATTATTGCAGCACGCAGGTTGATTGTAGAAGGCGCAGTAGGTATGGTAGAAATGGCCCTCAACAAAATGCGGGAGAAAAACATTATTGAGCTGGATGAAGAACGCAAAGCCGCCATGGTGAGCAACCTGCTGGTTGTACTCTGCGGTGAGCGCGCAGTATCTCCTATTGTAAATACAGGCACCCTTTATCATTAATAGTATGACCAGCGAATACAGAAACTTCGACCAGGTAAAAACAAGCGAGCTGTTTATTACCCGCCATAAATGGATGTTCCCGTATTATGAGCTAACCGACGGGCAGTTTGTGTACGGCAAAATGAGCTATAAAGGTTCATTTAACCGCTATGCTATTATAGAAACAGCACAAGGCATCTGGACCATTAAACGGAAAGGCCTGTTTAACCGCAGCCTGCTGCTTAACAGGAATGAGGAGGAAACCATCGGCACTATAACGCCCGAGATCTGGAAAAGAAATGTTGCCATCAGGCTGGATAACGGCTTTGAGGCAGCCTATCAGTATAAAAAGCTTTTTACCAGGTCGTTTTCACTTATGAGCGAAACTTTGGGCGATATTTTACACATTACCCAAAAGCCCTTCGGGATCAAGAAGCCGCTTACCGTTACTGTGGAGCCCATCAAGCAAAAAGTCGACATCAATATCCCCCTCTTAATTTTTGTGGGCGTACATATAATTTTATTAAGGCAGGCACAGGCGGCAGCGGCAAGTTAAGGGCATGGCAGAAAAAAAAGCTTTTGTATTAAGAATTAACCCCGATGTGCTGAAAGAGATTGAAGCCTGGGGGGCAGATGAGTTCCGCAGTACTAACGGGCAGATTGAGTATTTGCTGCAGCAGGCGCTGAACGACCGGAAGAAGTCTGCCCGGAAGAAAAAGATCTGACGCAGTGCGTTCCGCTGTTCCGCTAATTAAAAAAACGGAACAAAGCGGAACAAATTTTTTGCAAAGCGGAACGCTTAGCGGAACACCTTGCGGAACAAGCCCAAAGTGTAATTTACTATGCGTGCATAATAAATTATAGTTTGGGCTTGTTGGTAAATCAAAAATATTAAATTTGCCTACCAATTAGTAAAGCATCCATTCATGAAAGAAGTATATATCGTATCAGCAACCCGTACTCCTATTGGCAGTTTTGGCGGCAGTTTGGCCAATTTATCTGCAACGCAGCTGGGCGCAGTGGTTATCAAATCGGCAATGGAGAAAGCCGGTTTGCAGCCTGCCGATATCCAGGAAGTATATATGGGCAATGTATTATCGGCTAACCTTGGGCAGGCGCCGGCTACACAGGCAGCTATATTTGCCGGCCTGCCTTACCTACCAGCCACTACGGTGAACAAGGTTTGCGCATCGGGCATGAAGGCTATTATGCTGGCCGCCCAAAGCATTGCCAACGGCGATAACGATATTGTTTTGGCCGGTGGAATGGAAAGCATGAGCAACGTGCCCTACTACCTGGATAAGGCCCGCAACGGCTACCGTTTAGGTAACGGACAAATAACAGACGGCTTGGTTAAAGATGGCCTTTGGGATGTTTACAACGACTACCACATGGGTTCGGCAGCCGAACTTTGCGCGGTAGACTGCAACGTTACCCGCGAAGAACAGGATGCTTTTGCCATAGAATCGTACAAACGGGCGCAGGCCTCACAAGCCGCCGGTAAATTTACAGATGAGATAACCCCGGTAGAACTAAAGGATAAAAAAGGCGACGTAACCCTGTTCAGCAATGATGAGGAACCCGCCACCGTAAAATTTGAAAAGATCCCCACGCTAAAACCCGTATTTAAAAAAGACGGTACCGTAACGGCCGCCAATGCATCAACCTTAAATGATGGCGCCGCAGCTTTGGTACTGATGAGCAAAGAAAAAGCCGAAGCCATGGGCATTAAACCACTGGCCAGAATTGTATCCTTTGCTGATGCACAGCAGGCACCCGAATATTTTACCACTGCCCCGTCAAAGGCTATCCCCTTAGCATTGCACAAGGCAGGTTTATCATCAGAACAGATAGATTTCTTTGAGATCAACGAAGCCTTCTCGGTAGTATCCGTAGCCAATAATAAACTACTGAAACTAGATGCTGCCAAAGTGAACGTAAACGGCGGCGCAGTTGCCATAGGCCACCCGCTGGGCGCTTCGGGCGCACGTATTATAGTAACCTTGGTCCACGTATTACAGCAAAACAAAGGCAAACTGGGCGCAGCAGGTATCTGCAACGGCGGCGGTGGTGCAAGCGCCATGGTGATAGAAAATTTGAGTTAGATATTGCTGCATTTTTTGTAAATTAGCGTGAATATGCGGAGAGAAAGTCATACTAAATTTCTTTCATTCAAAAATAAAAACTCCTGTTTTAAGTTATACGCTATATCCCCAATATTTTTAAAGTGACCAAACGTTTATTTTTAGCTTTCGCCCTCCTGTTTTCTTACAGCATTTGTTTTGCCCAGCATTCCGATGAAAGCGGCAACTTAAAAAAGCTGCGGATGTATCAGGATAGTTTAAACAACCTGGGCAAAAGATTTATTAACGATACTAATGATCTTGATCGTAAGAATGCCAACTACACGTTCATCCGCACGCTGGTGAGCGCTTTAAAGGTACCACAATCGTATAATTACAAGTTCGATTCGGTAAAGGCAGTAAGCATCATGAATGCGCCGGATAACCGTTTCCGCATCTTTAGCTGGCATGTAATGAACCAGGATGGCAGCTACCGTTTTTACGGCACCATCCAGATGAACAGCGGTGATAAACTGCTGATGTACCCGCTGGAAGATTACTCCCCTCTGCTAAAAAACCCCGAAGACTCGGTAACCAATAACCGCAAATGGTTCGGCGCGCAGTATTATAAAATTGTGCGGGTTGCTGCCGCTTCCCCCTACTATGTTTTACTGGGCTGGAAAGGAAACAACACCCGGTCTACCAAAAAAGTGATCGATGTACTCTCCTTTGATAAAGAAGAAAAGCCCGTTTTAGGCGCTGCCGTTTTTGAGGGTAACGGTAAAACACGTAAACGCGTGGTGTTTGAGTATACCCGCCAGGCATCTATGCTGATGCGTTACGTGCCCGATCAAAGCCTTATTGTTTTTGACCACCTGGCCCCGCCCGATCCAAAAATGAAGGACAGGCCCGACACCTTTGGCCCCGACCTGAGCTACGATGGCTACAAGTTAAAGAACGGCAAATGGGTATTTGTAGCCAATTTAGATATGCGCAACATCCCCGAAACCCGGGATGAAGAGTATGTTGACCCTAAAAAACAGGCACTTATTGATAAAGGTGCTGTGCCGGTTAAAAAGAAGAATTAAACCGAAACTCTTGCCCTCATAATCCAAACATTAAGGCTATAGCTTGTAATAATTTCGGTATAAAATTTCGATTCGTTATAATTATAGTATTTTAGGCAAATTTTTAAAGAATATATGGCGGAAAACGTAACGTTAACATCAGCACCCAAAACAGGGAAAATACCACGTAGTGTACCTTTTATTATAGGCAACGAATTTGCCGAGCGTTTCAGTTTTTATGGAATGCGGAGCATCCTAGCAGTTTTTTTGGTTCACCAGTTTTTTAGTGCTGATAGTCCCGATATAGCTAACGCAAAATCGAGCAGCATTAACCATATGTTCTCTACCCTGGTTTACGCCACACCACTTTTAGGAGCCATCCTGGCCGACTGGTTTTTTGGCAAGTACAGGGTTATCCTCATCGGCTCGTTAATTTACACCATCGGCCACTTCCTGCTCTCTATGTTTGATACCAATTTAGCGGGTTTCCAAACCGGGCTAATTATCATCGCATTTTCGGCGGGTGCTATTAAATCGTGCGTATCGGCCAACGTGGGCGACCAGTTCGACCATAGCAACCAGCATTTAATGAGCAGCATTTACAGCTGGTTCTACTTCAGTATCAATGCGGGTTCTATGGTAAGCTTAGCATTAATACCATACATCTATGAAAAGTTTGGTTCTGCATGGGCATTTGGTGTTCCGGGTATTTTGATGGCTCTGGCTACTATTATCTTCTTTTCGGGCAGTAAAAACTACGTAAAACTTCCGCCAAAGGGTATCAATAAAGAAAACTTTGTATCGGTAAGTTTTTACGCACTATGGTGCAAAATCATTGGCAAAGCCAAATCAACAGGCAAAACCGGCTGGGAATGTGCCGAGCAAAAATACGGGGAAGTAAAAGTTGATGGGATTAAAGCCGTATGGCGCGTAATGGCAGTATTTGCATTTATACCTGTTTTCTGGTCGTTATGGGATATGAACGGTTCAGAATGGGTACTGCAATCAGAAAAATTAGATTTAAACCTGGGCATCCTTGGCTTGAAGGTTCTGCCGTCGCAGATCCAAACGGTAAACGCGGCATTCTTACTTACATTCATCCCTATATTTAACTATGGAGTGTATCCGTTGCTAGGGAAATTAGGTATAAAACTTACGCCATTAAGAAAAATTGGCGCAGGTTTGTTTGTAACCGGCTTTAGCTTTGTTATTATCGCTATTCTTCAGGAAAAAGTAGATGCAGGCCAGCATCCGTCTGTTTGGTGGCAGATCTTTGCCTTCGCCATCCTTTCGGCAGGAGAGGTATTGGTATCTATCACCGGATTAGAATACGCTTACACACAATCGCCGCCATCAATGAAAAGCACCATGACGGCTATTTGGTATTTCACCTACTCAATAGGCGCATTTTTTAATGCCATAGTTACTAATAGCATTGCAGGCAAAGGTACGTTTAGTGTGTTTACCGGTGCATCTTTCTTCTGGTTATTTACGGGCATTTGCTTCGCTTTCTTTGTGGTATTCCTGTTCATCAGCCCGTATATTAAAGAGAAAGCGTACTTCGCAGCCGATGTTTTGGCTAATGGTTTAGATATAAAAGGCGACAAAACAACGGAGATACACCCGGATAACCCGATAGTATAATTAAGCCATAATATTTTAATTTACAAGGCGTTAGTAAAATAAAACTAAAGCCTGTAAAGAAAAAATTACGTTGCATAAACAGGAAAGTTAGCACTTTCCTGTTTTTTTATTTTAAACCCGCTTTAAAATGGATTATTTTAGCGGCTTACATTTACCCCCAACCTAAAACGCGTTAAGTGCCTGATAGCATAGTAATTATACCCACGTACAACGAGAAGGAGAACGTCGAGCGGATGATCCACAAGGTGTTTTCTCTTGTGCACGATTTCCATCTGCTTATTATTGATGATGGCTCTCCGGATGGTACTGCTTCTATTGTAAAAGCATTGCAGCGCGATTATCCCGAAAGGCTTTTCCTGGTAGAACGTGCCGGCAAGCAAGGGCTGGGTACGGCCTATATCCATGGCTTTAAATGGTCTATAGAAAGGCATTACGATTATATTTTTGAGATGGATTGCGATTTCTCGCACAACCCGGATGATCTGCTTCGCCTGCGCCAGGCTTGTATAGATGGCTATGATGCCGTTATCGGTTCGCGTTACATCAAAGGTGTAAATGTGGTTAACTGGCCAATGAGCAGGGTGCTGATGAGCTACTTCGCTTCGGTATATGTTCGCTTTATTACCCGCATTACCATACAGGATTCTACCGCCGGCTTTATGTGCTACAAGCGCAAAGTGCTGGAAACTATTGAACTGGATAAAGTGAAATTTGTGGGCTACGCTTTCCAGATAGAGATGAAATACACCACCATTAAGCATGGCTTCAAAGTAAAAGAAATCCCCATCATCTTCACCGACCGCACCGCCGGCAGCTCCAAAATGTCGACAGGTATTTTTAAAGAAGCCGTTTTTGGTGTACTACAGATGCGCATCAACAGTATCTTCAGGAAATATCCGGAAGGATAGGGTGATTTGAGATTTCGGATTTTCGATTTCGGATTTATTGATCAGAAAGATTGAAACTTCACAAAGTATTCGGATTAGGTGCTTCATTCCAACTTACCTTTAGCTTTTTGTAAATCCGAAATCAAAAATTCGAAATCTTGTAATTTTGCATGTCTATCCTATTTCAACTTACCTTTAGGCTTCAATAAATCCGAAATCGAAAATTCGAAATTCGAAATCCTTTCACCCCGCTACCTTATTTTAACTTAACTTTAGACTTTTGTAAATCCGAATCGAAAATTCGAAATTCGAAATAAAAGAACTATGAACGAAAATCTTGATCCGGAACCAGAGCGCCTGTCCCCTGCCGAACGCGATATAGAAAAAGTGTTGCGGCCGCAGGCATTTGAAGATTTTACCGGGCAACATAAAATACTGGCCAACTTACGAATATTTGTACAAGCAGCCCGCCTGCGCGGCGAAGCGCTGGACCACGTACTGCTGCACGGCCCCCCCGGTTTAGGTAAAACCACCCTATCGCACATTGTGGCCAACGAAATGGGCGTGGGTATCAAGATAACCTCCGGCCCTGTTTTAGACAAACCCGGCGACCTGGCCGGGCTGCTCACTAACCTGGAAACAGGCGACATCCTTTTTATTGATGAGATCCATCGTTTAAGTCCGCTGGTAGAAGAGTACCTGTACTCGGCCATGGAGGATTTTAAGATAGATATTATGCTGGAGAGCGGCCCCAACGCCCGCTCGGTACAGATCAGCCTGAACCCTTTTACATTGGTTGGCGCTACCACACGCTCGGGGTTACTTACCGCGCCGTTACGCGCGAGGTTTGGGATTAATGCCCGCCTGGAATACTATGATGCCAAGCTGTTAACCACTATTGTGCTGCGTTCGGCATCTATCCTGCGCACCCCTATCAGTGATGAAGGTGCTTATGAAATTGCCCGCCGCAGCCGTGGTACCCCTCGTATTGCTAATGCCCTGTTGCGCCGTACCCGCGATTTTGCCCAGATAAAAGGCGACGGTAACATTGATACCGGTATTGCCAAGTACGCACTAAACGCGCTGAACGTAGATGAGCACGGCCTCGACGAGATGGAT
>Ga0247734_1002007_pt1 | contig 14228 bp, 13 predicted proteins | sample UWRJL103311B2_FD_180933 | JGI IMG/M metagenome (GOLD analysis project Ga0247734, IMG submission 180933) | Plant litter microbial communities from Arlington Agricultural Research Station in Wisconsin, United States - UWRJ-L103-311B-2 | ecosystem: Environmental > Terrestrial > Plant litter >... | reverse complement strand
CAGAGCTGGATGCAGCGAGCGTAGCGGAGGTAAGGTGAGAACTCCACGATATGCTGTCCCAGATATATAAGTCTTTTGGAGGCAGCCTCAAGGCATGGCCAGAACATTTTCAGGAGAAGGCCGACCATATGCTCAGAGTCAAATAATTTCCCTAAACAGGAAGTAGATCACTCAGAGTTTCAGGCCTGTGATGGCGAGAGGAGGCCACTTTCAGAGCGGGGCTTGAATTTCATAAGAACAATGGGCGTGGAACAATAACGTTCCTCGGCCAGAGAATACTGGAGTGCTGGAAATCGTCGCAGACGGCTTTGAGCAACAGCCCAGAAGTGCAACATACAGCACATGAGAAGAATCAAAAGTGCTCGTATATACACTCTTGGAGAGAGAGAGAGAAATTTCTGACATAGCCAAATAGAGGGTACGATAGAGATGGGGCTCGATGAAATGCGGAGTCTGAATATTTCAGTGTCAACAGCCCAATTAGGCCATGTTGTTTGTTGCTGAGTCACCATATTCACATCAACTCCCACATCCAGGCCAGTCTACCTACGCCCACTCTGTCATAACCCCAAAGCAGTCTCTATCCGATGGGCCAAGAACGCATGTTCACCTCGAGGCGCGATATGCCGTGCTATTCTGACGTCCCTTCTCTTCCTTCGCGTGTGAACAACGCACCCCAAACGACACGTTGCTTCCGCTTGCTCTTGAGTATCGCTAATTGTATACGATAATCTGCGCTATCCCGTCCGTATCGCTCCAGGAATGCCTGGGAACGGCCTAGAGCGGTAGACTCTCCAAGTTCCTAGTGCCTTTGTGATGTAATAGGGAACCAAGGCAATAAGGTTGAAGAAAAATTTGCTAGTCTGGTGGCTATGCTTTTGTGTAGCAACGGACATGAGGTGACTCCGACTACGTCTGTTCTCACGTCGTTTCCTCAAGGCAGATGACGCCGTGTCCCTATAAATACTACCCTTATGAATCCAAAGAACCTCATTCTTCCTTGAACCACCCACCCACGACATCCAAAGCTCACTTATCTAAGTTCCTCTGAAATGGCAGCTTTACCTGCTCTACGTGTCTTTTTGTACTTCTTCCTGGTGCGTTTGTTTACCGTGCAGACCTGCCTGATGAGCTAACTGAAGTGGCGCTGCAGTTCCTGTTCTCTTGCGTCCTTCTCGGTTTGACCGCATATCGACTTCACTACACTCTGAACGTCCCAGTGGGAGATCCGGTGAATAACGGCGTAGATTTTTACGGTACGAGTGCAGTCTTCTCCACTATTGAACAGGGAATATTGAACACATTCCTTCTAGACCCAATCATGCCCGAGATACTGGTGGCATCCATTCTGTCATTGTTTTGGTCGCTTCATGGGTGCGTGCAGCTGAACTTCCCTCCACTCCAAGCTCTAAAACGTCCGCTTTACAGAATGTTCTCAATCCACAAATCAAGTGAACGTACTTCATTTACCGTTGAAACCGTGGTGTTGTTTGTTCTCTGGATCTTCTACCTCGTCGGTGCTGCCGTATCCACCGTGCGTCATTGGCTACCATACCAGTCTGCTTCCGTCTCTAATCTAAAGTTGCATACAGGCCAAATGGACCGACTTAAGTTGGTGCTGGATATACAAACCATGTCGTGTTCTGACCGCCTTGATGGCCTTTGTCTGGGTCGGCTGGATCTTTATCACCTTTTTGCTCGTCATCAGCATTGTCTTGGCTGTCCGTGGTAAGGCTTGGAGGGAGCCTATGCACGGCAGGTACTACGGACCGAGCGGCAGAACGGTGTCAGGATCCGAAGCTCGTTACTAGATCTGCTCTACTCCAAGACCAACGTTGTGACATGAACAGGACGCAATGAGTGTTGACATGGTTTCTCTTCTTCATTATTTACATATTTTCTCTCTCTCCATAATCTGGCTTTCATTTGTTTCTACTCGTATCCCGGTACTTTGCGCTTGTTGTATGTAATAAACGGCTCTTTTTGGTGTTGATTTTCTCACGATTCACGAATACAAGTGGTGGGTGTTCCTCTGTAGGTTTGATCAAGAAAGATGGATTGGTGTTCTCTAGTCAAAGTCTCTCGAGCTTCTTGCGATATTTCGGCACCGTGGTCGTGTTCATGGCGCTTTTACAAGCATGAAAGTGCCACCAATGGGATCCCCCAGTCCAACTTTTTCTGCATATGAGCTAACGTCGAACCCAGTCAATGGCGTGTTGATGGCTTCAGGATTGTCGTTAAACCCAAGGGGTTGCGTATAAAGCAAGAAGATATAGCTAGGATTCTACTGTCAATCTTCGAACAAACATTGTTTTAATGGGCTCTTACCGGTGCGTTTGGGGAGGTGGTGGTGCAGGAGCAACCCATTCACCATATGGTACATGTGAGCTCTTTATCGTGGTGTCGCCTTGGCCATTGAAATCGCCGCCTAGGAAGTGCCGGTACTGAGAGAGCTCCGCAGGTGCGTCTGGGTCAACGGAAATGACAACGAATGGCCCATTGCTCTTGAAACCGCACAATTCCCCACCAGTCAGGTTATATAGAGGTATGTGTTTAGTCTCTACAAAAAGAAGTCAGTCAATCATGTCAGAGGATAAAAATAAGCATATTAGTATACGAGTTGTAAGGAGTTCGATCCCTGCGTTTACGATGACATTTGGCGCCTCCTCCTGCGGGAATGTCACTTGCAGCAAGACACTTGGTTCGAAGTTGATATTCAAGTCGGTTGCTATCTGTGAAATAAACCTTCAGGCTGAGAAACATTGCTTTGCGCCAGTCACTTGAACACAAACATTGTACTCTGAGAAGGCTTTTTTCACTTCGTCGAAGGAAGTGTCTTGAGCCAAAGCACAACTGAAAAGCAGACTACAGAGGGCAGCAAAGCTAGCGAGCGAGTACATGGCTTTTGGGACAAAGAAGTTGAGCGGCAAGCTGGAGTAAGTCTGACGCAACGCTTGCACGCCTTTTGTATGGTGCCGCAAGCGAAATGACAGGCGTAATGTTCCAAAGATCCCGTTATAACTGGAAGAGCTATCAGACTGCAAAGAAGCTAGGAAGCTCTTGATCGATAGTAGGACCAGCAATGTCGTACATTGCCAGTACATCATGCATCATGCATCGTATCCTTGATATATCTGGACTCATATAGCCGGCACGTCAGTGCACAGAAAGACGCTCAAGCTCGAGAGTCCCTATCGCGATGGTAATACAAAAATGACTTGTTAGTCTTGATTTCATCTACATATAGCAATAAATACCCGACACTTATGAAGCTCATGCACTGTCCGCCTACTTGCTGAGAGCAAGGGATGCACTGAAATCGAAGGGTGCACCAGTCAATGCGGCAGTTTGTTGCGAGTATGAGTAGATGGTGTTCCAGTTCTCTCCATTGACTTGGATCTAAATCGTTTCACAGTCAGCGTTTCATTCTCAGAATTTTTGACGGGGGTTTACGAACCTCGTAGTCTTCGCCTTGATGAGGATCAGGGTTGGTGATGAGCTGCCAGTACACCCAAGGGACCTTGAATTTGTTCATCTGGTCGATGTTGTACTTCAAGTTGCCTTCACGTCCAGAGCCATAGAGTGAGCCCCACTCTTCGATGATAAGCTTCTTGCCAGCGGCTTGGGCTTTCGAGATGGCTCCACCCAAGAAGGAGTTGAAGTCGCTATGAGGATGTTAGAGAGAGTAGCATTGAAACACACAAAAAGAGACATACCCGTTGTAATCGTGAATGGCGACGACGTCAATGTCCGGGCAGCTGGAGCTGAAGAAATAGTCTTGAACGCTAGCAGAACCAGATCCTCCACCAGTGAAAATGAGCTGATTGCGGTCTCCAACGTTGTTGCGGATCTGAAGGTGATATTGACATGAGATACAATCTGCGTCGAACGCGAACGGGAGGAGATCTGACCTGCTTAGCAGTGTTGCAAACCCATGCCAGGTTTTGCTATAAGTGCGAGTGAGAAACCAAAAAGAGCCGACACCTGGACATTGAAATTACCTTATAGAACGTCTGGTCAAAGATCATTGGTCTTCAAAGTCGGAAATCAATCATAGTACAATGACAAGTACTAACGGAAAGATACGCACTCATTTTGGGCCTCCAAACCAAAGATGTATTCGCCCAAGTCAGACCAGGGTCGATTGCCAATGAGCTTGTTCTTGTGACCATTGAGAATGTGGGTGATACGCTGGTTGAAGTCGTCGATGGCTTGGGGGTTCGTGTAAAAGCCATAGTCGCCGTACTTTGAGCCGTAGATGTCTCCTGCTTGGAGACTGTTCTCTGTTGAAGGGAGGAAGGGGTGAGTGTACCGGATCTGGGCTCAATGGAGCAAGCGTTCTCACTGTCATGCATTCCTATACATCGAGCAGGTTAGCATACGCATTAGATGGAAGACGCTTGTTCACATACCGATGAGAAGTTTAATGCCTTCATGTAATGTAGCCATTAGCGCGAGCCCTTGCAACATTCACCGGAGAAACACACCTCGTTCGTGCGCTTCGACCTTAGAAAGCATAGATCAGTTTATGTATCTTGCACGCATGTACGGGCGAGCATACCATAAGCTGGTCAATCTGGTCCAAGAGAGTATCGTCGTATTGTCGAAGTCCATTCTGTTCTACGTCCGGGACATATTTGTTGCTGCTACCTTTCTGACCTGCCTGATGTCCAGTGACCCAGGTGCGGAGGACTTTCATGCCTGCCGCTTTCATGGCATCGAGCAATTCAAGACGCTCTGACTGGGGTAAACTCGAGACATAGTAGTTCTAGAAGAGCAAGGCGTCAATACGCAGTATCAGATGCGGACAAGCCATGACGTACGTTTGATGCTGCAAAACTGTTGGCTGCACTAACGGCAGTCAAGAAAAGGCTGGATGCGACGATGGGCGAGAACTTCATCGTGTCAGAAGGAAGGGTGAATGAGGACCCGCTAGGGAGGCCGGCACGAAGCTTTTATACGAATCGAGGCACCCATCTTCACTGTTCGAGTCTCCCATGTGAATGCAAACCTGGCTGTAAATCTGTCCAATGCCAGGAACAGAAGTTGGCGAGCAGAAGCGCTTGACAGGATGCCATAGAAGACCTCTTGGGCTTCAACTCTTCAAGAGTTACAGGAGATGCCGCCCATGCGGTTTGCTGTATTAACAGATATACCATTCACATGCAGATCGGAAGAAAGCTAGCCCAGTTCGAGTAGTGTTCGAGTGTGAACAACATGCATGACCAGGTGACTTGTGAGATCCAGAAAAAATCGTCGAGATTTTGATGAACGGGCTCCTCTCAGTTGTTGTGAGTACACAGAGCTGCCGGCAGTAGCAACACCGACTAAGAATATGTCGACCGTGAGAGTTCGTTTGAAAAGTGCCCATAACATGGCCTGGCTCACTGGCAAGGAAATATCGGTGTCAGCTGCAGAGCGTTCTTACACGGATCAGGCAATACTTGAGAACCGTGCAAAAGTAACAATGAGAGAAGGGATTCGGCGCTAATTTGATTCTGGATGTGTCAGCGCGTTGAATCCAATTAGAGTCGCGTCAACAGAGTCAAACAACGCGAGGTCGTGACCGTGATTTCTACGCTTCACGGTCGCGTTTCTCTGCACCATCGTCGTGTATTATGGTGATTTGAGCATAAAGAAATAATTGTAGGAACATAGAAATAAAGCGTTTGCTCAGGGTCGAGGTCAAAGCGCGTTTACGGCACTAATGAGGTTCGTTGAACGCATTGGAGCCTATTTATTCGTCGGAGCCTGAAATTCTTAGTCAGTGATCAGCCTCAAGTCCCATAAAAGTCGACGCGACCCTTCCAACAGACCTTCACCACCGACCTCTACCTCCTCCGCTTTTCCTCTTCTGCCTTTGAGCGTTACCACTGTACAACACCATCTCCCTGTACAACGCTCGCCATGTCTGCTGCATTTGTCTTCAAACGAGGTGAGCATTTCAGGTTTTGCCAACGTTCGCTTTACCCGTTGCTCACAGTGTGCCTCTCTAGATGGGTACGCTTGGTTCCCTACGCGTCAACACATCTCAAACATTAACATCTCCTTTCTCTTCTCTCTTCAGCCGGAAAGAACGCGTTCAGTTCGATAAGGCGCGTCGATGTCGCCTCTCTGTGGCCAAGATTCTAGGGCTGACCAACCATTACAGATCACGACAAGAATCGAGAAGCTATGTTATGGTCTTGATATGAACTATGTCAACCCCATCGAGTATGTCTACATTATCTATCTCTGCCACAGGTGTTGACGTCTTCATAGAATCACTCAGAAAGTAGTCCAAGGTGTCTACGCCGGTGTCACGACTGTAGAGCTCGACAACCTAGCTGCTGAAACTGCCGCCTACCTGACCACCAAGCATCCTGATTATGCAGTCCTCGCTGCACGTATCGCCATCTCCAACTTGCACAAGGAGACCAAGAAGAGTTTCTCCAAGGTTATCGAAGATCTGTACAACTACAGTAAGTTGTTCTTTCTACCCCTTTATCCCCACGATACTGATTCATACATTGTAGTCAACCCTAAGAACCAGAAGGCCGCGGGTATGATCTCCAAACAAACCTACGAAACAGTCATGAAGCATCGCGAAACCCTTGACTCAGCTATCATTTATAACCGTGACTTCAACTACAACTTGTTAGTCATTCTTCTCAATCATTGCTAGACTTTCTCTAATTTGTATACTAGCTTTGGCTTCAAGACTCTGGAGCGTTCCTATCTATTACGTCTCGATGGCCGAGTGGCCGAGCGACCCCAGCATCTCATCATGCGTGTCGCTGTTGGTATCCACGGTGAAGACATCGACCGTGTGATAGAAACATACAACCTTATGTCGGAGCGGTACTTCACCCATGCGTCCCCTACACTCTTCAATGCTGGAACACCCAACCCTCAACTCTCTTCCTGCTTCCTTGTCTGCATGAAAGATGACTCCATTGAAGGAATTTACGACACATTGAAGAACTGCGCCATGATCAGCAAGACAGCGGGTGGAATTGGGCTTAGTATTTCGAACATACGTGCTACCGGGTATGTTTCTCTCTCGCCTGAGACTTTCCTCAACTTAACTTTGACACAGTTCCTATATTGCTGGTACCAATGGATACTCCAATGGTATTGTTCCTATGCTTCGTGCATATGATGCGACTGCACGATACGTCGACCAAGGAGGAAACAAGCGTCCTGGAGCCTTTGCTATCTATCTTGAGCCATGGCACCCTGACGTCTTCGACTTCCTCGACCTGCGCAAGAACCACGGAAAGGAGGAGTCCCGAGCTCGTGATCTCTTCTATGCTCTCTGGATTTGCGATTTATTGTATGTATTTTCCTTAGTCATTATCAGCCGTTGCTAACATGTTCTTCAGCATGGAGCGTGTCGAGGCCAATGGCGAGTGGTCCTTGTTCTGTCCCAGCGAGGCACCTGGTCTTGTCGATGTCTATGGTGACGAGTTCAATGCTCTCTACGAGAAGTACGAGAAGGAAGGACGAGCCCGCAAGACCATTCCTGCTCAGAAGCTTTGGTATGCAATCATTGAGGCTCAGATCGAGACTGGTGGACCCTTCATGGTTTACAAGGATCATGCTAACCGTATGTTTGTTTCATCTTCGCTTCTCCAAATGATGCTTACACTTCCACAGGCAAGTCTAACCAGAAGAACTTGGGCACTATCAAGTCCTCCAACCTATGCACCGAGATCATCGAATACTCTGCCCCTGACGAGACTGCTGTCTGCAATCTTGCCTCCATCGCTCTTCCCACATTTATCAAAGATGGTGTATACGACTTCCAGAAGCTTCATGATGTCTGCAAGGTTGTAGCCTTCAACCTTAACCGTATCATCGATGTCAACTTCTACCCCGTTCCCGAAGCGCGCAACTCCAACATGAGGCATCGTCCCATTGGTCTCGGCGTTCAAGGTCTCGCAGATACTTTTATGGCGTTGAAGATGCCGTTTGACTCTCCGGAGGCAAAGGAGCTGAACATCCAGATCTTCGAGACCATGTATCATGCTGCTCTCGAGGCCAGTTCAGAGATGGCTGCTGCTGAGGGTCCGTATGAGTCTTGGATGGGAAGTCCTGCCCAACAGGGTCAACTTCAATACGACCTCTGGGGAGTGACCCCCACCGATATGTGGGACTGGGCTTCATTGAAGGAACAGATCGCTCGGACTGGCTTGCGAAACTCGTTACTGATGGCACCTATGCCCACTGCTTCCACAAGTCAGATCCTCGGCTTCAACGAGTGTTTCGAACCTTATACCAGGTGTGTTCTTATTTTTATATCGCACACATGATCACTGCTAATAATATGTCCATCAGCAATATCTACACCCGTCGTGTTCTTGCTGGCGAGTTCCAGGTCGTTTGCCCTTGGTTATTGCGCGACCTTGTTGACCTCGGACTATGGGACGACTACATGAAGAACATGATCATTGCCCACAACGGATCTATCCAGAACATTCCCAACATCCCTGACGATGTCAAGGCGATCTATAAGACTGTTTGGGAGATCAGTCAGAAGAAAGTGCTAGACCTCGCTGCAGATCGTGGCGCATTCATTTGCCAGAGCCAGTCGCTCAACGTGCACTTACAGGCACCCACTACCGGCCAGCTTACAAGCATGCACTTCTACGGATGGAAGAAGGGCCTCAAGACCGGAATGTATTACTTGCGCACTCGTCCTGCCGCGCAAGCCATCCAGTTCACGGTCGATCAGAGCATGTTGAAGGAGCCTGTTAGAGTTGCTAAGACTCCAAGACCGTCGCCTCCTCGTATGACCTCGTCGATCTCGAGGACTCCTACCGTTTCTTCCTCTACCTCTGCACCTTCTGTTACACCTTCTACTTCATTCAGCAAGCGCACTTCTCCTGCAACGTCTCCCATTCTTCCCCCGACACCTCCATCTGAAGAAGATGCCGTCCTTGTGGAGAAGCCTTTAGAGTCGCCAGTTGTGCCTGCTGCTCAGGCGGTAGTGGAGGAAGTCAAATCTGACATTGACCCCGAATTCGCTGCAGCGCTGAAACGCCAGGAAGAGCGGCGATTGGCAGAGGAGAAGCTCATGTGTTCATTGGAGAACAAGGAGGCTTGCCTGATGTGCTCTGGTTAAGGAACCACTTGACTCTGTGATCTGTGGAATTCTCATGTTGTCGTTGCCATTTGTTGTCGTCATGCCCCTCTGGTTTTTTGTACTTATCGCTCGGTAATATGTTTTGCTTCTCCTTTTGTGTTGTACGTCTATTAGAAAAAAGTCTACGCTGCCTGAAATATAATTGTGTCTATCAATCGCTTTCTATGGATCTGTTGAGTTAGATTGGATATAGTGAAGGCCGAGGTCCGTGTTTTCGAGTTTGCCTGGTGGTCAGTGGTGTATGATGCCATTTTCGTAACAACACCATCAAAGTGATCCTCAAGCTTAAACGTCAAACAGGAGATAGCCTTCTACTTCCATCGCTCGCAGCTGCAAAAAGCCACAAAGACTGAAACCGAATACGGTACTCCAGCAATCAAGGCATTTAGAATGCAAGTAAAATTATTGAATGTCTGTTACCGTGGTGCAAGTTCGCTCGTGCCCTGTTCCGCCATCCTAATAGCTTGAGCGCTCCTGTTGCATTAGATGCTGGCAGCCTTTTCTCCGTTTTCCCTACACCTGGTAGAGCGAATGAGCGCAAGAAATCGAAAGCTCGCCCCAAAGGGCGATCTGAAACCACTTCTTTCGTCGCAGAAAGACGCGGTTCTGTCAAAGACTGTGGAGTATCTTTCAAAATGACATTCACAACAAATCACAGTCTTGGCTATTGGGCTCTTTGCGCTCATATGTCACGAAGTGCCCTTGTGAATGCGGGGCAGTCATTACAAGAGATGGTCGCCATACTTCTATAAAAAGGATTCGCAATTCCTTGTAGTAAAACCATTCCTCCTTCCTCATCGACCATGAAATTCTCGTCCGCTCTCGCACTATCTGGATTCTTGGGCGCAGCCTCGGTAGCCAAAGCTGCTAACAGCTTTGCCGCTTCCAACGTACGTTCTACATATCACCAATTCAAAGTCCAATCTAACTGATTATTTACATAGAATTATTACGTTTACTCCCTACCGGAGGAGGAGCGTATCGAACTTCTTGATGCTATGGCAGATGCTGGAATGCCAGTGTTACGAACGTGGATTACAGGCCATTCCGCTGGGCAGAAAGGCAGCTCGAACGAAGAAATTGCGGATCTGGAAGCTGGTGGACTCGGAAACTACGACAACACCAAGATCCTTGAGCAGATTGATCAGTTGATGGTACGCATTCTATCCTGCTGTTCTCATATAAGGAAACTTACTTGCTTCTATTTAGGTTGAAGCACACGACCGAGGTATCAAGCTGCTTATCTGTGAGTTTCTCGCTTGTGCCAATTCGTTCAGCTTTCGTCTCATACTTTTCGACCTAGCCTTCCACGACAAGAACTCGTTGCAAGCTGGTGATATCTACGGATCTAAATACGGAGACTATGACTTCTACACCAGCGAAGGTGGCTTGTGCATCCCCCGTTCTCGTTGCCATTTTGCTAACGCCGCACGGTCAGAGGCCATTGGCTACTTCAACAAACGCATCCAATACGTGATGAATGAACACAAGAACGCTCTTCTCGATAACCAACCGTGGAGCGAGCTCAGCAGCTATATCTTCGGGCTCGAGTCCCAGAACGAGTGGGTTCATACCATGTCTCATCGAGTTATAATGTTGATCTAACGTGTTTCCAGGCCTATGATCTTCGACCAAGACTTCTTCAAGTCAAACCTCGACTGGATCTGCAATACCGCTCAGACGGTACGTAGCGCATCATACATTTGCTTGCTTTTAAGTATTTACTTCGAGTTAGATTCGCGACGCTGTACCCGATGAGAAGATTCTCATTTTCACTGGCGGAGGATCCGGATCTGCTAGTGTGCAAGATCGATTCTTTTCTGATGACTGCTCAGCAATAAATGCTGTCGCCATTCACGACTACAATGGGTATGTAAAGTATACGCCCTCTATCCCTAGCCAGCTTACTTACATGTGCAACATAGTGACTTCACAGACTTCATGGATGGCGCCATTAGTAAAGCCCAGGCTGCTAACAAGAAGCTAATTGTGGAAGAGTGGGGCTCTCTATATGGTGGAGACCGCGAAGGAAACTTGAAGTACAACATTGACCAGATGAACTCTTACAAAGTCCCTTGGGTATACTGGCAACTTATCACCAACGAGGATCCTCATCAAGGCGAGGACTACGAGGTTTGTCTTGGGCTCCTTTCTATGCTCCAACCCCTTTTAATATGAATCTCAATAGATCCAAGTGAACGGCGAGAATTGGGATTATATAAAGACCGCCTCTCTAGCAACAGCTGATCTCTCAGATGCCCCCTTCGACTTCAGCGCTTCCTTGCAGTTGTAAGAAGCCAGACTGGTTATTTATTCGCTCGACCACTATAATAGAGCGCTCGCGTTTACAGGATAACGCATACAAGTATTGTATATTTATGTAAATTTAACACTGATTTATTTGAAGAAGAGATGGCCAAACATGAATTCAGGTGCATGTCATCTATGTATACTCCAATAGATATCTTCTCGTCGTCCGAGCCGCAGAAACAGGTCTACTATCGAGAATATTGTCCCCAATTCAGCCACCATTCTTCCACAGCCTCCTTCGCGTCATAGTCAAATTGTGTCAACCATGTGTGATATACCTTGAAGAATACATCATCTTCAGCGTTACCTCCCAGTCCTATCGAAGTATACAGAGCTTCTCGCTGAGTACCCTCTGAAATAGTCACAGCAAGGAGTGCTTGCAGCTCGGAGATCTCTGTGCATCTATTTCGTCTCCATCGTATTTCGTTGAAACCATCTAGAAGTCGAGTGATCTGGTCGTGAGAATCAATGCGAGCGAACAGAGTTCCTAATGTGAATGCATCTTCAACCTTTGGGGTGCTCAGGACTAAACGACAACCATGATCATGTAACTTACTCACTGCAAGAGCACTGCGAGGCAATTAAGACAGGCGCTTAGTGAATGCCAAACAAGACAGGTTAGAAACTCACGAGTTCCACGTCCCATGTACCTTAGAAAGACGTCAGTAGATGCAAACGCTGTTAGCTTTTTCAAAAGGCTTACAGGTGCGGCATGGGCAGCATCGCCTATGAGAACAATCGAACGGGGAGTATCTGTGTGCCGTGAGCTCCGAGGAATAGGCTGAATCGTTGAGTAGCAAGATTTCGCAAGACTAAGCAACTTCTGTACACTGTTGTGAAATCACAATTTATGAAGTGACTATGGTGTTTCATAAAACTCATGCTTACGGAGGCCCGAAGCTCTTCAACATGTCTTCGTAGATTGGCCAGGGAGCGGTGGATGTCCAGTCCGTGTCAACTGCTGCCGGATCGATTGACGTCGACCGAGTGATCCCTAGGTTGTACATGGCACCACACTTAAAAAGAGGCAAGTAAGACAACGCTGTAACAATTTCAAAGACCGTCACTCACCCTACTGCCAAGAAGCAAAGCCTCTTTGCAGAGCCACAATGAGTACTATAGCCTTTACGAAATTAGTTACTGAGCTAAGGTGCGATGCTACATGAAACGCACGGATGAAGAATTTGCAACGGGAGCAAGCTCTGGGTCACTAAGCATCTCCGCCACTGGTATTGAAATGCAGCAGCTGCCAAGTAGCGTAAGCACTAATAATTGAAGGCTAGAAAAGCTGGAAGCGTAACGCACCCAGAGACTTCCTCAACGTCAGGTAGAGATAACGAATGCATGCTCCCAGAATCGCTTTCGTCATCTTCGTACCTAGTAGTCGAGTATCTCAGGACAAATGGACGGACAACGCTATTCCGTCCATCAGCTCCAATCACCTATAAGCACGTACATTTACCTCAAGATGTAGCTCGATACGAGTCGGCGACAAAATTATACGCACAATGTCGCCGTCAAATCGTGCCCCTGTTGTAGTTATCACGGTAGGTCGTATTCCAGGAAAACCTTCAATGGCGGAAACCTGAACATTATAATGAAAGTCGACTCCGTCCTTGATACACAGATCTCGTATATGAGAACACAATGAGTGATGCTGTATGAACCATCACATTAGCATATTTCCAGTCAGTCAGTCAGCACTCAGCAGCGGGTGAACAACATACGGAAACCATGTAGAATTTCGATCCTAGATCACACATGATCTCCTCAGGGAATTCCATGCGGCCTAACGTCTCTGACGTCTCTGTTGAGCACGTCAGTAAATTGATGTCCGACATTCGCGATATTGTCTGAAACTCACCTTTCATGAAATGAAGGCTAGTTGTCGCACAAAGATCAGGGATTGCGTGTTGAGCGTAAGTAACTTCACGGGGGCCGAGATGCGCACCATTCCACAGTAGACCCTTTCGTTTCCAACATCTGTTGCATTCCAGGTAGATCTTGAAGGAGCCTAGACATGTTAGGAGGGACTCGTAAGCATCCATAATTCTGGTGAACAGCCAAAGTAAGCGGTTTGTTCTGGTTTGTCGCAAATTGAGAAGAACGCACGGTAAGATTTGCACTTGACTTCTCCAATACGCGTACTCTATGACCCGACTCTCTGAGTGCATATGCACAGCTCAGTCCGGCTACACTTGCTCCAACGATGGTAAATTGCACTGGGGTACAGTTGGTCATAGTGGCAGAGAAAGGAACGGGGAAACAGAAGAACCGGTCGTGCGGTGTCCCAGCTCCTTTTACATGGAAACCCGTCAGAGAAAGGAGAGACTACCTCCGCGCAGGGATGTCGAACCCAGCCGGGATCAAGTATTATTAGTCAAGACACCACCGCTCTCTCACCTGAAAAGGGCGCAATAGGAAGGTCCTTTTATTGAAGCAATTGATCCCAGCTTGAGCATAATAATGAAATGAAACAGAAACGAAGGGGTGACATGCAATCCGAAGGTCTTCTAGTGTTAGTTGCTTATCCATCTAATCCTGTCGAGATATAAACATCTTCTGGAAGACAGTGAGTCATCATCTCTGGGAATATTTACAACATACGAGACTGGGAGGGGATCGTTCCAACCTTGAACATTGCCTGGCACGAGGAAACAATATAACCGGTGCATAGCGACCACTCAATTTCGGCTAGGTACTGGAGTGTGCCGGCTCTAAACCGGCAATACCGCTCCCTTGTACCAGCTTGTGCCATTGGAAACATGTAGGCGGAACCGAACCGTGGAAT
>Ga0247734_1002006_pt1 | contig 14237 bp, 16 predicted proteins | sample UWRJL103311B2_FD_180933 | JGI IMG/M metagenome (GOLD analysis project Ga0247734, IMG submission 180933) | Plant litter microbial communities from Arlington Agricultural Research Station in Wisconsin, United States - UWRJ-L103-311B-2 | ecosystem: Environmental > Terrestrial > Plant litter >... | reverse complement strand
TCGCCGATGCCCAGACTTTTCTTTACCTATTCACATTAAAGTTTTCGTTCTCGCAGTAAGTCCGTTCTCTTTTCCCATTCTAAAACCCTCCCGCTAATACCGTATGCAGTCTCTATTCTCGATCGATGGTCTCCAAGAGCTCTCCAGTAGATTCTTCAGGTACTACCTCGAGAATTACGTCACGGATTTGGCAGTATTCTTCTCATCCGTCAGAGAAATCTACGATTACACCACATACACCAATTCCCAGTTGAGAATTGCCGTCGTTGAGGCTCAGCTTTCTACAATGCGCTCGATGCTTGAAAACGAGGCAGTTAGAAAGGACTTCCATGGTGTTACTGCTCAATATCCTGAGTTTCAGGTATGGATATCCAGAAACCCAACTCCCCTTGTCGGTGGTGGAGCTGATATGATACAGACTGATATATTAACCCTTCTCATCTACAACCCGAATCGTGTTATTGACCAGGTTCTTTGTGACAAGTGTGGACCGAAGGATGATGAAGAGGGATATACAGTTACTAGGAATTGTGAGGGATGTGGCACTGAACGAACTTTGACATTTTTCTGAGTTTTTCCGTTACAGTTGGTCATTTTTTGTGGTGGTGATAGCCCATGAATATCAAATGAAATGACCACCCGGCAAACTCTGATACTCCTAATCTTCTTCTGCTCCAAGTGATTATGGTAAAGGAAAAAAGCTAATGCGGTCGTTACCAACATCTGGGTAATGCTTTGCATTATCTCTAATTTTAGGATATATCAACGCTAGATCTTCCTATATCTCCAGCATTCCCCAGGTTCCCATCCTGCTTCTTCGGGTCGTCGTCTCCTCTCTTGACCTGGGTCCCAGAATCTCCCTCCTCAGTCATCCTAGCTTGGCGTTCTGATTCCATCCATTTTCTCCAGGGCCGATAGACTATTACGCTTAATACTCCAAAGATTACGAACGATCCACATATAGCACCCCCTAGTATATCGTAATGATCACTAACGACATCAACACCATCCCAGAACTTGCCTTCCGAGAAGTTCGAGATCAGGGATAGCAATTGTATTGTCCCAATGCAGATGGCAACTACAACTGTGATGGCAGAGAGCACGATTGAATAATAGAGTATGGCGACAGTATCTCGAGCAAGAGAGGTAGATGTATAGAGTGTCATCATTAAGGCTCCGTCCGTCGTATCAATAAGACACATCCCAACTATATGGCATTAGTGAACCATTTGGTGGTTGGAAGGGAATAACATACCGGTAAACAAGACTGGGAAAATCAGAATAAGCCAAATGCTTGTCCCTTGTGCACCATGTAGAGAAGCAATAGCCAACACTGCAATTTCACTGCTTGTGTCAAATCCAAGGCCGAATAAAACTCCTAGTGGATACATCTTCCACGGACGGTCAATCATCTTGAACACTTTTTTGAACACTCTCACCAATATACCCCCTCCTTCCAAATCCAATCCCGGACCTACTTGCTCGATTTCTGTTGAAGGCGACCTCATCACCACTCTCATACGCTGGACTAGCTTCCACAAGATCCAGGCATTCCCTATCCCCAGTAGTATGAGAACCGTAGCACTGACAGAGGTGCCAATGATACCCCCAACCTCCCTAAACCCATCGAACCGCTTTTCCAAAGCTCCACTGGTTGCAGCCACCACCACACATGTTATCACCACAATTGTAGAATGCCCCAAGCTGAACCAGGTTCCTACTGTGACAGGCTTAGAACCTGTGGCTACTAGTCTTCGGGTCATTAGGTCGATCGCGGATATGTGGTCTGCATCCAAAGCATGCCGCAGACCTAAAGTATAGGACAGGAGGGCCGTAGAGGCAAATGCTGGGTGATAGCGGAGGATTATTGCTACTACAGCCCAGACTATGAGGTTGACAAGCACGAGCAAAGCAATGATTGCTACTGCTGGAGCAGGCATGAATCGGAATTGCGGCGGCAAGCGGAGCAACCATTGCGGGCGTCGAAAGGGCATTGCTAAAGGGCTTAATTTGCGAACGGGAGGAAACGCATGAAGAGAAAGAGAGAAAGAAAAAAAGAAGGAAGAAAAGAGGGAAGGAGAGGTTTGTTTTTTTCCCACTTCGGATGGCTACATACTTAGTTAGTATTTGGGAGCAGAACATACAAAAGTGAAAGTGGGATGAGGTGAACAACCTCTATGGTAAGGCGTGATGACCCCGCACCTCTGGCCACCGTACAAGCTCACTGCTGCTCCTCATTTTTAGGGACTCAGGGGCAACAAGTTTTAAGCGAAAATAACATCTACAAATCACCCGTAATGTGGTGTTTTCTTCCTTCATCTTAGCACAGGAATACACTTTACGTCAACGAGTCTAAGATGGCTATGTCATCCGATTTAATGATTTCATATGAACAAGTTCCATTTACCTTACTCCCAACATGCCATACTATTAATACTTCGTGCATAAATAGGTATGTTCAAAAGTCAAAAGAGCATATAATTATATCAAACTCTATAAATAAGCAATTAAGCGCTGCTTTAATTGCTAAGTACATAAGTAGGAATGTATGTCTCCAAGTGGAAATAATTAAGTAAGAGATAACTTCTAGCGGCCATTCGGATTCCTTTCCGTACCTGGTACGCTAAGGCAGATTTGCAAGCAGTTCTCCAAACAGGCGATACATATATTCGACCTCTTCATACTAAATTGTTTTGAATCAGTAAGGTATAGAAGTGACAGGAGAATAGGAAGTAATAGTGTGAATTGCGCTCCATGAACAGAGTGGGACACGAGTGTTTTATGATAGCAAAGACTATAGAGCCACAAAGCACTTACAGTTTCCCCAACTGTGAACACACCTATTTGGTCACCGTGATCCATTGTCTTGTTAATCCCTAGATGCCAATATACTCCTCGTGCCGATGCAGCTTGTGTCTTGCTCGCAAGATTCTGAACTGGAAAATTCACTACGCTTTTTACGTAATGGTCGTCGGGTCCACGCATGGATACGGTATTTACAATTCCATCATTGGGATGAAAGTCTTTGGAAGATGTTGCTGGGGGTAGAAGATTGGAAGAGATTTCCACGCCACCCATTCCAAGGCAAGTTATAGCAAAAGCCGGGAGAATATCAGATCGAGGAATCAAGTCTCCCGGGGTCTATACATGAAGTAGCATGTTAGTGGATAATACTATAGCTCAATATCAAAATACTCAGGATAAAATTTGAAGGAAAGTATACTTACTGGGATTTGACTAAAATATCCTAATTTTCTTAGATGACTATTTGCAACTTGAACCCCCCATTGGGCTAAGCCAGCTAGAGTTGGGCTACCAGGGAGATGTGACGCAATAGCCAGGCTCTTAGCGCCAATGCGGCCTAGGATATTGAAGGGATTGGGAAAGTGCTTAATGGGTGATCTCCAAGGAAAAGTTGCAAGATCAGCGGCAGAAATATTCTCAGCAGGGAAGTCTTGTGTGACGTCGAAGGACATTGTGAAATACATGATATCCGGAGACTATAGACAACGAACTCAGTAATAGTTCTGGCAGGAGAGTTCGGATCCCAACTGATCATTTCCGTACACATCGCAGCCATCATACTAGACTATACTTACTGGCTGAGATGCAAAATCGTTCAGATCCCTCATCCCCTCTAGACTATTGTCATAGAAACCGTTGTAATGTCCGTTCCACCACTGATCCACGATACCTTTAATTCTTGTACACATCTCAATAAAGGTTTCATTCGGGGCTTCACTCTCTCGCAAACAGAGTCTACAAAATCCCCAATGATCCAATTGAAGATCATAAATTCGTGGTATCCTGAAAGATACAGATACGACTAGTCGATTTATAAAGTCCAGCGCCTCCTCTGGTGGTGGAAGAATCCCTCGCACAACATCTATGACTGTAGTACCTTTATGTGGTGTACCAAGAGTAACAATTGACTTGATCCAGTTTTGTCTATTGCCGCCAGAAAAGTATGCTGCGTGTCGGTCTTGATGGGCACCGCTCATCAGCTCGACCAGTAAGCGCATCGTGTTCCCTCCTTGCGAGTGGCAAATAAAGTGAAGAGGACTATTGCTTCCCCATTTCCAGTCCGATGGCAGTTGGCCGAATAAAGCAGCTTTCTTAGTTTTACGTAGATGAATGTATTCTTGTGGCGAAGGAAAGTCTTTTCCGTAATCGATGTCAATATTGTGACATGGAAATTCGTCTGGTGAGTCAAAACTTCTGCGACGAGGCTCATGTCAGGATGTGTTAAGATCGTAACGATATTGACTTACTAACCCTGAGGTAAGTTGTGCGTAAACTTCACAGGCCCTTTCCCAGTTGCCTTGAACCACTATGTCAGTAATGTTGGACTGTTTTAACGACCAGAACCTCATGGACAGTGTACTTACTTGAGAGTGGACCAATTCTAACAACAATGATGGTGTATCCTGCCTTCTGCAGAGCTCCAGGAAGATTTTCAAAACCACCCCAGTAATTGAAGGTGCCGAAAAGTGCTTCTCCCCAACCGGTAAAACCTGACACAAGAACAATGGGCGTTGATTTACTAGCTGTAAACCCCGTAGCCCCTATGTCATCAACAAGGCTTTGAAGATTTTTAAGTCCTTCATTCTTGACAAAAATTGAGACTTTCTTCATCGGAATAGTCATATTGACTGACTTATTTGTGCTGCAGAGTAGTTACAAGTTGTTTGAGAAGCAACTCAACTGCTTGAGAAATAGCTCAAGTGAGCTGGAATGCTTGGTAAAGGCTAATATGAATATAGCAGCTCAGAGCCGTACACTGTCTGTTGAACGACGAGGGTATTTCCCTTGGCTCTCCCAAAAAAACTCTGTTTCACTGGACTGGAACATGAAGTTACTTTTTCCGACTTCATATTTTCCTTAGGGTTCCCGGTAATGATTTCGTGCGGCTGATACACGGGAGGAGCAAAACATGATTCACCTCAGGTTACACCAATTGTGAACTCTAATCTAGACAATTTAGCCGATGGTGTTGACTAATATGAAACAAAATGTAGGGCCGGGCCACGAGGCTGCAGTGCAAGTTAGAAGGATTATGAGAACCTGAACTTCTAATTTTCCGCCCATATTTAGGGAAAGGATATTCATGTTTTTATAGACGGTTAAGGATTATGACCCCTCCAGCGTGGCCGACTAAAGGAAAGTATGTATTCCCCGAACCTATCACAGCTGCCTTGCCTAGAAAACCCGAAACTTTGTTCATCCTAGCGCTGGTTGTAGTCTTGAATATTTCCTTATAATCCTCCTGACCAACTAGTTGGATAGTGGCTTTTTGGGCTTGTGCAAGGCAGATTTTATTTCCAGTGGGACATGGTCTGCATTGCCAAATATAAAATATTTCTTCCATGGGTATCATGGGATGAACTTGCCGCAAGATTTCTGTGAGGCTGTCAAAAAGCGATGTCATGGGCTTATTTGTCACATTACCGCCGAGTTATGTCTTCATGTGCAATTTTACCTGGGTTCAGATCTACAAAAACCTATCTATGCCAGTACCATTGTCTTCCCATATGTCCATGGCCCATTCCAATGATCATGTTCGTCCAACATAGAAGTCATTCCGTCGTCAAATCATTCCCAGATGGCACACGAAAAAGTCCAGACACCAGTTAAAGCCTAATAGGTGTCAGTATTAAATATCTTATTCGTAGATGTTGTGGTATCTAACGAGGTGTAAAACTAGGAGCGCGTTCAATAATAAATCCGAGTTTGAATCAATGAGGATATTGATTTAGGTGAGAAGGTGGAAGTTGACATTCAAGACAAGTAACGAGCTCCAATCTCAAATCCTACATGGTCAGCTATGTTGATCTAGATATTGAATTTGATTACGTACCTTAGCCTCTATTCTTTTTATATCAGATGGCTCCGCCTGTATAGTAGGGCTCAATGGGACCAACAGTCTCAAAATCGCCAGGAATCTCAGTCTCCTCCTCTAAGTGAATCCACTTTTCAAGGGTCTTGTTAACACCATCCTTTAGTTTCCTAACCAACTTCTTCTTCTTCGGTGAAGCGACGTATGCATGATAAGCACATGGATGACGAAATGATACCAATGCTCTAGGGACAACGGTGAACAATCGGCAGCGATGCATATTGCGCTGATATCGGCCAGGGCAGTAGATGATTAGATCTGCCTTTTTGCAACCACATGTATACTCTCGGTAAGTTGGGTAACACATTTTGAATTTGACTTGAGTACAAGAAAAAGCAAGAGTAATGGGGTTGTCCTGAGCTGATGCGGTTGTTGATGTAGGCCGAGATCAAGTCAGTGATATTGTAGATGAAGAGGATGGAAAACCGAGGATAGCAACCAGCGCGTCAATAACGCGTCCGTTCTGAGTTGAGCGACTCAACCATCAAAACGTAGCAGAAGACGAGGTTCTAACGATAAAACCAATAAAGGAACTTCCCTCTTTAGAAGTGGTGAATGACCGAAATTTAAATGTGAATTTTGATCCATTGCAGCCCAGAACCTTTGTGAATTCTACCATATAGTATGCTGCCCGTCCAAAAACACTTATAGGAAAACCATAATAGTATGCTCTATTTATAAAGAGAGCGGTTTTCATCATCTCAGCATTCAATTATATCCTTTGATACATAGTTGAGTTGTTTGTTTTGGCACCCTCCTTACAACATATTCTACTTAGAAGGAATCTTTTAGTCATATACTCTTAAAGAGAAAGATAATCAGGCTATCTTAAGAGATAATTTTATAGAGAAACTAGATACAGCAGGAAGACAGGAAAAGTGAAGTATTGAAAAATACTAAGAAATGAAACTACTTTCTTCACGAATTGTATTACGGGGATGGAATTGTTTATCATGTGTTCTCACAGAACCAGCACCTATCCCAGTGCAAACAAAATGAAACTCCTCAGAGACGCGAGTCGTTTAATTGTTTATTGGTAGTTACTAGAGCCTTTGTTCAGATTTTGATTTTTTGGAAAGTGTTCAGCTTGACACATATTAGACTTAAGACTTAAGACTTAGATTCAACTACAAATTCTACCTGAGCATAAAACATAAATTATTTGGGTTATTATTAGCCAGTGGGTAATATGATTATCTTCATTGTCTAGCATTGTATCTTAGTCTATTTCAAAGATCGAGACAACAACTCTCAATCAACACTCCATCTTACAAACATATACTTCTTGTCTCTTTTCCGCAAATCCAGCGTCAGACTTGGAAACTTCTCTGATCGATCTCTCCAACGAGGGCAATCCCCAGAATAAGAAAACATCGGATTTAACAATTCCTGTGCTAAGGAAATGGCTCTCGGAACACTGAAAATTAGGTGAAATGGTATGTAAGTTCTGTTGTGCTTCAATCATCGCTTCCATTTCTCAAGAACATTTCCTCGTACTCAAGAGTTGACACCAAAGGTATTAGTAGCACGTTTCTATTAATGATACTTAACAACCCTGCCTCAGTTTAGCATAATCATCTTATGCTCTGGTATACGATCTGAAGCATCAGAAAGCTAGCAATAATACCTAATTGAGATATATACCTACAATACTAGATTCTTCGGAAGAAGGCGTTACATTACAACGCTGTAGGTAATATATTTTCAAAAGAAAATTTAGGAGCTTCAGGCTTTCATTGTAGAAAGTAGTAGATGCGGAACTGCCGCAATTAAAGCTTCAGTAGCTGAGCTTATAGAAATTATCACTTGTATTTTAGTTGCTTTTCATATATGCTAAATGCATAGCCTTAAGAGACTATTAAACTATTAAACTATAAACCACGGAACCCAACTGGGACACCAATTCAATGTTACAAGACTAATACACAACTTTTTGACCTAGTATCAGCCTAATTTTCGGGTTTTATGCCCTTTCCAATCTCCACAATCTTACCACCCAATTGCTCTTGCGCATTACCAAGAAGATGGCCGGCTTCCTTGCTGGCAATATCATTCGTACCCTCTACAGCATTATTATCACTTGTGTTTTCTGTCCCTGATGTGGACCCAGCTCCTATAGCTCCTTTTCCATCCTGAAAAGTACTCTTCGCCGTACCTGTAGCATTTGTTCCAAACTCATCAATTTTCTCTCTTACTACTCCAAGAGCCTCTTTCCCGTCTTGGACAACTGTTCCAACTTTCTCTACCACGTTTCCATACCCATCTTTGATTAACTCGCCGGCTTTCTCTGCATTCTCTTGAATCGCATCCCCGGCTTGAGCAGTTAATTCGCTAGGACTAGGATACTTCTTCAAAGCCTTTAGAATCAAGAAATATGTTTGAATAATCAGCTTATGAACCGCTTCTTTAATAAGCATCGTAATTCCATGACTGAAAAATCCTTTGAAGATTTCTCCCCATATTCCTTCGTATAATGCGGCTGCTCCTTCGGTTCTGTAGATGTGCAGAATAGTATTGAATACAGTAGACTTTTTAGCGAGAACTTTGGCGTCTTTACCAACTTTCTTTGCTTGAGACTTGTTGTCTATCATTTTCATTTCTTCTTTCACATCTGTTGCAGAATCGGGGTCGACAGGGGGTGAAGCTGAAATCTGAGCTCGTGTTTTGGCGAGAGAGAATGGATAGGTGATCGTTGAAGCTATGGCTTTGCTAACAGCAGCCATAAGAAAAGTCAATCTGGCACCAGGATCATCCCGTTTTGAACGAGGAAGGAGAGCTCTCTTAAAAAATTCGTACAAGAAGAAGGTAATGCTTGGGTTCAGAGTCAGAACCAATGAGGCTGAATAGCCAGACCAGAATCCTTGAATGCCCTTTTCTGATTGAATGTGGGAAGCGATGTCTTGAACAGATGGTTCTCTGGAGACGGATCCCGACCGAGCGGCCAACATCGATGCTGTCTTTTTCCGGGTAACAATGTTGGATATAGGAGTTGTGAAAAACTTGGAACATGCTCCAGCCATTGCTCCTACGCTCAACTCATCAAAGACTGGAAGTGAGGTCGCATTTGCACCATGCTTCTTCAAGTAAATTAGCTAGACGTAATAATCCTAATCGATATTTACATACCTGAAGCCTACGAGTACGCATATAATTGTAAAACAAGAAAAACAAGAATGAATCTGACAATGACTTTGCCGTATCCTGCCAGACCCCTCCATAAAAAGCAGATATTCCTCCTTCTTTGTGATATATATGGTCAAAAGCGTCAAGCACACCCTTGTACTCACCTTCTTCTGCAGTTGCGGAAGACCTTCGCAACTGGCGTTGGACTTGTAGTCGAGTTATCACAAGATCTAGAGGATACAGTGCTAGGTTTGAGATTGCTGTTCCGGTTGAGCCAGAAATGGCATGACCTAATGCGGGTAGAGCAGGTCCAGTTTCTGCTGAGGAAGACCGTTTTTCTTCTAAGGTCTTGTGATAGAGCTCGAATGCATCCTGGGGGAAATCAGTGACTATACGGTTGATTCACAGAGAAATTCACGAACAAGTTGACTATTGTAGATATTGGCCATCTTCTCTAAGGTTGCACAGCTAATGCTTAGCGTTTGGAGCAAGCAAGTGTACAAGAAGTATGAAATAAATGTTGAATCAACTTCTAGATATGGACCATATAAGTGGATGAAGTAAAAGTGAATGAGAGACGACGCGATAGAGATCGACTCAATCAATGCGTTAATCCTCAAGCCGAGGATAATGTTAACCATCTTAATGATACGTCATTACCCCAGGATTTCCCCCAACTTCAGCCTTGTCACGAAGTTACTCAGCCTTGTCGTAGGAGTGTGCTTGGCAAAACCCAACGTCAGGCAAGTTGAGCTGGAAACTATATTTCGTGCATTACCTTAGTATTCTTGATTCTATGACCGCCTTCATATAGGCAGAGCGTAATTAAGCTACAAGACCATCCCCAAACTATTTTGGGTAGCATGACTGTCTTGATCCAAACCTGTTGGTGACATTTCAGTCCTCGGTTATCTTATTAACTTCGGCTCTAGCTTCTTCCCATGTCTCCTTGTTCTTCTTAGCCCATTCAATCTGAGCTTTAGCATATGCAAGCTGAAACTTGTTAGGATATTGTAGATGATGGGTTGTAATATGACTTACCATATAGCGCCTCAAATCATCTTCTTTTTCAGCCTGGAAACGTTTGAGATCTTTCAAGATTCCCGCACTTGCATTTCGAACATCTTCCTCAGAGGCCTGTTGGGCTTGCTCTAATTGTCCAATTGTTTCTCTAGTCTTTCCAATTAAATCTCGTCGAGTCCGCTCTGGATCAACATCCACGACCCCATGTACTGCATGGCTGATGCGACCAAAAATCTTATTAGTTATGAAGTTTCCACTAGTGCTCTTGCGATGAGTAGGTGAGGTCTCATCATAAGGTGCACCTTGCGTTGCAGTCGGTGGACTTCTGCTATCGCCATGGGTTGGAGGGAAATCGGAATCGATCGATGCCGTGTCATCCTGGTCTCGTCTTGAGGATGGTGGATCTCTTGAAGATGAGTTAGACCGCCTAGGGGCGTTTAAAGTACCACTGCTGCTGAGGTATTGTTCGATTCTCTTTGCTTCAGACTCGCTATTCTCGAGTGATGCGAGCAATGCCCTTTTCTTTGCTAGCTCATCATTTGTCATTTCTTGTTGAACTCGCTTTAATATACGATATCGAAGAACATTCCGGACGATACCAGCAAATTGGGCACTCTCTCGCATTGGTTCCGCAAAACTAGCACCTAGCGTTCCCGACAATTCTTCCGTTGCTAAGTACGAGTAATCAGCGGCCTGGCCAATCTTTTCTATTGCTGAAGCAAGTGATGGATCAGATTCCGAGAGAGAGAAGCCATTAAACCTCGCACCGAGTTCAGAAAGGTCTTGTGATAATGCGGAAAGGTGGGTCAAAGTTCTGCGATTGACTTTTTCAATCGAGCCAGTCAACAACAATTCGAGGTCTTTAGTAGCTGACTCGAAATTAATGAAATACGGATCCAGGGCTTGTTCGGAGAGATTTTGAGAGTCAGGAGGGAATCGACCAAAGAGTTGGGGACCAGGTATCGTATGCGCAGCAGCAGAAGGACTCGCGGCGTATTCAGAGGGTGTATGGGGTATGCCTTGAGGGTTCAATGTTGAGGACGATGCCGCCTTTAATTTTGCAGATGCAGCAGGAATAGGAAGGAAGGCATGAGCAGGGGAGGGGTTGGCGGGGTCGAGTGGTGGGGCTTTCATGCTCGATTTAGGAATTGATGCAATCGGATGCGAATGTAAGACCTCATTCTTGTATAGATCAGCATTGAGCCTTCAAATTGACATGGATAGCTTACCCAGCTTGAGTTTGGATCTAGAAATCTCCACCAAACTCCATCGTTCCGAACCTCATCCATTCTCCGGCACCTATTGAGGAAAACCGCTAGCATTCGCTTTCTAAGATCAATAATTTGTTGGTCCTGCTTTGCTGTCGTTGGCTTTGCTGCATAATCTGCCATCGTATGCTTTTCTGGGATTGGAGGAATTATTAGAGTAGGATGTAATCGAGAAAGCGCATCCCTCAGGGAAGCAAATTCAGAATAACGTCGTCGCACTTCCAGGTCCTAGCCAGATGTTAGTGTTTGCGCAGAAGTAGAACAGGCAACATACTCCTGTTCTAATAGTGTAGACAATATATTTGCCTCCACTTTCAATACTCTTCCCCGCATCGACAATTAGGATAGGTAGTTCTGGGTTCTCATAGAGAATCTGCTCGATGCGGCTATCGTAGCCACCCTTTTTCCTCTTGGGCGCCGTTTCCGCAGTTTCTCCATATTCATCATCACTATCATCGCTTTGGTAAGCTGTCCTGGTGGGATCCTCAACTTCAGTAGAGCTGGCTGGGGGAGGGGTATGTATTCCTGGAAAGTCTTGATCTATTTGGTCCCAATCGGCATCAGTATCTGAGCCAGCATCTAGGCAAATGGAATACATCATCTTTTGGCCAGGCAAGAGCAAAGAAGAAGTAGAAGAACTCACGAGAACCAGGGGAGTTGGGGTTCACTGTGGACGATGTGACTGAATCTCTTCTTTCGAAGCTGGCCCCATAAGGGTTATTATCCTCATCGTTCCACATGATGCAATCACTCGGGCTCCCTTTGGAGCTTGCCGAGAGAAACAAACGTCTTTGTGAGTGATGGCTGTGAATAACAAATGTCGTTGATCTATAGAAGGTTCGTATAGTTTTCAGTTCAGCCTGGTGGTGGTGTTGAGTCCCCAAGCGTCGTCATGAAAGCAGCATGCTTAGGTGCTCGGGCCATATTACTACGTTCACACCCCTATCTAGGTACTCACCCGGTCGGTCACCTTACCACCAGCCAGACCACATCCATTATTTCTGTCATCCCTGCTCCTATCACCCAAGTAGCACAAAGGCACATATGATTTTATATAGGTCATTAACATCCAGTTTCTAGTTTGCTTTTCACTTCTCATTCATCAAAATCTTTCGTCAACAAACTTGTATACGTTGCCTAGTTCAAAAGCTCTCAGTGTCAGCTCCGCCACTAGAGAGAATAATCACATTGGCAAGCAAGTATTGTCTCGTCAACATTTCACACGCTCAAAACTAAGACGAAGCCAATCCACGGGAATCAAAATTTGAGACGAAACAGAGTGAATAATGTATAACGTACATCTGCTCTGTTCTAGTTCAGCAGAACTACCAGACGGAACCCGCAGCACCCGCAGGAGCAAAAATTCATGGACGTGTCGCGCAGCCTTCTTATATTGTCTCGTTCAATAAATGGCTACTACCTTGACATTTTAGTATTTAGATGTAGGTACAAAACACCCTGGTTCTGCCATTCGAATTCCTTCACAGTCAACTAGACTTATGATGCTATGATATATTCTCGGAGAAGATACCCTCCTTGAGGTATACACGAACTACTATTTCATTCATCCCTGTGCAGAGGATCAGGTCGGTCCTCTTGATAGCCGTCGTCCCCTCTCGTCTTGTCTAGACTCCGAAGCAGGCCTTCGGCCATCGACCCTATGATGTAGACCAACGCCTGGTTCTGGAACCACTCCTTCAGCTGCATTTCCATGAAGACCGCCGTACGTTCCTCTCATTCCAACATTTGCGGGCCGCTCCCTACCGTATGCTGCTGTTGCGGCTGCAGGATAATGAAGAGGACTAACATACCCTTGGCCGCTACCATAATGTTCGGGGGCATGTACTGCCCCGTAGTCACCTCTATAATCACTACCACTTCGATAGAGGTCAAATTCGTCAGCATATAGTGGTATGCCAACATCACCCCCACCATATAATCCAGCGTTATTGGCTCCATGTCCCTGTGCTGGCCATGGAGCAACTCCTCCCATGGCAACTCCTCTTCTGGGGAATTTTCCATTTATGTGACCTGTCAAATCTCGAACAGTTAACGGATAGCCTTCTTGATCTGCTTGTGGCCATCTATACATGTCATGTCGATGTGGATGATGATTTCTATGCCTATTGAAATGATAGATAGGACGTAACCGAACCGGAAGCGCCCGCCGCTGTCGGAGACGAACGAATATGGAAGCCAGTATGGCCAGTATTCCAAGTAGAAGCAAGCCGCCGATAGCACCAATGGAAATAATACTAGCGTGGCTTAATATTGGGGGGAAGTGAGCAACTGCAGCAATGGTGGACATCGCAACTGTGGCAAGAATTGTGACAGGAGTTCCACCAAAATCGACGCAGCTTCCAACGCACTCCATAAGAGATACGAAATACCTGAGGATTTAGGAACCAAATGCTTTCGTTTTACTTCATATCTGCAGAGTGCTCCTTGATTTCTTCCGGTTGGCGAATCCTAGACTAACGGCATCTTGCGCTAAGATTCTACCTAAGTGAGAAGAAAATAAAAAGAAGAAATTCGTGGGGAATTTACAGACTTGAAGTAGCGAAGCATTGAGGCGAGCAAACACTGACGTGGTTCAGTGGAACAAGGCTCTCAGTTGTGCGATGTGCTTGCTAATGGATTGTCTTCATTCAGTGCAGTTGTCAACCCTTTGCCAAAATAGGCCCTTTCTGCTCCCCATATCTAAAAGCTGATTGCAAGCAAGTTTGCCATGAACCAACACATGATAGGGGTTAGGATGACTTCTTGAAGTGAATGTTCAGATACGCTACAGGGAAGACTGCCACACAAAAGCTCCTTGTCTGCTTGAATTCAGTCAACCACAACGCAGGTTGCCGATAAGCTATTCTGCATTAGTCACTAGCAGCAGAATTATATGGTGCATGAAAGCTGTGTTACATTTATTGTTG